>Ga0315315_10006395_pt1 | contig 10892 bp, 15 predicted proteins | sample M140m3416metaG_FD_203699 | JGI IMG/M metagenome (GOLD analysis project Ga0315315, IMG submission 203699) | Ammonia-oxidizing marine archaeal communities from Monterey Bay, California, United States - M1 40m 3416 | ecosystem: Environmental > Aquatic > Marine > Intertidal zone | place: USA... | reverse complement strand
TGTCCCTATTGAGAGGCTTAGGAAGTTGAGTTTTTTTGATTTCTTCAAACCTATTTTTTAACATCCCCAAAAATCTTCCCTCGTCCTTCTTTTCAAACGGCATACTAAAGGGTTGAGGGTCTATTTTGCCGTCTGGATCTTTACAGAAGAAAATACTCATAATCCTATTTGGAAAGTCTGGATACAGTTTGGATATGGCGTAATAGTAGAGCAGTAGCTGAGGGTCGTCCATAAGCTTGTCAAAGGTCTTTTCTTCTCCTGTGGCCCAGTTTAGCCTTCTGCCAGTCTTCCAGTCTATTACCTCTAGCGTATCATCTGACAGCTTTGTCACCATGTCTATGGTTCCCTTTATCGCTAGCTGCCCCTCAACGGTCTTGCCATCTGGCATTTCATATTCAAATTTTGCCCAATCCTCTTCAATTGGAATGTCAAAGTGTGGCTCTGTTTCGTATACGTCTCTATTACGGGGGTCGAATTGACCATCGTTATGCAGTAACATCAGCCAGGTTACTTTCAGTATTTCTTTTTTGTTTGCCGGTCTCCAAGTGTGTTTAGAGTTTTTCTTATATGACTCATAGCTTAAATCTGCTAGGGTTTCTACAAACTCGTCTGTGTAAAGATCTTCCTTTGAAACCTTTACCTCTCCTACTGCGTCGTCATTTACTTTTAAGTATTTAACACGTGGTTTATCCTGCTGATACTTTTTAAGTCCAGCTAACACTTCCATCACTTTATGGACCATTGTTCCTATTTCTGCCTTTTGCCCACTATCAGACTGATGGCCCAACACGTAGGTCATGAAATATTGCATCTGGCAATAGTCGTAATTATTATAGCTTGAAGATCTAACATACGTGACTATCATTAAGCTTGTCCTCTGTATATTTGAGTAAGTTTATTCAACAGGCCATCTATGCCTATGTCTGCATTTTCTATAATGTGCGTGAACTTAGAGTGGTCAAAGTTTCCAGAGTCTAACTTGGTCTCGCTTTGATGTCCATCCTCTTCATAAACTCGGGATAGTCTTATTACCTCGCCCCCATTAGCCAGAACGGCTTCTACCTCGTTTGGAAATCTAACGTCTGGTATGACTGCAAGTTCACTACCTTCTGCAAGAATTTTTTTGATAGTGTTGTCAACCCAGATATTCGGATACATCTCACGCATGATATCTGTGCCAAAATACTGCATAAACTCGCGGGCAGTCATTGGGCCTGCGGCGTGATATGTTAGATTTATTCTATCAAGTTCTTCTTGCATTTCCTTAGAGCCGTACTCGTGATCTTTTGGAAACCAATCGCACAGCATATTCCCCCATTCTTCTTCAAGGACTTCCTTAGTTATAATACCCGGCATATTTTCCCACCTAAACTGCGTCAGTGAGTTCTTATCTTCCTCCGATCCGTACACTTGTTCTGGACGTAGGCCAAATAGATGGACGGCCAAATTCTTTAACGTGTCGGCAAAGCTGTACATCTTTACGTGGGGCCACATTTCCTCTTCTGCGTATTCCACAAAAGCTTCATCTTTTCTGTCAACGTCGAACACTCCCCATCCCTTTTCACGGGCTTGATTAAACGTTTCGATAGCCAGCTTACCGTTGGCGTCAACATTAAAATCTTCCACCAAACCTTGGTCTTTTAAGACGAGTCCGTGAAACCAGTTGGCAGACGTGCTTTTACCCGACTGCTTTTTCCCAGAGATACCAATAATCCTTGTCATCAATAGAGTCCTCTCAAATTAGTTAGAATAGTTTTTTGTATTTGGTTTACGGTCATGTCTCCAACATCATTTCTAGATAACGCTGGGAACCTTAAGGTGAACATCCTGTTGAACATACGTTGAATTTTAATCTTAGACTCTCGCCCTGCCTGATCGTTATCTGTCAGTATTACTAATCTGGTAACGCCACTTGTCATTATCTTGTTCTTCTGCACCTCAGAAATATCCTTTCCGAATATGCTTACGCAATTTTTTACTCCAGCCTCGTGCATCCTCCAAACGTCACCCTGCCCTTCTAATACAAATAAACAAGAAACCTTCTGGGCGTGTTCTATAGCCCTGTAGTAGTTATATAGGTAGTCTGTTTTTTTGAATGTCTTTGTGAATATAAACTTTGGCTGAATGTAAGATTTGACGGCCCTTCCAATATATCCCGCAAGAATATCTTTATCCGAGTAGATCGGTATGACAGCCCTGTTGAACATTGTAGAATTTTTATCTTCACAGTCCTCTACTTCAAAATATTTAAGTGTGTTTCGATGAAAGCCTCGTGATTCAAAATATGGGGAGTTACCAATTGTCGGCACTTGTCTACAAGTCCCTACGTTTTGTAACTGTTCATTCCTTTTAAATACCTTGACAACCCTTGAAAAGTCATCCTCGACAGGTTGGTCAATTTTTTCCGTCTTATACTTATCTCCAATCGAATAAAGATCAAGAATATATCTTAGGGCGTCTTTAAACTCTTTGTCTTCTCCGCTCCTCGTAGAAAGCACAGCCTTTACAAATCCGTATATATCCCAATTTTCTTCATGGCAACCTCTAGTCCAACACTTCCACTGACGCCTCTCCTTTGAGAAAGACACGCCCTTTGGGTTGTCGCTGCCCTCGTGAATTGGGCACTTACAAAAAATAACATCTTCAAACGACTCATACTCTATATCAAAGCTTTCCAGTAGTTTCTCTAGGTTGTCATAAACCAAGGATCTAATTTTGCCGAGATCATGCTTCTTCTTCGTCATCGAATGGTAACTCCGAGCCTTCAATTGCCCCTTGGGTTTCCCTGTGTATAATGAACTCATCTCTAGTCCTCAATTCTTCCAGCTTGCTATGCTCTCCATACATTTTCATGTTTATATAGTTGCCGTCCATCAGTCCGGCTCCATGTCGAGCTTTTAGTGTCACCAACTTCCTATTTCCGGTCCTTGGACCATCTTCGGCTAATTCTTCCACGGACTTTAACTTAAATATACTGAAAGAGGTGCAGAGCCAAATTAATCTGTCAGATCCAGATACAGCATCCGTAGACTCTTTAGTTATGCCATCACGGTTCAATTGAACAAACGACAAGCAGGGGAAATCATACTTCACAGCAAGATTATGTAGTGAGGTAATCTGGAAACCAAGAGCCTGGTATTCTTGTATATTATTATTTATAGCTGAAGATGACATCAGCTTCAAGTAGTCATAAATCACTAGACATTCATTAGTCTGTCCGTTCTCATCTGTTCCAACCTCTTGCATAATCCACCGCTTTATGGTGTTTATTATTGTCTCAAACGGCGCTCCTGATACGGTGACATACGTATATGGCATCTCTTTTATCTGCTCTGTAGCCGCCTTAATCTTGATAAACTTCTCTTCATCCTGTAGAGCTTTGCCTGTTGATATATCATTGATAGGTATATTAGTTAGGTTAGCAATGATTCTATTTAAATGATCCTCTTTGGACATTTCCGTATCTAACATTAAGACGGGAATACCACGTGAGGCTACGTTCAGGGCTACATTGTCTGCAAAAACAGATTTACCAACCCCAGGTCTAGCCGATACAAGGTCTACACACTTCCTACGCAAACCTCCTCCTATTACTGCGTCAAACCTCGGGAAGCCCGTGGCTACTCCAATTTGATCACATTCATTGTTAATTAGAAAATCCAGATACTCTTCGATGCCATCGCCAAGTTTCTCTGGTTTGCTGTTGGTTTCGTCTTCTCGTAGGAATTCCATTATGGGGTTTTCGATCAACCCGATAATTTCGTCTATATTTTCGTCACCGTTTATTTCATCGACATCCCTACCGATCTTTGCTGCTAGTGATTTGATCTTACGAGCAAACTCGAATTTTTTAATCTGGCTGGCGAAATGTACAACGTTGTTTTTCTTGACGGGAAACTCCATCAAGGATTTTATATACTCTAGCTCCTGCTTGGTGTTGATAGCATCCGAAAGGCCGAGTTGGCTTGCTGCGGCTAGTATTGCCGGTATGTCAACAAGCACCTCATCCTGAAGTACCTTCTCTAGACATTTATACAATACTTGATTGTTTTGATGTCCAAATGTTTTATGGTCAATAAGGTCGCATACTTCAACGTATGATTCTATTCCATACGAAAATAGCCCAGCGAGCACAGCTCTTTCTGCGCCAACGTCCATCAATTTTGAACTCATCTTTTTACCTTCCGCCTCCACAGCGGTTGCATCTGTGGTATTCGCCATAAACGTTTGAGGGGTCGATCTTGAAAGACTTTCCACAGGCGTGGCATTCAACCTCTTGCATTTTGTGAGGTTTTCTTGCTCGCGGAGTTCTATCGAACATTGGTGTTTCAATGTCCTTGTGGACTTCCCCCTCGTCGGTCCACTTGTTTTTCTTTGCTCTCACTGGTTCTCTCACTTTCTGTGTTAGGTCTCTATTGACTGTAAAGTCTTCATTAACTCTACCTTTTTGTTTCGGGCTTTGTTCATTTTGCTCTCCTGAAAGTTTATCCTCTGGAACACCAACTACTTGATCTATAAGATTCTGCTTTTGTTCTTCTGTTAGGCCCGCTAAAATACTTTTAATTATCTCATCGTTTGCTGAATCTATCATTTTCTTTTTCCTTTCTCTATTAGACAGTCGGCTTTTCTTCTAACTATCTGTTCTTTGTTTTTCAGTGAAGAGACCCTCGCCTCTGCCACGCTGTTCCACTCGTGTATTTTTTTCGCTACCATATTTTCTCGGATGACAGTAGCCTCTTTCATTTCATGCTTTGTATACTGTGAAAAGTTTTCAGACTCCTGAGATATTATAGTCATTATGGACGACTTACACCAGTTTATTACAGTCTCCTGTTTGCTTTTTTCTTGATTTATGTGGTCGGCGTATTGATATAGTTGGTAAGCATAGTTAAAGCAGTCATCTCGCGTTAGCTTGTCTAAATCCGAGAGAGACATATCCTCTGGTAGTCTGAATTCATCTTTAAACTCTGGCGGGCCGAGATTTTTTGCCTCGATGTATCTATCAATGCCGTCTAAAAAGTTTTCAAGCCTCTCTTGCGCGGTCAATTTGATCTCCCCATTCTTCGTCTGAATCTAGATAACTGAACTCTACAAGTGTAACTTCGTTTATTTCACACCACTCTTTTTTAATAGCGTCTCTCCTCTTGTGGCCGTAAAACCCAGCCTTAGTCTTATGAAAAAAGGAACAGAACTCATAATGCTGCTTGCCGTGGACTTCAACCCCTATCATAACACTTGGAATCAGAAAGTCAAGGAATAAAGCAGATTTTTTGCTAGGATTCCTAGACCCCGGCAGTTTCACCTCTTCTAGAACGCTATATCCTTTAAATGTCTCACGTAGTATATCGCGTGCTCTTAGGTGATAACTTGACCTTTTCTTTGTGTCGTCACCTCTAACGATGTATTTTTTCAGATCGATCCGGTACTCTCTACCGTTCATCCCGACAACTTTCATATGATTTCTTTTATCTGGTCATGAATAAACTTTGTTACTGATTCATTCTCGATTAAAAAGTCTGTTAGCTTTTGGATACCTTGAAACTTGAAGAACTTAGTAACGGCTTCCAGGTCGTTAAAGTCAACATCGTTAGCTTTTAACAACTTCTTTATCACAGGGTCTGTCCTGTTGTCAATAGCTACTGATATTTCATACCAAGCTCCTGCCCTCTTTACCATGCTAAATTCATTTGCTAGCTGAGCTATTTCTTGGGCTTCGTCAACCCCAATTCCATATCTAATCCAACCCTCTGCGGTTGAGTTCGGTGTTCCACCAGCAGCAGATGTCAAAATCCTCCAATTGGCAATCTGACCGACATGCGGACCAGAATCGTCTCCAGACTGTAACCATTTGCCTCTATGTGTGATTATCATTTTTGTACCAGCTTGATACTGTACCATGTTTCCAGAATCTTCCATCTTGGCAGGTGCCCACCGACTACCTCCGGTATTCGATATATTATGTAGTATAAAGATCAAGATGGCTTTCGTTCTCGATACGTCACCAGAGATTCTTTTGAGAAACATAGACATCAATCTTGGTAGACTGTTTCTAACTCCCGTTCTGATCTCCCCCTCTAATTCCTCCTGTGGGACCATGCTTGATACGGAGTCTACAATCGCCACCAGGTCTGGTGTGTTCTTTACGTAGGTCTCTAGTGCGTTGAGGTACATTTCTGCCGACACTAATGGCTGTTCATCAGTAGCCTGAACAATTTTAACCTTCTTAGGGTCAAAACCCTTGATTCCCGTAAAGTTCTCTTTTGTCATTCTACCTTCGGTATTAAAGTAGATGATGTTTTTACCCAAGGCTTGACACTTTGAAGCAAAGTGCAGAGTTGTTGTTGTTTTACCAGTCTTAGGTTCACCGCCTACTATGACGCAATTTCCCTCCCGTATGCCACCTCCCAGGGCAATATCTAAAGAGGGCGATATACTTAGCGTGTTAAACGTTTCTAGTTTTTCAAGTACTTCTTCTCCACCCTGTATGATACCGCCGTACTTTGATATAATCTGATTGCTGACGGCGTCATCTTTAAACTTATTCGATTTCTTCTTGGCCACGCTCTATACTCCTTAGTTTGTCAAATTTTGATTTCTTGCCGTAGGATTTTTTTCTAGTGGTTGCTTCTTTTTTTATGTCTAGGCTTTTATTTACCTTTTCACTCCTGGTTTCTTGGTCTGCTACATGTTGAATCTTGTATTTTTTTATGATACTCTTAGCTCTTGGGCTATTCAAAGAAAATATTCTTTTGAACTCTGATGACCCAATAGCTTTGATTAAGACTTCTTCTGGGCAATCTTTCAGAATCTTATTCGCTGCCATAAGCTGCCTTTTGAAGGTCCAATTCCAAGGTTTCTTGTTCCAGAATTTATATGGTAGAGACCCCTTGTTTTTGTTTTCTGCATTTCTGAGACACATCGCCTCGGCAACATAGGCAGCACAGGTGCAATGATCACCAGTAGTTTGGTGCTTGTATCTACTCTTCTCCGTTCTTTTTCTTTTTTCTAACATCAATTATAGCCTCTTCAAAACAATTGTCAATGGTGTCGTCATATTCTTTTTCAACTATTAGTTCTGGAATTATCCACATCTGCTTTTTGACAGAGTTTCCATCCACCTTTCCAAACGTGAGGTAGTTTTTACTGGCTCCACCCATCGAACACATTGCCGATGTAATCAAATACACGCTATCACAACCTGTTATATCAAGTTTTTCTTCATGTGACCTAAACTGAATGGCTAACTCGGTTAAGTAGGTTGATTGCTTGCAAGTGTCAGAGACCAGCGAAACCCAATCCTTCATATTGTGAAAGAAATGTTCCGACTGGTCGCTACACTTACATTTTATCCACACTACACGCTTATTTGTTCTGTAGTGTTTTATCCATTCGGACATTATCCATCTCCGGTTATCTTAAATACACATTGAGGTCTTGGAGCTTCACGAGAGTTTCTACTCAGGTCAGATAAGCTAGAAGCGTCCTCTGTCATCATGGCTATACCATCTCTTCTAGCCATTAGGTTTTTAGCCCCGAAGACTTCGGGTTTGTCTATTTTGCTTTGAGCTACGTGCTTTTTAACGGCAGACTTGCTTCTGTCTAGAGATGTACAAATTTCTTCAAGATTATCTCCGGTCCATTTGCTTTCGATGTAAAATTTTTCTGCCGTACCGAGTGGTCCTTGTTTAGCCATCTAAAAAGCTCCTTTGTGCCTTGGTTAGGTATATAGAATTTTTAGTTTTCAAGTAGATCATATAGTAGTCGAAAGCTGTTTTTGAAACCTTCCTCATCTTTGTGTCTAAGTATTTCACCCTAAAGCTATTGGTTCCGGTAGGGTCGAACAGGGTGCTGTCATGTACCCTTATATAATAGCACGTAGAGGTGTGTTTTCCAGTCTCTTTTGTGATAATTTTTGTAAAAAAGCTTTCTTTCTCGTCTGTTTGCGGTTCTCCATTCTTATTAAACTGTTGTTCGTCCTGATCGTTACTCACTTGATACTCTGGGTCTGAAACAAAGTTCGTTTTGGTGTTCTGCTCTGGCAATTTAGTCCCCTTCCATGATATATTTGTGTTTTTGTTCTGGTGTCATCTTGTTGATCTTTTTCCTATAGGAGACATCCGGCTGTTGTGGTTCTGACTCCCTCTTCTTCGCGGCAGCTTCGTCTAGTTGAGATTTGTTCTTTCTAGTGTTTTTATCTGCCAGTTGACCAATCGTGGTGGGTTCTTGGGTTACAAAGGCTGTCAACCCCCCAGAGATTAGTCTTTCAAATGTTCGTTTCTTACATTTTGGACATCCCACGAGGGGCTTATCGTTGATAGATTGATAAACATCGAGTTGATGAAAACCACAATGTCTACAGGCATAATCATAGTGTGGCACTTTAGTTCTCCAAGGCAGAAAGTATTTTTCCTATTATTCCGTTTCTCTGTATGTCGGTGTAGTCCAGCTTAGATACACCTACGCCTTCTATGTCTTCTAATTTAGACATACACTCAAATAGTCCGCTTTTATTTTTGATATCCGTCTGTCTAACGTCTCCGTTCACTATCACTTTTGACCCTTCTCCCATCCTGGTTATAAACATTTTTATTTGTTCAAGAGTACAGTTTTGTGCTTCGTCTAATATCATATAGGTATTGTGATAGGTTGCCCCTCGCATTACTTCTAGCGGGTGGAACTGTATTCTTCTTTCGTTGCAGTAGTGACCATAATAAGCCTGCCCTAAGAAGTTTTTAAAGTTCTCCTGCATCGGTATCAGGTATGGGTTTATCTTTTCCATCAGTTCTCCGGGTAGAGACCCTATATCTTTACCCGCACACACGAGAGGTCTAGTCACAATAACGTTCTCTATTTTATCTTTCCACAGGTGTTCAGCAGCAATACCGGCTGCTATATAGGACTTTCCAGAACCCGCTGGACCACAACATAGAGTAACATCGTTTTCTACTATGCTTAACACATAATCCTTTTGGTTTTCGGTCTTTGCTTCTACGGTTTTTATTGAATGTCTTGGCGTTCTTGTTGGTCGTTTTTTTCTAGCGGCCATTCTACTCCTTTGTCTAGGGAAGGTCTTCTTCTTTTACAAAAATGCCGTCTACCATTTTCCCTTTTCTATCTTTAATGTCTATCCATGCTTCTTGCAGACAGTGAGTGAGAGTCAGGTTGTTTCTTTCTACAATATTGATCATAACAACTAACATATCTCCAATGTCGTCACTTATGTCTTCTCCCTTGCAGATGCTATCCGAAAGCTCTCCTAGCTCTTGCAGCAGTTTTAGGGCTTGGTCTTTGTCTGTGCTGCCCTTTATAAGATTCCTATCCTTATGCCAGTTGGACACTTTTCTAATGTAGGTCTCCAGGGTTGCTCCTCGTTCCCTCTGAACGTTGTTGGCTTCGTACATCATCCTATTTCTGGCTAGTTGGTCTGAAGGTATGTCAAAGCTCATATTAAGTCTCCAAAATCTAGGTCTTCCAAGTCGTTTTTACTAGCGCCAATCTTGTAGCTAGTAATTTCATGTTCCTGGGGCGCTACCTGTACCGACTCGCTATTCATCCACGGGTCGGTCCATCCTGCTATTGGGTTTTTAAATCCATTCTCATAGGGGAGTCCAATTGCTTTTCTCCTAGAGTGGCATAGCCAGTCAACATAGCTATGTAACACCGTCTCGTTTAGACCTATGATACTGCCATCCTTAAATAGATACGATGCCCACTCTTTTTCTTCTTGGCCAGCAGACTCAAACATTTCACAGGCTTTGCTCTCGCAATCTTTTGCAACCTTAACAAAGCCCTCGTCCTCATTTGAATTTAGTATCTTAAGGATTTCTTGGGTGTTATAAAGATGCAAGGCTTCGTCTCGTTTGATGAGTTTGATAATGTCGGCATTGCCTATCATCTTTTTGTTTTCGGCAAAAGCAAAGGAGCAAATAAATGACACGTAGAATCTAACAGCCTCTAGAATGTTGATACTAACGATAGTCATATAGATCTGTTTTTTTATCTCCGAGGGTTTATTCTTATCGGAGGCCATTCCCATTAGATTGTTATAGTCTTGGATAGCACCCTTAGCCCTCTTGACTATTTGCTCGTCTTCATAGATACCACCGAACACATCCTTACTGTCTGAATAGACGTTTTGTATAATGTATGAGTATGACTGGCTATGTATCTTCTCGAAGAACTGCCAAGTCATAAGGCAGGCTTCTAATTCAGTATTAGTGACGAACCCTAGCAAGGTAGGAACGCCCCTACAGATCACACTATCTAACATAGTCTGATATTTAAGGTTGGATGTGAAAATAAACTTTTCGTTATCCGTTAGAGTCTGGAAGTCTGCCCTGTCTTTCTTCAGTTCTATCTCTTCGGGTCTCCAGAAGTTCATCATCTGGCGGCTGTCGAGATCCTTAAAGACTGGGTACTTCAGTACATCATACCGCTGTACACCTAGATCTTTACCAAGAAAAAGTGGCTGGGTCATAGGGTCAATGTTTTTAGTGTTGAAGATAGTTTTCATATTGCACACGCACCTGATTCGCAATTCATTTCTTTCTCCGTATCCCCGTCACCATCAGGGGTATTGGCGTAATAAAAGTTTTTCAAGCCGTATTTGTATCCGTATAACTGGTCTTTAATAAGCTCACTAAGCGGTATGTTCCCATCTTCATACTGAGCATAATTATAATAAAGATTGGTGCTGATGCCCATGTCAACAAATTTTTGTAGAACTGCCGATATATTCATTATGCACTTGTTATCTTGTAGATCCCAAGCCTTAGTGTAGTAGTTTTTCCTGTGGGCAAAGTTTGGCACGATCTGTTTCAATATTCCATTCTTTGCTTTTTTATAGGATAGTAGGTTTCTAACCGGCTCTATACCGTTAGTAGAGTTTTGTA
>Ga0315315_10006394_pt1 | contig 10892 bp, 9 predicted proteins | sample M140m3416metaG_FD_203699 | JGI IMG/M metagenome (GOLD analysis project Ga0315315, IMG submission 203699) | Ammonia-oxidizing marine archaeal communities from Monterey Bay, California, United States - M1 40m 3416 | ecosystem: Environmental > Aquatic > Marine > Intertidal zone | place: USA... | reverse complement strand
CATTTAACTTTACTAAGACAACTGCTAATGCTACTGGACCAACTCAGTCAATAACATCGTTTAGTGTATCTGATGGTGGAAGTACTGCAAGTTCTAGTGTAGTTATAACAATGACTCCTAGTGAAGTTGTTAATCCTCTAACATTTACTTTAAGTGATATTGGAGTAACAAATGGTGTAGCTAGTAACTTAAGTAACCCTATAGGTAACTTATGGTCATATACTATAACTCCAAGTGGAAATGGTGTAGTAACTACATCTATTGCTGCTAACAGATGGACAGGTTCTGTCTCTGGAGATGGGTGTCAAGCTAGTAATACATTTACATTTACTAAAATTTAATAATTATGAATGGATTAAATATCAAACATTTAATAGAAATGCTAGGTCAGTCGGAGATTACTTCTACTGACTTAGCTATTGCTAAAGGTAAATATGAAATGCCTAGCAATTATAAAGAATTAAAACGAACAATAAATATATATAGAGATGGCAAATAAATCAAAAATTGCATCGTTTACTATTAAGGTAAATACCGAAAATGGTAAAGTAAAGATTGACGGTGTAACTAAATCGTTTCAGAAGGCAGAAAATGCTTATAAGAAACTTGATAGTACTATTAACAATGGTGGAGCTGCTGCTGGAATAGATAATTTAGCTAATAAAGCTACTAATCTTAAAAATGCTTCTGGTGGAGCTGCTGCAACAGTAACGGAAATGGGACGTGCTATATCGGATGCACCTTATGGAATACGAGGTGTAGCGAATAACTTGTCACAGTTATCTTCTCAGTTTGTTAATACAATGAGAACTGCTGGTGGATTTAGTGCTGCTATGAAATCAATGTGGACTGCAATGATGGGACCTTTAGGTATCTTGATAGCAATTCAAGCTGGTTTAGCATTATTAGAAGCGTGGTCTATGAAAGCAAAAGAAGCATCATTAAGTTTAAGTGATGTATTTTCTAATGCTGTAACAGAAACCTCAGCTAAGTTAATGTTATTACAAAAGACTATTAAGTCTACTAATTTAACACTAGAAGAGAAACAACACGTTCTTAGTACGGCTAAAGAAGAGATGGCTGACTTAGGTATTACTGTAGATGATACGGCTACTAACTTTGATGCATTAGATGCAGTATTAGAAGCTAACATTAAGGTAATGATGAAGAGAGCTATTGCTCAAGCATTCTTAAATGAAATGCAAGAAGCTGCTAATGATGTTGCTAAGACTGAAGTATCTACTATTCAAGAAAATCTTGTATGGTATGAGAAAGCTACTCTATGGATGACTAAACATAGTCAAACTATGGGACTATGGGCTTGGACTGCTCATCATACTGCTGAAAATGCAATGGAAAGAAGAGAAGAGACTACTGAGAAGCATAAAGATAGAATGGAAAGAGTATTCGATGAATTATCGAAGAAATTAGAAGATGGAGATATGTATCTTAACCATTTATTTGGTAAGGATGATAAAGATGGTAGTAAAGCTAGAAATAGAGCAATGAAGATATTCAAAGCTGGTTATTTAGACTTACTTTCTGTAGTAAGAGCTAATGATAAGGCATCTGTGATGCGTATGACTAAGAATGAAGTAGAATTGCTAGAATTAGAGAAGCATTATGCTGATTTATCTGTTCAAGATAAGTATGATAAGTTTGTAGAGAAACAAGAGCTTAGACATAAAGATTATCTTGCTAGTATTAAAGGTCACGCAAAAGAAGCTGAATTAGCTGCTGATGCAAATGCTAAGTTTAAAGAATCTATGATTAAGGCTGAAACTGAACTTGGTGATGCTAAGATGGCTATTAGAATTAATTATGCTCATAAGATACATAACAAAGAAAATGAGATAAGATTAGCGTTAATGGGAGCTGCTGCTGATGCTGACTTAACTAATAGTACTAATATCTTTAAGAATATAGACCCAGATTCATTTCCAGATGCTCAAGGATATGTAGATTATCTTAATCCAGAAAGAGCTGCTAAGAGAACAAGTTTAGAAGCTAACTTAGCCGATGCTGAAGAATTTGGTAATGAAGAAGCTATATTTAGTGCTCAACAAGAACTTAATGACTTTAATCAACAATTAAGGATTGAAGATATTGAGAATGAATTAGCTTACTATGATAATAAGAGAAGTATAGCTACTGAATATGTAGGATTCCTACAACAGACATCACAATTATTTAAAGCTCTAGCTGGTGATAACGAGAAGTTACAGAAAGCTGCTTTAATAATGGAGAAGAGTGCTGCTACGGCTAATGTAATTGTACAGACTCAAGGAGCTATTGCTTCTAGACGTGCTGGTAACTTGATGATGGCTGCAATGGGTCCAGCTGGTGTAAAAGCTGCTGCTTTGGATAAAATACCTATGGCTGCCGATATAGCTAGAATGAAAATTGGTGCTGGATTATCTATTGCTAATATCTGGGCAACAGGATGGGGTTCTAAATCTGTTAAAGGCTCTGGTAGTGATAGTGGTGCTAGTAAAGGAAGAGAATTTGATTTCAACTTAGTAGGTTCTACTGGTCAAAATCAATTAGCTCAAGCTACTGCTGGACAACTAAATCAACCAGTACAAGCATACGTTGTATCTAGTGCAATGACTAGCCAACAACAAATGGATAATGCTATACAAACTAATGCATCATTTGGAGATGATGACTAACCATATTTTAACTGACAGAAAGGCGTAACAGATATGCCTTTTTGTCGTTATTATATATATAACAATTTTATAATGGAAAATTATCAAACAAACGAAGAAATAGAAGTATTTGAATTGTTTATAGATGAAGACCAAGACTTAAGTGGTATCGAAGCTATCTCTATTGTAGAGAACCCAGCTATTGAGGAAGATTTTGTATTCCTTAAATCACACAAAGTTAACTTTAATACTATAGATGGTGATAAAAGACTTCTTATTGGTCCAGCTTTAATCCCAGATAAGAAGATTATCAGATTAAACGAGAACAATGAAAAATATTACATATATTTCTCTAAAGATACTGTAAGAAAAGCATCTGAGCTATTCTTAAGTAGAAACAAGCAGAATAACAGTACATTAGAACACGAAGTAGCTATACACGGTCTATCTGTGGTAGAATCGTGGATTATAGAAGACGCTGTTAAGGATAAGAGTAGAAAGTACGGTATGAACTTACCTATTGGAACTTGGATGGTATCTGTTAAGGTTAAAAACGAGGAAATCTGGCAAGAATATGTAAAAAGTGGTGCAGTTAAAGGATTCTCAATAGAAGGATTCTTTACAGATAACGCTGAAAGACCGAAGGAATCAGTAGAAGAAACTGTTGATGCTGACGAACTTGAAGCTATCGAAACTCTATCACAATTATATACTATTGTGGAAGAATATGTAAAAAACAATAAGTAAAAGATAAGGGTACTATTAAGTGCCCTTTTTTTTGCTCTAAACTATAATTAATAACTAAATAATAACAAAATGCCTACAACAAGAGTAATTACAGGTGTTTCTGACCCAACTCAGAAGCCCTTTGAAGATATAGAACATATATCAAATGTAAGTAACGTATCTGCATCTAGGTCTGCAACAAAAACAAGTAAAGACTTGGTTAATGAAGTAGATTTAGTAGATGGTGTTACTATAAACGAAAGCGATGTTTTGTTAGCAAATAATCAAGGACAATTCTATCCAGCACCTTTACAAACTGTAATTGATGGTGCAACTGATGCAACTCAAGGATATTATGGTTTACTTAGTTCATTCTACTTTAATGGGAGTGCAACTCAAACTGTAATCGGAGAGAACGATGTAGATAACTGGATTGACGTTGAATTAAGTGTTGACGCATCTGGTCTGTTTGACAATAGACCTACAATTATGAAAGAAAGTAATCCTAATGGACATACTGGTACTGGTGCTAATAATGACCCAATTATATTTAGCCTAGAAGGATTAGATATGAGAGCTTTCGCAAACTTTAGAGCATCTATGTCTTTTGACCCAGATGAAAACGAAGGTCAATTAGAAGCTAGACTTCTATTTAATAGGCACTCTGGTACTACACCAAGTGATGACTTTGAAATTGCAGAAGTAACACTATCTATGCAATCTGGTGCAGATAGAGATTATTTAGCTGAACCTATTTTATCTTTCTTTGTGGGAGATACTATTGACACTAATGGTGTTGGTGATGCTGGAAAATGTAGATTCCAAATACGTTCTGACGTAGAAGGAACATTAGACTTAAGAGCACTAACTTGGTATATTAACAAATAAAAAATCCTTAACAATGAGCAATAAAATTAAAATTTATGGAGATATAGAATCAGCTTCTGTATTTTTCGTAGGCTCTACAGTTACCCCTAAACCTATGGGAGTTGTTGTCGCTAACGCACACCCAACACTAACTGATAGAGTTGTAATAAAAAGAAATGATAGATTTAAAAGAGATAAAGTATCATTTAGAGTATTATTTAGACAGTTAAACATAAATAGAATTTGTAATAAAGACGGACAGGAATTAGTTGGTACTTTAGGATATGATTTAACTCAAGTTGTTGAGTATATAAACTCACAATCTAACTTATCTGCTGGTACTTCTGGTGGTGATGGTTCTGGTACTGATATGGCTGGATTAGATGTATGTTTCAAATTAGATGATACATCTACTTCTGTAATGATGGACACAGGTCACGAATTTGGTGTAAATACTATAAAAGCTGTAGAAAATAACGGTGTAATTGATATTAAGTCAGAATTAGGTGATTTAACGCATTTTACTAACCTTGATGCTGGTAGAGTATGTGGTAATGATGGAAACATTATTAGTGGTGGTATAAATGACGTTATAAACTACTTAAACGAATTGTTTACTGTAGGTGCATTCGAACAAGTAGTAATATCTGACCCTTACGCTACAATGGTAGCTGATGTTAACGGTATTGATGCTGGTTATACATTAGAAGGTGCTGACGCTATAGACCCTATAGGTGATGATATATTCACTTATGATGGTACTGGTTATGCAAATTACGCTGGACTTAAATCAACTGCTACTATTGACCAAAAAGGTGAATACTACACGTTTGATATAAGAGGTGAAGGTGCTATAGGTTTTGGACTTATACATACTGATGATAGCTTTAATAATGGACTATATAGTGGTAACGCTAATTATGCAGACCCTAGTAATTTTGCAGCAGTTAACTCTGCTCATTACGGATTCCAATTCTCGCATTACTTTCACCCAACGCCTAATGGTTCTTGGACTAACTATGGTGCTAATACTGGGTATTCTATGAGAGCTGGATGGTCTAACTTTAACGGTACTGATGAACAAGCTGATTGGTTAGCTGGTAATCCTATAAAAATAAAAGTAGGTATTGATGAAAATGGATATATAGCTATAAGTACATTAAGAGATGGTACTGACTGGGTAGTTCATTCTAGAAGTAGCTATCCTCTACCTCAAGGTTCTTCTTACCATTTAGGTATTAAGTCACAGAGTACTGCTGCTAGAGTATATACTGCTCCTAAAGTTCATTTATTAGAACCAGAAGCTCCTACAATGTATTTTAGGTATATTGAATCACCAGATGGTGTATTTCACTATCCTTTATTCGCTACAAATGAAGAAGCTAAATATTATCACGAGATAATGACTGGGGCAACTGTAGGTGTTACTCATACGCATAACTATATTGATGACCCTACTGGTAATACTTGGTATATGCCAGACAATGGTCAAATGAATGGGGTTAATGCTCCTTACAATATGGTATTTAATGGTCAGACTGTTTTATTTACAGAAATTACTTCTTTAAGTAATGCAGACTTAGTTCCAAGTGCTTTTAGTGGTTATGATTTAACTGTTGATGAATTATCTAGTGTGAATTATCAAACACAACCTCAAGATACGGCTTATACTACTACATTTAGTGGACTACCTAGTGGATTGATTGGAAATGCTGGTACTATTGGTGGTACTGCTCCAGAAGTAACTGGTGATAACGTTGCTAATCCTAGTGATACTTATACTGTAACTGTAACAAGAACTAATTCTTACGGTTCTTCTGTAGGTTACTTTGATATAATAGTATCTAACTTAACTCCACCATCTAGTTTACCTAGTGGATTTAGTCAAGTAGCTGGTAGCTTTACTGACAATGGAGACGGTACTTATACTGTTGATAATAGCTCTGTTATTGAGATTGATTTAACTTTAGCTGAAGATAAAAGGATTGTTATCCCAGCATCTTGGGTAGAAGCTAATGTTTTACCTTTAGACCATAACGTAGCTGAATCTAAAGCATTTATTGGTGTTGCTGATTTGAATCCTAATTGGAATGATACTCCAGACTTACATACAGACTTTGATGCTGTTGTTAGATGGGAAGCTATCTCTTCAGTTCAACATAAAACCTCTATGAGTGTTGGTGACTTAATAGGTGCTAACCATAATACTGTAAGCTCTGCTTCTGTATCATATTGGAATTACGCTATAGAATGGGATGGAACTCAATTACACGTTTTACGTTCTGCTACACTAAGTGATTTGAATACTAAACATAGAAATCAAGTTACAGGTCTTGTTATATCTGATGAACCAGCGAACTCACGTTCTGGTGCTCTACCTTTAGTAGTAGCTACTCGTTCTGGTGGTACGATGACTTTATCAACTTCTGGATTATCTATTATAGATATCCCTAGCGAACCAACTACAATGGTAACATCTTGGACTAAGGCTTTAGATTTTAGTGGAAGTAATGAACACGCTAAGCAAGTTTCTTCAGACAATTTAGTAAATGTGTTGAGGATGCAAGGTAATGGAACTCTTGTTGCTAGTAATAGTGACAGTAGTAAAACATCTAATGATACTTGGTCTAGACCTTTTATGGTTTCTACAGTATTTAAAATTGATGGTCACAACAGTAACCAACATATATGGAATTGTGGAGAAGGAACTGGTAGTAGTGATGATAACATTTACTTAAGATTATCTGCTAGTAAAAACCTTTACTTCGGTTGGGGTAGAGATAGTGCACTTAACGAATGTCAAATTACTTCTGGTGGTATATTAGCAACTAACCAATGGTACGGAATTTCTATAATTCATAAAGGTGGTAGATTTAGTGCTTCTAATGCTACTGCTGCTAATTTAGCAGACGAATTTGATATTAGATTAATGAGTTCTGTAGATGGATTTAGTTCTTTGGGAAGTAACTTATCAACTTCAAGTATTTGGTTGAATACTGGTGATAGAATGGATAGAACTGTAACAAGTGACTTTACTATTGGTGGAAGAGGTTCAAATAGAACTTTTCACGGTAAAGTAGCAAGTATGGTTTGTACCACTTTAAGAAAGAATGTAGCTATTCCTACTGACGCTGAAATCAAGTTGATGATTACTGACCCTAAGAAGTGGGAAGATGATTATAGAGATGGACAAACTGTTCGTAGTGCTAGTAATGACCAAGAGAATACATATAATGTTTCTTGGGGTTCTTATGGTTACTATGGTACACAGATTTGGTTAATGGGAGATGGTGGTTCTGATTCTTATGCTAATGGTATAAGAAATGAAGTTTACCCTGTTGACCAAAACTATACTAAATTACAATTAAACAGTATGGTATCTAACGATATTCAAACTGTAAGTATTAACGGATTATCTTAATAATATGAAAAAAGACCAAACATACAGTAGAACTTCTCCTAAATCTGGGAGAAGGGCTACTCTTGGTTCTAATGGCAAGTATAGTCGTAAAAACAATAAAGGTTTTATGATTAATCAAGGCATTGGAAACTTAGAAGGACAAGGAAATAGTAATAACACTAATTCTAACGTATCTAGGAGCAATTCTAACACGAGTTCTGACAACTCTCTATTCGAGGGACATTCAGAGTAAAAAAAGTGTAACAGAATCACTCTAAATGCGTTATTATATATATAAACTTTTTATAATATGAAAGCAACTGAATTGATTAACAAATTTAAGCAAATTCTAACGCTTTCTACAGAAGAAGTACTTGACGAAGCAACTACAGTTGAAGAGACTGTTGAGCTTACTGAAGAAGTTACTCCAGAAGTAGAGAACGTAGAGGTAAACGAAGTGGAAGAAGTATCTGCTGAGGAAACTGTAGAATTAACTGAAGAAACTGAAGAAGAAGCTACTGAAGAGGTAGTAGAAGACGAAGTAGAAGAAGTTAAGGAAGAAGTATCTGAAGAGGATGTTGACGCACCTGTTAGCCCAGAATTTGAACTATCTCAAGAAGATAGTGCTGACGTAGAAGAAAACGAAGTTACTGAATTAGCTGAAGAAGGAGACGACACAGAAGAGGTCGTTGAGGAAGTTCAAGAAGTTAAGGAAGAAATTAAGTATGCTTCTGCTGAAGAATTAGCTGGACTTAAAGCTGAAATAAATGCTTTAGCCGAAATGCTAAACAATATGAATCCTAAGAAAGATGTTCCACAAGAACTATCTTCTGAGGACATAAAAGAAGAGCAAGATACTGCTGAAGGTATATCTGTTTCCCCAGAAGCTGACGTAGTTGAAAAACAACGTCCTCTTGCTGTTAAAAGTGGTTTAAAAAATGCATCTACGAAAGACGTAGTATGGGATAAACTATTCGGAGACAATTAATAATAATTATAATTAACAATTAAAAATTTTGCAATTATGGCAACTACAACAAGTATAACTACTACTTACGCTGGTGAAAAAGCTGCTGGATTTATTTCTGCTGCTCTTTTATCTTCAAACACTATTGAAAATGGTGGTCTTGAAGTTAAACCAAACATCAAATTTAAGCAAGTACTTAGAAAATTAAGTACTGGTGATTTAATCGCTGACGGTTCTTGTGATTTCGATGCAACTTCTTCTGTTACTTTAACTGAAAGAACTATCGAACCTAAAGAATTTCAAGTAAACTTACAATTATGTAAGCAAGACTTTAGAAGTGACTGGGATGCTATCTCTATGGGGATGAGTGCTCACGATAACTTACCTAAGTCTTTCCAAGATTTCTTATTAGCTCACGTTGTTGAGAAGGTAGCTTCTAAAAATGAGCAAATCCTTTGGCAAGGTGTTGATTCTAACGCTGGTGAATACGCTGGATTCCTTAACCTTTTAGGTGCTGATTCTGACGTTGTAACTGTTGCTGGAACAACTATTGACGCTTCTAATGTAATCGATGAATTAGGAAAAGTTCTTGACGCAATTCCAGCTACTATGTATGGAAACGCTGATATGGCTATTTATGTTTCTCAAAGTACTGCAAGAGCTTACGTTAGAGCTCAAGCTGCTTTAGGTTACAAAGACCTTTACCACGTTGGTAAAACTCAATTAGATTTTGAAGGAACTAAACTTATCGTTTGTAACGGACTTCCAGCTGACAAGATTGTTGCTGCTGAAAAGTCTAACCTTTACTTTGGTACTGGTTTAATGAATGATATGAATGAAATCAAAGTTATTGATATGGCTGATATCGATGGTTCTCAAAACGTAAGAATCGTTATGAGATATACTGCATCTGTACAGTACGCTATTGGTTCTGAAATCGTTCTTTATTCGTAATTAACGTAATATATAAATAGGGGGTAATTCATTTTACCCCTTATATTTAATAATCTAATTAAAATTTAATAATATGGCTTGTGATATTTCATTAGGACGTAAGGAAGCGTGTAAAGAAAACGTTGGTGGTCTTAAAGCTGTTTACTTTGTAAACTATGACTCAACACTTCTTTCTGGAGCTACTATTACATCAAACGAGATTTCTGCTATTACATCAAGTGTAGACGCTTATAAGTATGAACTTAAAGCTGACGGTAACACTTATGAAGAAGCAAATGAAAACTCTAGAGAAAATGGTACATCTTTCTTCACTCAAACAGGTACTTTAGTATTTAAAGTACAAGACGCTGCTACTCAAGCAGAAATGACATTATTAAGTTATGGTAGACCTCATTGTATTATTGAGGACTACAACGGAAACTTTAGATTAGCTGGTGCTGAGCACGGTGTTGAAGTATCTATATCTACTACTTCTGGTGGTGCTATGGGTGACTTAAACGGATATAACGTATCTTTCGAAGGTAAAGAACGTAATATGGCTAACTTTATTGATGCTGCTCTTATTGGAGACGCTTCTGGTTTCGCTGTAACTGAAGGTGCATAATTATTGTTTTCATAAACAATTCTTTAAATTAAGGGGATTTGCTTCGGCATTTCCCCTTTTTTTGTGCTTTATTGTGAAATACGTTTAATACGAGTCAAATACCGTAACGAAAAGCTCTTTTTTGCGTTATTATATATATAAAAAAGATATTAAAAATGATTATAACAAATTCAAATACCGAGCAGTCATTCAACTGTATGTTTAGAGATGGACAACAGTACTCGAATGGTCAGTTAGAAGTATTAGTTCAGAAGGATGGTTATAGTGCTATTGATATATATACTCCAAGTGATGTAAGTTACAGACCTAACTTTGTAACTATATCTTTTGACTTAACTGAAGAGAAGCCATTTGTAGATGGTGAGTCTTATTATGTACAAGTTAAAGCTGGTAGTAAATTATTATTTAGAGATAAATTATCTGTATTAGATAAATATGTTGATGATAGCAATACTTCCTTTAAACTATATACTAGTGACTATACGTTTACTGAAGATGATGATGATGAGTATACTGTACTAGAGAGTCCAGCTTCTGGAGCTACTGGTGCTGGTAGTACTTCATCTACAGATACATCAAGTGATGATACCGATAACGATGGTTATGGTAATGTAACTAGATTAGGTACATCTACCCCTATAACTAATGCGTTTAATATAATGGGTGAATTTACTATTGATGAATCTCAATACGGAACTTTCCAGACTGCTGCTGCTTATACTG
>Ga0315315_10006392_pt1 | contig 10893 bp, 4 predicted proteins | sample M140m3416metaG_FD_203699 | JGI IMG/M metagenome (GOLD analysis project Ga0315315, IMG submission 203699) | Ammonia-oxidizing marine archaeal communities from Monterey Bay, California, United States - M1 40m 3416 | ecosystem: Environmental > Aquatic > Marine > Intertidal zone | place: USA... | reverse complement strand
TTCAAATGTTAATCCTGAAAATTTGAGCCCATCTGATATTCCTTCTGAGCAAGTTCTTAAAACAATGGGGCTTTCTAATGAAGAAATTAAAGAAGCAATTGCTTTTAAGAATAGTACTGGTAAGTATGCAAAAAAAGAAAATAAATCAGATGAAGTAAATAATAATTTGGCTAAGTTTTACAAAAATCTCGGAGATACTTTAGTGATCGATACTACTACTTATCCAAAAGCTAGAATTTATGGTCAAGATGTTTTTAGAAATAATAAGTTGTCATTTTATCAAAAAGCATTGGATGCAAAAGCTCCTGAGAATTATAAAGTTGGTAGTGGTGATGAGATATCTATTTCAGTTTGGGGTTATTCTGAGTTTTCGGAAAATTTAATGGTTGATGAAAGAGGATATATTACTCCAAGATCTTATGGTAGAATTTATGTGAAAGGACTTACTTTTAAGAGAATGCGTTCTTTGTTAAAAAGTAAGTTTGGATCTTTTTTGGATATGAACAACTCTGAGATTGATGTTACGCTATCATACTCTAGAGTAATTACTGTGAATATTGTTGGAGAGGTTTATAATCCTGGATCATATAGTATTCCTGCAATTAATACTGCATTTAATGCATTGATTGCGGCAAACGGCCCTAATCAGTTAGGGACAGTCCGTAATATTTATATTAAAAGAGATGGTAAAACTGTTGATTCTTTAGATGTTTATCAGTTCTTGTTTAACCCGAATCGATCACAAGATATTTATATGCAAGATGGTGATTATCTTTTTGTGCCTCCTGCAAAGCATATTGTTGAGGTTAGTGGTGCTGTAAATCGACCTTATACTTATGAGGCAAAATCAGGTGAGTCTGTTGCAAGATTAATTAAGTATGCTGGTGGATATACTACTAATGCCTTTTCTGATGTTGTTACTTTAAAGAGTATTGAATATAATTCTGTAAAAGTAAATGATGTTCATAATGATCACGCTAAATCTACTACTGTTAAGAATGGAGATGAGATTATTGTAAATACTATTTCTAATAAAATTTCAAATGTTGTTACTGTAAAAGGAAGTATAGGAGTGGCAGGTGATTATGAATATATAAGGGGGGAAAAATTATTAGATTTATTAAATAGATCTAAGTGTATTGCAGATAAAACTTTCTTGGACAAAGTATATATTATTAGATTAAATGAGGATAGAACAAAAACACATATTTCAGTAAATTTAGAATCAGTTTTAAAAGATGAAAATCATAAGGATAATATTTATCTAAAAGAATACGATATAGTAAGAGTGCTCTCTATTGATGATTTTTATGATGAGTTTTCTGTATCAGTTATAGGAGCAGTTAGAAGTGGGGGAGAATTTGATTTTGGAGTTGGAATGACTTTGCAAGATGTTTTGTTACAATCAGGAGGATTAACTCAGCAAGCAGAGGGAAGTAGAGTAGAAGTAAGTAGAGTTATGGATTATGATATGTCTTCTAACAAATTAAAACCAAGAAGAGCAGTTGTAAGAACAATTTCTATTGGCGAAGATTTGGTGTTAAGTAATGAGGCTATGGATTTTATATTACAACCATTTGATCAAATTTTTGTTAGAGAGAACCCTGATTTTGAAGATGTAAAAAATATAGTTTTAGCTGGGGAAGTAAAATACCCTGGAACGTATACTTTGCTTTCAAAGGATGAAAAGATTTCATCAGTAATTAAAAGAGCTGGTGGATTAACAAAATACGCTTATTTGGATGGAGTAAAGATGTATAGAAGATTTATGAAACAGATAACTGATGAAGTTGAGCTAAATATTCCAGATGTAATCTTAGATTCTATTTTAACTGATGTTGAACTTTCCAATATTTACAACAAGGAATTGTTAAATCGTGAAATTTTAAAATCTAAAAGCATTAACATTGATAGCTTAGTTTATGATGTTGTTTATTTTAATATGAAAAAAGCAATGTTAAATCAATCAAAACATAATTTGGTTTTATTAGAAGGAGATAGTATTATTATACCTAAACAACTTGATATAGTTCATGTAACTGGTGATTTACATAATCTTAATGGGACTTCAATTTCCGCACCCTTTTTTGGCAGAAGAGCTAGTTATTATGTAAATAATTATGCTGGAGGTTTTTCTAAAGATAATAAAAAGTCTAGAACCATTGTGGTGCATGCAAACGGAGTTTCAAAGAAATCATTAAATCTTGGGTTATTTTCAATTTCCCCTAAGGTAAAGCCAGGCTCTATTATTAAAGTAGTAAGTGAGCATAAAGTGAAAAGAAGGAAAAAAGAAGATATTGATTATAATAAACATATTGAAAGTGTAATAACAAAAATTACTGCAGTTATGTCATTGTATTTATTAATAGAACGTGTTAATGGTCAATTCTAATGGAACAGAATAATGATGAAATACAGTTAAAAGATATTCTGATTAAATTATCAGAATATAAGACTTATTTGTTAAAGAAAATATTTACTATTATAGGATTTTCGTTTCTATTCTTTATAATTGGAATTGTTATTGCCAGTTTTCATGAGCCAAAATACAATGCAGAACTTACCTTTGTTGTTGAGGGAGAACATGCAGTGGGTGCATTAGGGTCAATGTCAGGTATTGCATCTCAGTTTGGTTTTGATGTAGGAGGAGGTTCAAGTGCTACTTTCAGTCAGAGTAATATATTACAGCTTTTAAAATCAAGAGGAGTTATTGAAAATACACTTTTACAAAATATCAATGTTAATGGAAAAAAGGATTTGATTATAGAGCATTATCTTGAGCTAAATAAAGTTAAGGAATCTTGGTTAGAAAATGATAATTTTGATGCAATTTCATATCATGATGAAACTACTTTTATTCATGATAGCATTAGTGGTGGGATTTGGAAAATTATTATTAATGATAAACTTATTGTAGAGTTAGAATCAGATGAGTCTAATATTATAACTTTATCTTACCTTTCGGTAAATGATGAATTTGCAAAAGGTTTTGTTGAGTCTTTGATTGGAGAAATGAGTAAAATGTATATTTCACATCAAACTGCTCATGCAAATAATACCTTGGATTTTTTGCAGCATAGAGCAGATTCTATTTTTTTAGAGCTAGAAATAGCTGAGGAAGATTTTGCTAGAATTAAGGATATCAACAAAAGAATTGTAAAAGCATCTGGGAGGTTGAAGGAGATGCAATTAAGGAGAAAGGTAGAGGTTTTAAATGCAATGTATTTAGAGATTGTAAAAAACCTTGAGCTTTCAAAGATGACTCTTTTAAATCAAACTCCAATTATCAATATTATTGATGAGCCAATTTTACCTCTTGAGGATGATAAAAAATCCAAAACTTTAGCTGGGTTGTTAGGTGGTTTTGTAGGTGGATTTCTTTCCTTGATTTTCTTTATATTTAGGAAACTATTTAAAGATACTTTAGCTGAAGATTTAGAGTAAAACTTTTAACTCCTCTAATCCAATCCTTCTTGATCCTTTTAAAAGTATAGTTTTATTTTGAATTGGATTTGATTTAAGAAACCTTTCAAATTCTTTCTTGCTTTGAAATGCATTTTTGTAGATAAGAGAAAATTCATTTCCAATATAAATTGTCTCAAGGTTTAATTCTTTTGTAAGATTAACAATTTTAAGATGCTCTCTTTTTGAGTGTATTCCTAGCTCTAACATATCTCCTAGAATACAAATTTTATTTAAATAATTCTGTTTCGCAAAAGATATGAGCATTGCTTTCATACTAGAAGGGTTTGCGTTATAAGAATCAAGAATTAAGGTGTTTGTTGTCGTTTTAACTACCTCCGAACGATTATTTTTAGGTATATATTCCTCAATTGCAATCTTGATGTTATCTTCTGAAATTCCAAAAAATTCTCCAACACATATAGCAAGCATAATATTGTAAAATTGAAAATCGCCTATGAGATTTGTTTGAATAGATATATTTTTATATTCTAAACTTAAAGATGGCGTATTTTTAGTTTTTATTCCTTTGAAATTTCCTTTTTCACCATAAGTGATTTTTTTTAAATTTTTAGATAAGTTAAGTAAAATCTCATCATTAGAATTTACAAATGCAATCCCTTGTTTTTCATGCAGATATTTGTAGAGTTCATTTTTTGTGTTAATTACTCCTTGTATGTCTCCAAATCCCTCAAGATGAGCAGTTCCAATGTTTGTTATTACCCCGTGAGTCGGATTAGAAATAGAGCATAAGAATTCAATTTCATTTTGATGATTTGCTCCCATCTCAATTATGGCAATTTCTTGCATATTTGATATTTCTAAAAGACTTATAGGGACACCAATATGATTATTCAGATTCCCTTTTGTTGCGTAACATTTCTTTTCTGATGATAAAACTGCATTAATTAACTCTTTAGAAGTAGTTTTCCCATTTGTGCCTGTAATTCCAATTATTGGGATATTTAGTTTTTTTCTATGAAATTTTGCTAACTCTTGAAGCGTTGTTAAAACATCATCTACTAAGATCGTATTAGAATTGTTTGCATATTCTATTTCATCAATAATTGCAAAACTACAACCATTTTTAATTGCTTTCTCTGCAAATTTATTGCCATTGAAGTTTTCGCCTTTTAATGCAAAGAATAAATTTCCTTCCTCCATTTTTCTTGTATCCGTACAGATGAACGGGTGTTTTTGAAAAATTGAATAAAGATCTTTAGTAGTCATTTTTATATAAAACAAAACCCCATTTTTAGTGGGGTTTTGAACTTTTTATTTGTCAAAATTTATTTTCTTTTCTTATTGTAATCAACTCCTCTTCTTTGATTGTTTTTTTCTCTACTAATAGGAGACCCAATTCTATCCATTGCACATCTAAACCCAATTGCATCAGTAGATTGATCTTGATCTAGAAATCTTCTCGTCCCAGGATTTAACCAATAAGCTCTATCTTTCCATGAACCACCTTTAAAAACTCTTGTTCTATCTGTAATTAATGAAGATTCACCATAAACATACATCTCATTACTATTTCCTTCAGGAGCATCATCTTTATATTTTGATGCATTTGTATTCCACTTATCAATTTTTACTTTTGAAGTGTCAGCTTGTGCTGTTTCATCAAGTAAATTATTCCAATCAATTCCCATTTGTGATTCGATATCACCATTAAGATAATTGATATTGTCAGCTTTCTTGTAGTTTCTTCTGTAAGCATTTTTTCTGGCATCTATCTCTCCATTTAGATCTATATCAGCATTGACCATTTGAACTCTACCTAAACTATCAACTTCATCAATATAACCATCACTTGTTCTTTTTTGAGTTAAGTAAACATTTCCTCTAAAACTTCTGTGATCTGCAGTAGTAGTTTGCTCAATTATAGGTCTGTAAACATCCATTACCCATTCAGCAACATTACCTGCCATATTGTATAATCCGTAATCGTTTGGCCAGTAAGCTCTAACAGGTGCAGTAATATCAGCATTATCATTTAAGTTACCTGCAACACCCATATTATCTCCTCTCCCTCTTTTGAAGTTGGCCATAATTTCACCTTGATTGTTTTTACTTCCATTTCTTAATGAAGAACCATTCCAAGGGTATAATTTCCTTTCATTAGTATTTTCTTCTTGAGTATTTCCTACATAACCTAGTGCAGCAAATTCCCATTCTGCTTCAGTAGGCAATCTATAGGAGGGTAATAATAAACCATCTTCCATTTTGATGATTCTAGTTTTCTCTCCACTACCATAATTTTCATTAGTAAGATTTCTTGGGTTTCTTCTTACAATTCCTTCATATTGTCCTTGTAAATAAGATTGAGTTGTAAATACATTATCATCCATTTGTTCCATATCTTCTTTTAAGATGCCATTATCAATAAGTATTCTCTCATTTACTCTGTCAGTTCTCCAGGAACAATAGTCAGTTGCTTGTTGCCAGCTTACTCCAACTACAGGATAGTTTTTAAATGCAGGGTGTCTTAAATATTGTTTTACAAAAGGTTCATTATATCCTAATTTATCTCTCCATACTAAAGTGTCAGGTAGGGTTTTCTTGTAAACTTCAGGGTAAGATTGCCCGTAAACTCTGTTTACCCAGAATAAATATTCTAAATAGTCTATATTTCTTACTTCAGTTTCATCCATATAGAATGAAGATACAGTTTGTCTTCTTGGAATGTTATCCCATTCATACATTACATCTTGCTCTACTCTCCCCATTGTGAAAGATCCACCTTCTATAAACATCAATCCAGGGCCTGTAGCTTGTTCAATAAAACGCTCGTTAGTTTCGTAACCTCCATTCTTTGCATTATTATATTCCCATCCTGTAGTTGATGATTCTTTTCTTGAGGAACATGATGCAAGAATCATTATACTAATTAGTGCTAAAATTAATTTATTTGTTTTCATCATTTTTTATTAATATGATTGTTATTGTTTTATGTTAACTAGAATTGCGGACAACTTATTGTATTGAACGATTTTACTTTAGAGTGACAAGGCATGAATAAAGTAAATGATAATTCATGAGCGCCTAGAGTGTTGCTATTTTTTAAATTACTTACAGTAATATCATAACTGTAACCAAACTTGAATGTTTCTTGAATTAATCCCATCATTATAATAAATGAGTCAAAATTATTTAAACTATTTCTTGCCCATAAGCCACCAACAATAGGTCCTTGTTTTGCGTATATACCGTAATTGAATTGTTGGAATTCTGATTGGCTTTGGTATAAAAAGTTAGGTGAAATTGTAAATGAATTATGGCTATATTTATTCAAAACAATATTTCCACCTGCATGTGCTGTTATTTTGGTTGGCAATTGACTTTCACTAATAAAGCCTTGATTAGGCATTGTCATGTGATGTGCAGCAAAACCAAAGAATATGTTCTTAGAATATCCTAAAAGTCCTGCAGAGAAATCAGGGAAGCTTTTAGATGTAGGGTTATTTACAATATCTTCCTGAGTTGGGTAAACAAAACCTTGTTGAGCATCAATCATATCTCCAAAAGTAAGATCAGTCCAATCTAGCTGAATCATTCTATAAGATGCTTCAAAACCAGCTTTTACGGCAAACTGATGGTTTACTTTTAATCTGTAAGAATATTGTAGTGCTAAATGAGTTGTATTTAAGTTGCCTGCACCGGCTCTATCTTGAGCAACTAAAACTCCTAAGCCACCGCCAATTGAGTTAATATGTTGATCGAATGATGCAGAAGTTGTAATATAGGTTCTTCCAATTCCAGGCCATTGATCTCGATAATTTAAATTTGCTCTTGGACAATCATTACTACCAGCAAAAGCAGGATTTAAATATAGTGGATTGGCGTAAAACTGACTAAATGCAGGGTCCTGTGCTTTAGCGGTATCGTTCATAAAAACAGCAACAGCTACTGTGAAAAATATTTTGGAAAATCTATTAAACATAAATTTGTTTTTTCTTAATTTCAATTTTACAAAAATAAACAAATTATTTAAAATTCTCTTTTACTACTAGAAAATTGTAAAATAAATACATTTTTTGTCCGTTATACCTTTGTTTTTAAAAGGATATATAGATTTGCACTTATGAATAAAAGAATTTTTATTGCTTTATTTTTTACTGTTTTTTATGCAGGATTATTTGCTCAAAATAGTTCTGTTTTAGCACAAGGAGATTGGTATAAAATATCAACATCAAAAAATGGAATTTATAAGATTTCTTACTCTAGTTTTATTGATTTAGGAATTGACGTGGATAATCTACAGATTAGTACAATAAAACTGTATGGAAAAGGTGGTGGAATGTTACCTCATTTAAACTCGGATTTAAGACATAATGATTTGCCAGAAATAGCTATAAAAATTTATGATTCTAACAATAATGGTATTTTTGAGAGTTCTGATTATGTTTTGTTTTATGGCATGTCTGCTAATATTTGGAAACTTAACGATTCCTCCAACATTTTTGAGCATAAGACTCATTTGTATTCGGACAATGTTTATTACTTTTTAACTGTAGATGTTCAGGGTGAAGCAAAGAGAATTGAGTTGAAAAATACCTTACTGAATCCAATAAAAACAATAACAGATTTTAATGCGTTTTTAAATCATGAGCAAGAATTAGAGAATATTATTAATTCTGGTAAAAAATGGTTTGGTGAAAGATTTTCCTATGACAATAGCCAGAATTTTTCTTTCAGTTTTCCTAATTTAATTCTTACAGAAGCCGTGAATATTAAAACTGCAGTTGTTGGACGTTCTTTACAACCTTCAAACTTTAAGATAAATGCAAATTCAACTTTTTTAAGTACTTTAAATGTGCCAAATGTTGTAACTAATTATGCATCTGAATATGCAAAAGAGGCGTCAAATAACACTTTATTTAATTCTAACTCGTCAAATATAGATGTGAATTTAGAGTATTCTTCAGCTGATATTGGGGCAGAGGCTTGGTTAAATTATATTGAGATTAATGCAAGAAGAGAATTAAAACTTAGTGGCAATTATTTAACTTTTAGAGATATTGAAAGTATATCTGATGAAATTGGGAAATTTGAAATTCAGAATGCTAATAATGTTAGTGTTTGGGATGTTTCGGACCCAACAAAAGTATTGGAGTTGCCAACTAATTTTGTTGGAAATGTATTGTCTTTTAATGATTCTTTGAGCTCTATTAAAGAATACATAGCTTTTAATTCTTCAGCTTATTTAACTCCAACTTTACATTCAACTGTTGCTAATCAGGATTTGCATGGAATTTCTAATAATATTGAATTTGTTATTGTTTCTCATCCTGATTTTATTTCAGCCGCTAATCGTTTAGCAGATTTTCATTTGGAAAAGGATAATATGAATTCAATTGTAGTAACTCCTCAACAAATTTACAATGAGTTTTCATCAGGAATGCAAGATGTAAGTGCTATTCGTGATTTTGTTAAACATCAGTATAACAAAGAAAATTCAGCTTTAAAATATTTGTTATTGTTTGGAGATGGTTCTTATGACCCTAAAGATAGAGTTCAAAATAATACAAATTTTATTCCTACTTATCAGTCAGCAAATTCAACGGACCCTACAGAAAGCTATGTAACAGATGATTATTTTGGATTGCTAGATGATGATGAGGGTCTGTTTATTAATGATCTAGTTGATATTGGGGTCGGAAGATTTCCAGTTGCTACACTTAAAGAAGCAAATATTCTCGTTGATAAAGTTGAACGATATTATGAAAAGCCTTCTTATGGGAGTTGGCGTAATGAAGTGGTATTTATTGCTGATGATGGTGATGCAAATGATGGGAATACACATATGTGGCAAGCTGATAGTTTAGCAAATCATTTGGCAGATAATTATGATGAGATAAATATTCAGAAAATATATTTGGATAGTTATTATCAAGAATCAACTCCAGGAGGTCCTAGAAGTTCAGCTACTCAAAGTGCTATAAATAACAAAGTTGATAAAGGGGCTCTACTTATTAATTATACTGGACATGGTGGGCCTTTAGGATGGACTCAAGAAAGAATATTAGAAATTGATCAAATTAACAAATGGAGCAATATTCATAATCTACCATTATTTATGACGGCTACTTGCAAATTCTCCTATTTTGATAATCCTGAGGAGAAATCAGCAGGAGAATATGTTTTTTTAAATGAAAATGGTGGAGCAATAGCTTTATTAAGTACAACTCGTTTGGTTTTCGTGGGGCCTAACTACAACTTAAATACAAAGTTTATCCAGAATATTTTCAAAAAGCAATATGGTGAGTTGCCAAGGTTGGGGGATTTATTTAAGACCACAAAAGTTTTGAGCGGAACTTCAGCTAATAATAGAAATTTCACACTTTTAGGTGATCCTGCCTTACGTTTGGCATATCCTAAATTTGATGTAAGAACAACAATTGTTTCAGACACTTTAAAAGCACTTTCTGAAGTAACTATTGAAGGAGAAATTGAGGAAGATGGGTTTTTTATTTCTGATTTTAATGGAACAATTTATCCCACAGTTTATGATAAAGAACTTATTAAAACAACTTTGGGGCAAGAGAGTTGTACTCCTATGCCTTACCGAGATCAAAATAATATTTTATATAAAGGAGCTGCAACAGTAACAGATGGAAAATTCTCTTTTTCTTTTATTGTACCTAAAGATATTGCTTATAATTATGGTGCTGGTAAAATTTCGTATTATGCTGTAAGTGATGACGAAAATCCTATTGATGCAAGTGGAAGTGAAAAGGAATTTGTGATTGGCGGAAGTGCTGATGATGTTGTTTATGATTATGATGAGGCAGAGTTGAATCTTTTTATCAATACCAGAACTTTTAAAGATGGTGGAATTACTGATGAAAATCCAATTTTAATTGCAGATGTATTTGATGAGAGTGGAATAAATATGGTTGGAAACGGAATTGGACATGATATTACTGCTGTATTGGATGGAAACACTTCTAATCCTTATGTGTTAAATGATTTTTATGAATCAGCCAAAGATGATTTTACAAAAGGAACAATCAATTTTCCATTCTATAATTTGGAAAAGGGAAAACATACGCTCACGTTAAAGGTTTGGGATGTATTTAATAATTCTTCTGAAGCAACAATTAGTTTTGTCGTTTCTGATGAAAATGAATTTACAATTGCTGATTATACTACTTATCCAAATCCATTTTCTACTTCTACTGATATTTATTTTCAGCATAATAAACCAAACCAGAATTTAGATGTTGTGCTTGATATTTACTCTATTACTGGGTTTTTAGTTAAACGATTTGAAGAAACTTTTAATGATGATGGTTATAGAGTGGGTCCAATAAATTGGAATGGTAAAAATGAGTATGGTGGTAATTTAAGTGCAGGCATGTATATCGCAAAACTTAATGTTTATACTGAAAATGGTGCTTTTACTTCAAAATCAATTAGGATTATACT
>Ga0315315_10006391_pt1 | contig 10893 bp, 9 predicted proteins | sample M140m3416metaG_FD_203699 | JGI IMG/M metagenome (GOLD analysis project Ga0315315, IMG submission 203699) | Ammonia-oxidizing marine archaeal communities from Monterey Bay, California, United States - M1 40m 3416 | ecosystem: Environmental > Aquatic > Marine > Intertidal zone | place: USA... | reverse complement strand
GGGAGCCTTGTTGGTGTCCTCGGTCTTCTCACCGCTGAGGACGAGGCGCCGGTTACAGCCGAGAGAAGGGATAAAGTCGAGCTCGAGACCGATAGACCCTTGGCCTCCCTCCAGCGGCACCGCAGAGTGCAGCGGCGAGAAGGATGTGGCCAGCGCAAAGTAGTTCAGCAAGAAGTCTTGCTGGCTCTGCTCATTGTAGGAGCCCCGACCCGCTGCGATATCCGCTTGAATCTTGGTGGCCTCCTCGTAGCAGTCCTCAGAGACACCCTCGAGGCTCTGAGCCCCAGACACTGAAGTGAGGGCAAGAAGAAGTGTGATCATGGGTTGGCTCCGGAGTCGATCCAGTCCCGAACGAGCGATACCGTCGAAGCGTCGAGCGCAGGATCAGGGTTTGGCGGCATCCGACCACCGCCGGTCTTGGTGATCCGCTCGAACAGCTCGCTACCGGCTGCATCACCCGGGCTCACATAGTATCCGCCCATGAGATTCGTATAGGCAGAGTCCACATCGTTGAGCACCAAGCCACCTGCGTGGTTGCTCGTCGAGTGACATCCGCTGCAGTGCCCCACATCAAGGCTGGGCCAGACGTCAGCGAATGAGACATCGGCGTCAGCATCGGCATCGGCATCGGCATCAGCATCGGCATCAGCATCGGCATCGGCATCTGCGTCGGCGTCGGCATCTGTGTCTGCATCGGCGTCTGCATCCGCGTCTGCATCTGCATCTGCATCCGCGTCAGCGTCGGCCTCAACGTCACAGGCGGACGCCTCGTTCTCGATCCAGTCTGCGACCACAGCGAGGTTCTCTTCGCTCATCAGCCCAGCAGGCGGCATCGGTGCATCTTCTGAGATGATCCGCTGATAGAGCACACTGGCATCAATGTCTCCGGCCGTGACGATGACATCGCCCCGCATGGAGGCGAGATCTACAAGCTCACAGGGGTCAACACTCAGGTCGAGATTCGCACTTGCCGACTCTCCGGAGTGACAGCCTACGCAGTTGCCTTCGAGGACAGCCTGAATGGTCTCGCCCTCGACTGAGTGTGAGTTGAATTTCGTGTCGTCACAGGCGGTGAGCCCAGCCAAGAGAAAAATGAACATGTGGTCTCCGTGAGGAATCGTGATTGTGCCTCAAGCAGCAAACAATGTCACCCTCTCAGTTACCAATTCCACTGCTGCAGAGTAGCGTCAACCTCTGCCCCGCCCCCAACAAAACAAAAAACCCCCTGCCGCTTTTGCGACAGAGGGTTTTGAGGATGGTCGGGGAGACAGGATTCGAACCTGCGACATCCTGCTCCCAAAGCAGGCGCGCTACCAGGCTGCGCTACTCCCCGATTCGGCTTGCCAACTAATCCTTAGACACGGATTGGTCGAGGATGTCGTTGCAGGATGCTCAGAAAAATCGCGCAAGCCAACGCGATAAAGGACTCACATGTTCCGGCAAATATGTGCGACAAAGGTCCATTTTAGCCAATACATCGTGAGTCTTTTCAGTCAAAGTTTGGATGATCTGTGAGTCCAAAACCTGACGCCCCCGATCCGAGTCTGCGCGGAATCGATACCGAGCTGGTAGCGACAAGAAGTCGCCTACACTCGCAATCACACCCGGATCGGCGATGAGATCGGCATAGCGAACAAGGCAGATCTGGTCACCAAAGTGCTCGAGAGCATCGAGTACAGATTGGTTCCGCTCTGCCCAGTCCTCGCCGAATTTTTGGCTCTGGCCCCGATACCCTGACCACCTCTGGATGTGGGACGCATAGCAATTGATGGGATCACGGTAGATCCAGACCACCCGAAGCTCATGAGCTGAGAACTCCTCGAGGACCGCTCTGACGCTGCGCACCTTGCTCTCGCTGATGGGCTTCACGAGAACCGGTAGCCGTGATGCCTCCAGCACGGGACGAACCACAGGCTCTGGCCTCAGCAGCATCTCCTCAAACAACGGACTGCTGACACTCTCATTGTAGGGCGTCACCGCTCGAGAGGTCAGCGAATCGAACAACGAATTGGTTCCAGAGCGCTGAACACCCATCACAAAGACAAGCTTTGACATCAAGATACCGACTTCTGCAAGGCAACTGTGAGGCACTTCATAAGCTCGACCGTCTGTTGCTCGGGGCTCCGCTGTGTACAGACTAGCGTCTGACCCTGTTCCCCCAGTGCCTGAGCCAGCACAGGATCGGCAGCCAGGCGCGCTAAGGCCGCAGCCATTGCATCAGGATCTGTAGGCGGGACAAGCAGACCCGTCTGGCCGTCGGTGATCAGCTCACTGATGCCACCCACAGCGGTCGTCACCACAGGGACTCCACGCGCCATGGCCTCGAGTATAGCGACAGGAATGCCATCCTCATCTCCATCATCGGCCACCTCGCACGCGAGTGCAAAGACATCGACACCGGCTGAGTAGCAGGCCTCAATCACATCAAAACTGGTGCTGCCGAGTGCACTCAGACCCTCCATAGGTCCACCGATCTCAGACGCGCTCGCACCGACAACAGTCCACTTTACCGGCACCTGCAGTCGAGACACTGCCGCCCTCATGGTCGGATACCCCTTCTTTGGAACCGCGCGCGCGACCGTCAAGACATGAAGCTCACCGCTCGAGGGAGGCGTCTTGAGGTGAGGCGCCACGGGCACTGGAACGATCGTGCTCTCTCGGCCGCCGCGCTCCCAGACAAGGCCCTGGGTACGTTTCGAGATGGTCACGATGGACGTGGCCTGTGAGAGGGTAAAGGCAGCCAGTGAGTCAGGAACGAGGATACCTCTCGCATGAACCGTCACCACCAGTGGAATCTCAGCCGCAGCGCAAGCCGCTGCGGCGATCGCTGCGGCAGACCCGAGAAAGTGGGCGTGAACTACCGACACACCAGAGCGGCGCCACTGTCTTGCGAGCCAGCCCGCACGGCGGAGGTCCTTGGCTCGACCCCCGTGCGAGATCCAAGCCTCACCCACGGCTTCAGGGATTGAGTCGACAAGAAGAGCGCTGTGCGCAGAGGGTGTGTATCGAATCACGGACGCATCGAGCACACCATGGTCAGGCCCATCTGATCGACTGAGCGCATAGACATCGACCTGATCTACAGCCTCAGTGAGTCGAGCAATCTCTCGATAGACAAAAGTGTTCGAGACCGTTGGATACCGGCCCAGCACATAAGCCACACGCCCACTCGAGATGCCGGCCTCAGCTCCAGATGTGGCCACTGCGAGGACTCAGGAGCTGCAAGAGAGTGTAGAGCAGCCCGGACGGTTCCTCGCCCACTCGGGGCGTTTGCCACCGAGACTTGCCTCTGTATGCTCGGTGTATGGCGTCTTGGATGCCTCCAGCAGGAGCGATACGCGACTCATGTCACCCTGCTCCGCAGCATCTATGGCCTCCTGGGCCAGGTAGTTCCTCAGAACAAACCAGGGATTGTAGGCATCCATTCTGTTCTTGCGATCCGTGGCATCACGACCACTCACCCGCTCCAGATATCGCTCGAGCCACGCCATCCAGGCCGCACGTGTCTCGTCAGCGGGCGGCGAGTAGAACGCCTCCTCGAGGGGGGCGAAGATATCGCCTCGACCATCCACATTGGCCAGCGCCCTAAAGAGAATGGTCATGTCGGTCTCAGCCTGCTGCATCAAGGCCGTGAGGTCGAGCCAGAGCTTGTCATCCCCCTCACCCAGATGGGTGTCGAGTCCGAGCTTGCCCACCACCATGGCTGCAGCAGAGCGTGTCCACGCAAGCTCATAGTCTCCAATCGCGCCCTTCACGGCGTCCATGTCGTCGATGAGCGGGAAGAGGGCCTCAGCCAGGCGGACGACGTTCCATCCTCCCATCTGGGGCTGGAGTCCGAACCGATACCGACGAGAACCGAAGTCCGTGGTGTTGGGTGTCCAGTCTGGATCGTAATTATCGGTCCAGCCGTAGGGGCCATAGTCGATGGTGAGTCCGAGGACGGACATATTGTCTGTGTTCATGACGCCATGAACAAAGCCCACCCGCATCCACTCCGCCATCAGCCTGGCCGTAGCCTGAGCAACCTCCGAGAGAAAGGCCACCGCCGTGTCCTTGGAGACAGGTCCGAGATGCGAGAAGTGGTGCTCGAAGGTGTAGCTGACGAGCTTACGAAGGGTCTCCACATCATTTCGAGCAGAGTGAATCTGGTAGCTGCCAAAGCGCAGAAAGCTCCGCGCGACACGGCAAACAACCGCGCCCGGCTCAGCGGCCTCGCGGCCGTTGTAGAACATGTCTCGCATGACCGGATCCCCGGTGCCCACCAGACTCAGCGCACGGGTCGTCGGGACACCGAGGTGATGCATGGCCTCACTACACAGGAACTCTCGAATGGACGATCGCAGGACAGCGCGTCCATCAGCAAAGCGTGAGTAGGGTGTCGGGCCCGCCCCCTTGAGCTGCAGCTCATACCGAACGCCGACATCATTGACGATCTCACCGAGTGTGATGGCCCGCCCGTCTCCGAGCTGGCCCGCCCAATTTCCAAACTGATGGCCGCCATAGCAGGCGGCATAGGGCTTCATGCCATCGACCACGAGGTTGCCCCCCATGGCACTCACGAATTCTTCCGAACCCGTAAGCTCTGGACTCATGCCGAGCTCTGTGGCCATCTCGGTAGACAGTGCCAGCAGCTCGGGCTTGGCTACAGAGGACGGATCAACCCGTGAGAAGGCTGCGCCCCGAACCTGACGCGTGGTGTTGCTCTGAATGGGATCTGCAGGGAGCGAGGAGACAAAGCGGTCATCCCAATTCAAGTCTGAGAGCTGTGGTGTGGTCATGCTGTGCCTATCGCCGTCGAGTAAGTTTGTTACGAATCGACGCTATATCCAAGCGACCGACCCGTGTGAACCGATCGAGCATCTGATGACCGGTCTTTGCCAGCTCAAGCAGACGCCGAGCCCGCGTGACGACAAAGCGCCCCTCGAGCATCTCGGTTGGAATAGAAGAACGACCGTGCTCATCCAGCAGACGCACTGCGGTGTCGAGCTTCTCTATGGTGTCATGTATCAGGCCGAGCTCTCGCTCTCGAAAGACACGGGTCACCATCTTGACCACATCAGTCTCAGCCTCAAAGCTTCGTCTCCCGCCGAGTCTTCCTGCACCTCGGACTACACCCCACTCCTGAAGATCTGTCAGGGTCATCGATACACTGCCCACGCTTAGGCCAGTCTCAGCGACTATTTCAGCTGAAGTGAGGGGTCTCGGGGACAGATAGAGACAGGTCCAGACTCGCCCCATTGACGGCTTGAAGTTCCAGAATGCCATGATCTCACCCACAGCATCGGCGACCAAGCGACGTGCTTGCCTCAAGGCATCAGAGCCCTCGCTGACAGGACTGGGTTCATTCGTTGATGAAAGCTGCATGGCCTCTTGGCTTAACGGACGTTAGTTTATGGGACGATTTCAATCGCGCTTGAAATAGTCCGCCCGAAGAAAAGTTTCCACTCACAGGTCATCCACCATGCAGACTCAAGCCAGCCGAAAGTCCGCCTCAGGGCTTCATGCAGGAGCACCGCGAACACTGATCGCAGATGTCGGCACGATCTTTGAGTTGGTGAGTGAAGAGATGGCTCTGGCTGAGGCTGAAATTCACGGCCAGCTGCAGGTCACCATTCCAGCTGTGGCTGAGATCGGCTCCTATCTGGCGACAGCCGGAGGCAAACGGCTCCGCCCATTGCTCACAGCACTCGGTGCCCGCGCCGTCGGCTTCGATGGCTCCATCGGGCACCTCGCCGCTATCGGTGAGCTCCTGCATCTGGGCAGCCTGCTGCACGATGATGTGGTGGACGATGGCCAAGAGCGCCGCGGCAAGAAGGCTGCTCAGAAGGTTTATGGCAATCCAGCGGTCATCCTCACCGGTGACTACTGTGTCGCCCGAGGACTGCTGCTCGCCAGCGAACACGGAGGACACGAGGCAGTGACCCGGCTCGCATGGACCGTCACTGCCATGTCCGAGGGTGAGGTCACGCAGCTGCTCAATCGCGGCAACCTGGACCTGGATGTCGAGACCTACATGGACATCGTGTACAAGAAGAGCGCCACGCTGATCGCCTGGTGTGCAGCCGCGGGCGCCTGGGGCTGCGGCAATAAAGAGGCCGCAGAGGCCCTCTACACCTACGGTCTCAGCGTCGGTACCGCATTCCAGATCACCGACGATGTGCTGGACTACACCGGAGAGAAGACCGCTACAGGAAAGCGCCGGGGACAAGACCTCGCAGAGCGAAAGATGACACTGCCCTTGCTCATTGCAATGGAGCGGGTGCCTGGTCTCCGCGAGCGCCTCCACACCGGAGACCCATCACCCGAGCGCATTCCCGCCATCTTGGAGGCAGTCCAGAATGCTGGCGCTACGGATGCGGCACTCGAGCGCGCACGAGAACTGGTCGAAGAAGGCCTTGCTGCCCTGAAGGTACTACCAGAGACCCCCCATCGTGAGGCACTCGAGCGCTTGGCACACCACCTCGTGGACCGGATCGCATGACTGACATCGCTAAAGGCGGACCGGTGGCAGGCGCAGAGGATCGTGCGCCCGCCGTGAGAGAGATGTTCGAGCAGCTCGCGCCCAAGTACGACCTGGGCAACAGAGTGCTGAGTCTCGGGCTCGACCAGTGGTGGCGACGCAAGGCCATTCGCTCTCTATCAGAGAGCACAGCAGGCACGGTCCTCGACCTCTGTGCCGGCACCTTGGACCTGACCCGAATGCTCGTCGATGCAGGCGCCAAGCACGTCCATGCGGCCGACTTCTCTGCCACGATGCTGGCCGTCGGCGAGGCCAAGCTGCGTCCCGATGAGCCCTACACCATCCACTGTGCTGACGCCCGCGAGCTTCCGTTTGAGGACGCGAGCATGGATGCCATCATTGCCGGCTTTGGACTCCGAAATGTACCCGAGCTTCCGAAGGCACTCGCCGAGTGTGCACGGGTCCTTCGACCGGGTGGAAGGCTCGCAGTTCTCGACTTCTTTCAGCCGGTTGGTCTGGTGCCGAGGGTCCTACAGGGGAGCTACAATCGCCTGATTGTCCCCGTCGTCGGCGGGCTCATCACAGGTTTTGGCGAGTCCTATCGGTATCTAAACCAGTCCATCGATGCCTTCTGTACCGCCGATGAGTTTGTGGACTTGCTCAATGATGCAGGCATAGACGCCACAGTGACCAATATGTTTCCACCGGTGGCACAGCTGGTGGAAGGCACCCGTCATGGCTGATGCTCACCCGCCTCGCTGGCGTCGTATCCAGCGCCAGCTCGACGACATCGACCCCTGGATGCTGCTCCTCCCGCTTCAGGATGATGGCACCAGGCTCATGGCCTGGTCTGCACCTAAAAACCGAGAGAGCTTCGTCGCGATTGGCTCAGTGAGCGAGTACCGGCCCAGCGGTGAAGACAGGTTTGAGGCCGCTCAACACTGGTGGGCACCCATCGCCGCTGATCTTCAAACCACCGACGATGACGGGGCTGCGGTCGACTGCTCAGCACCAGCATGCCTGGCGGGCTTTGCCTTTCGCAGTGACACCAACAGAACAGAGGCCTGGGATGCATGGGGCGACGGTGCGCTGTGCGTCCCTGAGATTGTCATCTGGCGGCGAGATCAGCAGACGGTAGCATGCTTCACCATCGACACCGCGGCAGATGCTGAGCACACCAAGCTCGCGATGCTCACCGAGCAACTGGAACGCCTCATCGCTCGGGCGAGCAGTAATCAGCACACCACAGCCAGTGCCGACATCACCACCATGCCTGAGGCTGACGGTGCGAGAGAGCGCTGGCATCGCGGTGTGGAGGCTGCGCAAGCAGCCATGGCGACCGGTGAACTCCAGAAGGTCGTGCTTGCACGCTCAGCTGCCTTTGAGCCCAGAGCCGCTCAGCGTTTTGACCCGCTGGCCACCGCCTGGGCCCTGCGCGAGCGCCAGACACACTCGACCACCTTCATCATCCGTCGGCGAGATGGTCAAGCCTTCCTGGGCTCGAGCCCAGAGGTTCTCGTCAACCTCAGTGCTGGCTTGGTGGAGACGGTGGCATTGGCAGGCACGAGGCGGCGTGATGCCGAGTCGACATTCAGCGATGATGCGCTCTCTGAGGCGCTCCTGGAGAGCACCAAAGACCGCGCTGAGCAGCACCTCGTGGCGACCGCAATTGTCGACGCGCTGGCACCTTATGTCGAAGACCTGCAGGTCCCGCCAGCACCAGAAGTTGTCCGACACCCGGATGTCCAGCACCTCCGGACCGCAATCCGCGGACAGCTGCTCGGCGATGCTACAATCTTCGACCTCCTGAAGCGCTTGCACCCCACGCCCGCAGTGGGTGGCCTGCCTCGCGCCCAGGCCCTCGCCTGGCTTGACAACAATGAGCAGCTCGACCGTGGCTGGTATGCGGGCCCCATGGGATGGATCAGCGGCACAGGTGACGGAGAATTTGTGGTCGCCATTCGCTCAGTGTTGATGGCGGCCGACCATGCTGCGGCATTTGCAGGCTGTGGCCTCATCGCGGACTCCAACCCCGCTGATGAGTGGGAAGAGAGTCAGATTAAGCTCCAGACGGTCCGCCAGGGACTCGCAGCACAGGGGCCAACTGGATTGGAGCGGTGAGTACAGCAGCACTCAATCGTCAGCATGCACTGACCCTGGTCGATACCGCAATCTCTGCGGGAGTACAGCACGCAGTGCTCTCTCCGGGTTCTCGAAACACGCCGCTGGTGCTCGCTCTCCATGCTCGCCAGCAAGCGGGGTGGCCCATTGTGCTCCACTCGGTGCTTGATGAGCGTGCAGCTGGTTTTTTTGCGCTCGGCCTCGCCCGAAGAACAGACAGACCTGTGCTCCTATCGTGCACATCGGGCTCAGCAGGTGCGAACTACTTTCCTGCAGTCACCGAGGCATCGGAGGGTCAAGTACCGCTGCTCATCGTGACCGCAGACAGACCAGAAGAGCTGCAGGACTGCGGTGCACCACAGACCATGGCCCAAGATGCGCTCTTTGGTGCACACGTCAGGTTCTCGGCCACCCTCTCAGCGCCATCGGAAGCAGACACAGCGTCTGTAGCGGGCACTGTACGTGCAGCCATCGCCGCTGCCGTGGGCGCTGCTCCGGGCCCCGCCCACATCAACACGCGCTTTCGGAAGCCCCTGTGGGAACCCAGCGATCCTGACGGGGCGAGCCTCAACCCATCGCCGATTGTGCGACTCGATCGGGCACCCAGTGAGCAAGACCTTGACCGACTGATCGCAGAGGTCAGCAACGAGCGAGGTGTCATCGTGCTCGGTCCGGACCCCTCCGGGCGACTCAGCTCAGACACCGTGACCGCCCTGGCGACACGACTCGGGTGGCCAGTCCTCAGCGACCCCATCTCGACGTGTCGATTTGGGACAGAGGGGCCCATCGTTCGACATCATGATGCTCTGCTCCGAAGCGCGCACTTCAGAGATACCGCTCAGCACACCATGGCCATCGCTCTGGGCGGTACACCAAGCTCAAGACCGGTCCAGGAACTGCTCAGCCGGACACCCACAATCGCGATTAACGGTAGTGGTCGCCACTGGGACCCCTTTCACCAGGTGACCTGGACACTCGACGCTGACCTTGCTCCGGTGGTCGCTGCTCTGAGCAAGCGCAGCATCAATCCCGCTCACCCCAACTGGACAGCCCACTGGCTACATGCTGATGCACTCGCTGCCGCAGCCATCCAAGACTGCTGTGCAGACGGCCTCTGGGAAGGAAGTGTTGCGCACCACATGGTCGATGTGCTTCCCAGCGGTACTCTGCTCCGCGTCGCAAGCAGTACTCCGATTCGAGACATCGATAGCTTTGCTGTGAGCTGCAGCCGTGCCTTGACGGTGTCGAGTAACCGTGGCGTCAACGGTATTGATGGTGTGATCGCCACGACGCTGGGTGAGGCGATGGTGCACTCGGGTCCCACAGCCCTACTGGCAGGGGACCTCAGCTTTCTTCATGACATCGGCGCGCTCGCATCTGTCAGTCGACCACAGCAGCCCGTGGTCGTGACAGTTGTCGACAATGCTGGCGGCGGTATCTTTGGCTTTCTACCCATCAAGGATCACCAGACGGCCTTTGAGCCCTGGTTTGTCACGCCGCACACCCACGACATCCCGCAGATATGCCGGGGTTTCGGCATTGACTGTATACAGCCCGCCGACCTTGCAGAGTACAGAGAAGCACTCCAGACAGCCTTGAGCAAGCCAGGCCTCTCCGTGATTCATGTTCGCATCGACCGACAGTCCAGCACTGCTGCACACCATGAGGCCTGGACCAAGATCAGTCGTCACCTCGAGGCTGCACTATGACCACGCCCAGCACGCTCCAGGCCTGGTGGCTCGCGGCGCGACCGAAGACCCTCGCTGCTGGGCTCGTTCCTGTCATCGTCGGCACAGCCATCGCACACACCCACGGCGGCATTCAACTCCCTGCTGCACTTGCATGTGCAGCAGGGAGTATTCTCATCCAGGTCGGCACCAACCTGGCCAATGACTACTTTGATCACAAGAAAGGGGCAGACACAGACGCCAGACTTGGCCCAGACAGGGCGGTCCAGAAGGGCTGGATATCCCCACGAGCCATGGCCATCGCAACAGCCTGTACGCTCGCCTTGGCGCTGGTCGTAGGCTGCTACCTGATCTCGATCGGCGGTCTTCCGATCGCCCTCATCGGTGTGGCGAGCCTGGTGTGTGCCATCGCCTATACAGGCGGCCCCTACCCGCTCGCCTACGTTGGTCTCGGTGATGTCTTCGTCTTCCTGTTCTTCGGCCTCGCTGCGGTGGTCGGAACGACCTGGGTTCAGACCCTCTCTGCACCTCCCCAGGCCTGGCTGGCCGGCTCAGCCATTGGTCTCCTGGCCACAGCCATCTTGGTGGTCAACAACCTCCGGGATCGCTTGACGGATGCGGCTG
>Ga0315315_10006390_pt1 | contig 10894 bp, 9 predicted proteins | sample M140m3416metaG_FD_203699 | JGI IMG/M metagenome (GOLD analysis project Ga0315315, IMG submission 203699) | Ammonia-oxidizing marine archaeal communities from Monterey Bay, California, United States - M1 40m 3416 | ecosystem: Environmental > Aquatic > Marine > Intertidal zone | place: USA... | reverse complement strand
ATGGCTCTGTCAACTGGATCTAATAAAATTAAAACAGCAATTTTTATTTCTGGAACAGGCAGTAATTTAAAATCTCTAATCAAATTTTCTCAATTTAAAAAATCACCAATAATCATTAAAATGATTATTTCGAATAATTCTAAAGCTAAAGGCTTACAATATTCAAAAATTTATAAAATCAAAAAAAAAATTTATGATTTTGAAAGTATTTTATCTGAAAAAAAAATTATGAATGAATTAAAAAAAGCTAATATTAATTTAATTTGTCTTGCTGGTTTTATGAAAATTTTGTCTAAGAATTTTATTAAAAATTTTAAAGGTAAAATTTTAAATATTCACCCTTCACTTCTTCCAAAATACAAAGGTTTAAATACCCACGAAAAAGCAATTAAAAATAAAGATCGATATTCAGGTTGCACTGTGCATTTTGTAAATTCTCAACTTGATTCTGGTAAAATAATTAATCAAAAAAAAGTCAGAATTAACAAATCCGATACTCCTAAAACCCTGGCAAAAAAGATTTTAATTCAAGAGCATAAACTCTATCCGGCAGCTATTATGAAGATATTTAGTCTTTAAAGAAGAAGTCTATTTCAATTTTTGCATTTTCGACACTATCTGACCCATGCACAGAATTTTTATCAATAGAAATTCCATATTTTTTTCTTATAGTGTCTTCTTCTGCGTCATTTGGGTTGGTAGCACCCATTAACTCTCTATTACTTAATACTGCATTTTCTTTTTCAAGAATCATAACTACTATTGGTCCTGAAGATAAATAAGCACAAAGATCGTTATAAAATGGTTTTGTTTCATGAACCTTATAAAATTTTTCAGCTTCTGATTTTTCAATTTGAATTTTTTTTTCTTTTATGATCGAAAATCCTTTGTTTTTAAACATTTCCTTTATTTCATTATCTAAATTTCTCTCAACGGCATCTGGTTTGATAATTGATAATGTTTGTTCAGTATTACTCATAATTATCCTCTATTAGTTTATTTAATAATCTTACGCCATAACCTGTAGCGCCACCTGAATTTAATGCTCCACCATATTTTGAAAAAGCCATACCAGCTATGTCTAAATGTGCCCAAGGAGTATTGTTTAAAAGAAATCTTTGTAAAAATTGTGCTGCAGTAGTAGATCCTGCTCCACCAACGTAATTAATATTTTGCATATCTGCATTTTTAGAGTCTATTAATTTATCAAAGTTTTTGTGTAGTGGCATTCTCCATAATTTTTCATCTACTTTATCCCCAGCTTCTAGTAATTGATTTGATAGTTTATCATCGTTTGAAAAAAGACCAGCATATTCTGATCCAAGAGAAACTATAATTGCACCTGTAAGTGTTGCTAAATCAATCATAAATTTAGGTTTAAATTTTTTTTCAGTAAAGGTAAGAGCATCGGCCAAAACTAATCTACCCTCTGCATCAGTATTTAATATTTCAATTGTTTTTCCACTATATGATTTGACTATATCTCCAGGTCTTTGGGCATTCCCACCAGGCATATTTTCTACAAGCCCTACAACACCTACTACATTTATCTTTGCTTTTCTTACAGCTAAATTTTTCATTAAACCTACCACAGTAGCAGAACCTGCCATATCATAAGTCATATCTTCCATAAACTTAGCAGGTTTCAGCGAAATACCACCTGTATCAAAGCAAACACCTTTTCCAATAAATGCTAAAGGTTTAGAATTATTTTTTGCACCATTCCATTCCATTGTAACAAGATACGATCCTCTAATACTGCCTTGCCCCACTCCAAGCAAAGCATTCATACCCAGTTTTTTTAATTTTTTTTCATCATATATATTGATTTTTAAACCAAATTTTTTAAGTAAATTTATTCTTTTTGCATATTCATCAGGGTGTAAAATATTACCCGGTTCAGAAACTAAATCTCTTGCAAAATAAGTTCCTTCCTCTAATGCTTTGAATCTTATTTGATCGTTTGCAGATATTTTATTTTTATTTCCAATAATATTTATTGAAACAAGTTTTTTATCTTTTTTTGATTTATAAATATTAAATTCATAAGATTTTAATTTTAATCCGTGTAAAAAATATCCTACAAAATTTTTGATTTTGCTGGTAAAGGAATCTGAGTTTACAAAATATTCATTTTTTTTTTTATAATCTATATAACCATGAAATTTAGCCCCTAAACTCTCTATATCAGAAGTTTTCATGTCTTTCTTGATGGACACTAAAAATATAGTTTTTTTAGAATTAATTTCAAAAAAAAGTAGATCTTTTTTTAAATCACTGGTCTTTAATAAATCTGAAATATATAAAAATTCAGAATTTGAAATATATTTTTTTAAGCCATTAATATTGAATTTTTCATCAACAAATAAGACTAGATTTGACGAAACTTTTTTTGAATTACTAGCTTTATAATTAATTTGAACAGTCATAAATTTTAAATACACTCAATGCGAGTAGAGTGCTATATATTGTTAAAATTAACACATTTCAATGAAAAAAATTATATTTAGAAAACTATTATTAGACTGTTTAACGTTTTTCTTTTTGGCGCTATTTGGTATCAGTACAATTATTTGGGTTTTTCAAGCAGTAAATTTTTTAGATATAATGATTGAAGATGGTAGAAATTATAATGTTTATTTTAATTATACCTTATTGAACTTTCCAAAGATTATTAGCAGAATATTGCCTTTTGCACTCTTTTTTAGTTTCTCATACACATTCCTAAAGTATGAAGCCAGTAATGAATTAATTATTTTTTGGAATCATGGCATAAATAAAATGCAAGTAATAAATTTTTTTTTCTGGATTTCAATTTTAATTATGTTGTTACAAATTATTCTTATTTCATTTGTTGTGCCAAAATCCCAGGAATTAGCGAGGTCAAAATTAAGAACATCAAACGTCGACTATTTTGAGGGTTTAATAAAGCCTAAAAAATTTAATGATACTATTAAAGGGTTAACGATTTATGCAGAAGATAAGAACATAAATAAAGAATTTAAAAATATATATATAAAAAAAAATAATTCTATTTCGGGATTTCAAATCACTTTTGCAAAAAAAGGAGTTTTTGAATTAAAAGGCAATAAAAGAATTTTAGTTCTCTATGATGGACAAACATTAAATCAAAACGGTAAAAATATTACAAATTTTAATTTTTCTAAATCAGATTTTGGGCTAGCAAAAATGGACTCTCATCTTGTTACTCACAAAAAACTTCAAGAACTATCAACAATCACATTAATAAATTGTTTACAATTTATTTTAAATATAAAAAAAAATAAAATAGAAGATTGTTATCAAGATAACCCTAGAAATATTTATAAAGAATTATTTAAAAGATTAATCAATCCTCTCTATCTACCAGTTTTAATTTTAATTTCGTTAATGTTAATTTTAAATTCAAAAGAAAATATTAAATACAATAAGAATAAATATTTAATTTTTTTTATTGGCTTTATAATAATTATTTTATCTGAAAGTTCTCTTGGATATATTACTGATAATTTAGCTAGAAATATTTCAATATTAACTTTGCCATTAATTTTAACTTTATTATTTTACTTTGTTTATATTTATAAATTGAGTTTAATTTATAGAAAAATTTTATAATGAAAACTTATACAAAATTTTTAGTAACAGGATTTATAAAATCATTTTTAAATGTTTTTTTTGTAATGACTAGTCTTGTATTTATTCTTAACATACTAAAAGAAATAGAGTTTTTTAGCTCCAAAGATGTAAATTCTTTTTATCCTATCTACCTATCGATTATGAGTTCACCATCTATTATTTTTGAAATGTTTCCTTTTATCTTTTTAATAGGAACTCAATTTTTTTTTATAAAATTATTTACCAATGATGAAATAAATATTTTTAAATATTCTGGACTAAAAAATCTTAAAATAATTAACATATTAAGTATTGTAAGTTTTTTGATTGGAATACTAACAATTACAGTATTTTACTCACTTTCATCTAATCTTCAGCATTATTATATACAAATAAAAAATCAATTCTCTGAAGATAAGATTTATTTAGCAGTAATTAATAAGAATGGTCTGTGGATTAAAGATGTTGTTGAAGATCAAGTAAGTATAGTAAATTCTTCCAAAGTAAATAATAATTTTTTAACCGACACATTTATAACAACTTTTGATAGAGAATTTAACTTAATCGAAAGTATAAGTAGTAACAAAATTGATATAAAAAACAATGAATGGCTAATTTACAATGCAACAATTTTTAAAAATAATGTAAGTAAAAAAGTTGATCTAATAAAATTTAAATCAAATTTTAATCAAAAAAGAATTGAAAGCTTATTTTCAAATCTATCCTCTCTATCATTGTTAAAACTTATTGATTTAAGAAAAAACTATAAATCATTAAACTATTCAACGGTGGATGTGGACATGCAGATTTATAAAGTTGCAACATATCCTTTATTTTTAGTGATAATGACAATCTTATCATCAATCATTATGCTCAATACTAAAAAGTCTAATAGCAAAGTTATTAAGATTATTATTGGTTTATTTTTTTCAGTTGTAATTTATTATGTAAACAACCTTTTTAATGTAATGGGATCAACTGAAAAAATTCCATTAATGGTTTCAGTATGGACTCCGATCATTTTTTTGGCTTTAGTAAATTTAATTATGTTAATAAATATTAATGAAAAATAAGTTCAGATATTTACTGCTAATTTTATTTCATATTTTGTTAACATTAAATGTTGTTAATGCAAATGAACCATTCGTATTCAATGTAACCGAAATTGAAATTTTAGAAAATGGAAATCAAATTAATGGATATAAAGGTGGTACGGCAACATCTGAAGATGGTAGCACAATTACTGCAGAAAATTTCTTTTACAATAAACTCACAAATATTTTAGAGGCTGTTGGTAATGTAAAATATGTAGATGTTTTAAATAAATTTATTATTACATCTGACAAAGCAATTTATTTTAAAAATGATGAAAAGATTTATACAATTGGAAATTCTAAAGCTTTTAATGAAAATAATACTATTACAGCATCTAATCTTGAATATGATAAAATAAATAATATTTTTAAAGCAAATGAGGATGCGGTAGTTCAAGATTTTGAAAAAAAAACAACAATTTATGCAGATGAAATTACTTATTTCAAAAACGAAGAAAAATTTTTATCAACTGGTGCATCTAAAGCTATTAATGAAAACAATACTATTACAGCATCTAATCTTGAATATGATAAAATAAATAATATTTTTAAAGCAAAAGAAGATGCTGTAGTTAAAGATATTGAAAAAGACACAATAATTTATGCAGATGAGATTACCTATTTCAAAAACGATGAAAAAGTTTTTACAAAAGGAAAAACTAAGGCTTTAATACAGGAAAAATATATATTTAATTCAGAAAATGTTACTTATTTAAGAAATACTGCAAAATTATTCTCTCAAAAAAAATCATCTGTAGATGATGATAATGGAAATAATTACAAACTAGATAATTTTTTTTATGATATTAATAAAGAACTCCTAAAAGGAGAAAAAGTTGAAATTTTTGCAAAAGTTGACAAAGATAAAACTGATAAGTATTTTTTTTCAGAGGGCTTTTTTAATTTTAAAGATAAAAGCCATGTAGCAAAAGAAACTAAAATTAATACTCACAAAGATATATTTGACGATGAAAATAACGATCCTAGATTATATGGATCATCGTCGTATAGCGATGAAAAAAAAACAGTCGTTAAAAATGGAATTTTTACCAGTTGTAAGCTTAATGACAATTGCCCTCCCTGGAGTATTAAAGCTGAGAAAATAACACATGACAAAATAAATCAAGATATGATTTATAAAAATGCAATTTTAAAAATTTATGATGTTCCTGTTTTATATTTTCCAAAATTTTTTCACCCAGATCCCTCTGTAAAAAGAAGAAGTGGTTTTTTACAACCTCAATTTAACAATTCTGAAACATTAGGTTCTTCATTATATATTCCTTACTTTAAAACTTTAGGTCAGGATAAAGATTTAACATTTAAACCAACATTTTTTGAAAAACTTAAAAGTTTTAAACGAGAAAAATATATTTTACAAAGTGAGTTTAGAAAACAAAATAAAGACTCTTTCCTTATTGCTGATTTTGGTATGTTAAGAGATTATAAAAGATCTTCGGACAACAAATATAAAAATGCCAATCATTTATTTTTGGATTACAGTAGTGACTTAAAGATTCCAAATTATTCGGAAAGTGAGTTTGATTTTCATTTTGAAAAAGTGACTAATGATACTTACCTAAAAGTTTTTCAAAATAATTTATTTGACACACATACTCTTTTAAAACCTAACAATCTTGGAACAATGAATTCAAATATGGAATTATACCTGGGGCAAGAAGATCAAAATTTTACAACTGGAATTACAGTTTATGAAAATTTAGGTGTAAAAAATAGTGACAGATATCAATATACCTTACCATACTATAACTTATCAAAAAACTTGACCTCTATACTTTCAGATAGTTCTGTTATTGGTTCACTTAATTTTTCTTCTAGCGGTAGTAACCAACTTAAGAATACTAACAATTTGGTGAGCCAAATTAGCAATAGTATTAATTATAGTTCTCCTGACTTTATTTCAAACTATGGATTTAAGAGTGGTTTTAGCTTATATCTTCGAAATACAAATACAATCGGCAAAAATGACTCAACTTATAGTTCAGACCCACAAATAGATGGGTCTAGCATTATGGTGTTTGACACCACTATTCCACTAATAAAATATAATGATATGAGTTTTGAAACTATAACTCCTAGAATTTCTTTTAGGGTAAATCCAGGAAATAATATGGATGATCAAAGTACTACATCTAGAATAGTTGGTTTAGGTAATGTATTTGAATTAGATAGACTTGGTATTTCAGAATATGAGGCTGGTAGATCACTAACATTAGGTCTGGGTTATAAATTTGATCAAATTGAAAAGTTTCAAGATGATGATGTTAAAGACAAATATATAGAGTTTAATCTAGCAACTGTTTTGAGAGATCAGATTGAATCCGAGATTCCTTCAAGCTCATCAATTAACAGAAAAACATCTAATCTTTTTGGATCAATTGATAATAATTTGTTTGAAAATGTTAACTTATCTTATGAATTTTCATTGGATAATGATTTAAAAACTATTAATTCAAATAATATTGTTACGGAAATTTCAATAAATAACTTTATTACAACTTTTAATTTTATTGAAGCTAGAAACGAAATAGGTTCCACACATTTAATTTCAAATTCTACAGAATATAAAGTTAATGATAATACTTCACTTAAATTTTCTACAAGAAGAAATAAAGAAATTAATTTAACAGAATATTATGATTTAAGCTATGAATATAAGAATGACTGTTTAACAGCAGCGTTAAAATTTAATAAAACTTTTTATCAAGATAAAGATTTAGTACCAACTGAAGATTTATTTTTTACAATAACATTAATTCCTCTTACAACTTACGAAAGAGAAATATATAAAAAAGTACCTGGTTCAGCTGGTTTAAAAGGTTGGTTCAGATAAATGTTTAAAAATAAAATTCTAATATTTTTAACTCTTATTTTTTTTTCTTATAATACAAATATATTAAGTATAGAAAATAAGATATTATTAAAAATAGAAAATCAAATAATCACTAGTCTGGATATAGATAATGAATTTAAATACTTGATCGCTTTAAATCCAAATTTAAAAAATTCAACTAAAGAAGACATATTTAAACTTTCAAAGAGATCAATTATTCAAGAAAAAATAAAAAAAATTGAAATTGAAAAAAACTTTAAAAACCCAAAAATACCTCAAGAATTTTTAGAACAAATCATAAAAAGTATTTATTCAAGAATTGGGATGAATAATTTAAATGAATTTAAAGAATATTTAAAAATGAATAACGTTAATTTTAAGGATGTAAGAAAAAAATTAGAAATTGAGGCGTTATGGAATGAGTTAATTTTAATTAAATTTTCTTCAAAAATTAAAATCAATGAAGAAAATCTTAAAGATAAAATACAAAGAGATAATAATAAATATTTAAAATCTTATTTATTATCAGAAATTTTTTTTGAGATTTCAAATTTAAAAGATTTGGATAAAAAATTTATAGAAATAGGAGACGTAATTAAAAATAAAGGTTTTGATTTTGCTGCATTAAAATTTAGCTTATCACAAACGTCTAATCTTGGGGGTAAATTGGATTGGATCAATGAAAATTCTCTAAATAAAAAAGTTAAGGACGCTATTATTAATTTAAAAATTGATGATTTTACAAATCCAATTGTAGTCCCAGGTGGTTTTTTAATTTTACAAATTAACGATATAAAAAAAACTAAAATTAAAGTTAATGTTGAAGATGAATTAAAGAAATTAATTAATTTTGAAAAAAATAATCAATTGAATCAATATTCTAAAATTTATTTCAACAAAATTAAAAAAAAATTAGAAATTAATGAATTATAAACCAATAATAATTGTTGCGGGCGAGCCGAATAGTGTTTTTTTTGAACTATTTTTTAAAGTTGTGAAAAAGAAAATTAAATCACCTATAATTTTAATTGCCTCAAAAAAATTAGTTTTAAATCAAGCTAAAATTTTGAAACAGAAGATTAGCTTTAATTTAATTCATGATTTGAATTTATTAAAAAAAAGAGAGAATTTAAAAAAAATAAATTTAATTAATGTAGATTTTAACCAAACTAAAGCTTTTAGTAAAATTACATCAAAATCAAATAACTATATTTCATCCTGTTTTAATATAGCAATTGATTTACTTAATAAGAATATTAGTAATAAATTAATAAATGGGCCCATTTCAAAAAAAACTTTTTTAAAAAATAAATTTAATGGCATTACAGAATACATAGCAAAAAAAACCAATACAAAAAAATTTGCAATGATAATATATAATAAAAACCTTTCTGTTTGCCCTTTAACTACTCACCTTCCAATTAAATATGTTTCAAAAAAAATTAATAAGTTAGAAATTATTAATAAGGTAAAACTTATTAATAACTTTTGGAAAAAAAAATTTAATAAAAAAGTTAGAATTGGTATTACAGGATTGAATCCTCATTGTGAAAGTGTAAATAAATTTAATGAAGATATAAAAATTGTCTTACCAGCTGTTAAAAATTTAAAAAATCTTAATTACAATATTGAAGGACCTATTCCTGCAGATACAGTTTTTTTAAAAAATAATAGAAAAAAATTTGATTTAATAATTGGCATGTATCATGATCAAGTACTTACCCCAATTAAAACTTTATATGAATATAATGCTATAAACTTAACTATTGGTCTTCCTTTTATAAGGGTTTCCCCAGATCATGGTCCCAATGAAACTATGATTGGCAAAAATCAATCTAATTACCTAAGTCTATTAAATTCAATTAAATTTCTTGACTTTTAGTGATTAAAGCGAAAAAAAGTTTAGGTCAAAATTTCTTAATCGATCAAAATATAATTGATAAAATAATTAAAACTGTTCCTATTACAAACAATGAAGTCTTAGAAGTTGGTCCAGGAACAGGGAACTTAACTAAAGAAATTTTAAAAAAAAACCCAAAAAAATTATTTCTAGTTGAAAAAGATGTTTTTTTAGCAGAGTCATTAAAAGAGATAATTAATGAAAAAGTTACAATTTTTAATGAAGATATACTAAAGTTTAATGAAAATTTATTATCTAAGAATAAAATAATAGTATTTGGAAATTTACCTTACAATATTTCAACAGAAATTTTAAGTACATGGATTATTAATTTAAAAAATGATTATTGGTTTTCTGACCTTATTTTAATGTTTCAGAAAGAAGTTGCTGATAGAATTATAGCTAAATTTAATACTTCTACTTATGGAAGATTATCTATTTTAGCAAATTGGAGACTTAATATAAATAAAATTTGCGATGTATCGCCTGAAAGTTTTTTACCAAAACCTAAAATAGAAAGTACCTTGATTCATTTTACTCCTAAAAAATACTATGCTGAAATAAAAGATCCTAAAAATTTAGAAAAAATTACAAGAATATTTTTTAATCATAGAAGAAAAATGTTAAAAAAACCATTCAATCAATTATTTAATGGAAAAACTGATTTACTTAATAAATTTAATATTGATTTAAATTTGAGGCCTCAAAACCTAGATTTTGAAACATATTATAATCTAACAATTGAGTATGAAAATTTAAGAAGTTAATTTATCAACGTGATTTCTAATATATTCTAAATCATAATCTTTAGATCCATCAAAAATTTCAGCTTTAATCAAATTGGAAATCTTGGAATAACAATTATTCAAATTATCATTTATAACTACATAATCATAGTTTATCCAATGCAAAACATCTCTTTCAAATTGTTTCATTCTTTCTTCGGCAATTAATTTATCTTTCATATCTCTATTTGATAGTCTTTCAAATAAAACTTCTTTACTTGGAGGTAATATAAAAAATGTAACTAACTTATAATCTAATTTTATATTTTTAATCTGATCAGCACCTTGCCAATCAATATCAAATAAAACATTTTTACCTTTATTTAATCTTTCGATTACAGGTGTTCTGGTCGTTCCATAAAAATTATTGAATACTTTTGCATATTCAAGAAATTCTTGATTTTTAATAAGTCTTTTAAATTCAACTTCTTCAACAAAATAATAATCTTTATTATTTATTTCATCAGGCCTTGGTTGACGAGTTGTGTGTGAAATGGAGATTTCATAATTATCCAATTTGGATAACATTTTAACTAATGTGGTTTTACCCGCTCCAGATGGAGAGGATAAAACAATCATTACCCCATCATTTTCTGAGGGCATTTAAATTATTAATTCGCTTTTCCTTCGATAAACTTAACTGCAT
>Ga0315315_10006389_pt1 | contig 10894 bp, 13 predicted proteins | sample M140m3416metaG_FD_203699 | JGI IMG/M metagenome (GOLD analysis project Ga0315315, IMG submission 203699) | Ammonia-oxidizing marine archaeal communities from Monterey Bay, California, United States - M1 40m 3416 | ecosystem: Environmental > Aquatic > Marine > Intertidal zone | place: USA... | reverse complement strand
ATAATTTATGCGCTGATTTAACTGAATTGCGAGCGCTTTCAAAAAACCGCTAAAAAAGTTTTTTTCTCTCAATTCAAGTTTCAGACTTTAATTATGAATATTAGAGAAAATATAAAAACATTAGTTATAGAAAAACCACTTAAACTTGACTGCGGTCAAATTATAAATAATTTTCCAGTAGCTTATGAAACTTATGGGTCTCTGAATGAAAATAAAGACAATGCAATTTTAGTTTTTCATGCATTAACTGGAGATCAATTTGTAACAGGTATAAATCCAATAACAAAAAAAGATGGTTGGTGGTCTTATGCTGTGGGTCCAAATAAATCTATTGATACAAATAAATATTTCGTAATTTGTGCAAATGTAATTGGTGGATGTATGGGATCTTTTGGGCCTAGTCACGAAAATCCGAAAACAAAAAAAGTATATGGAACAGATTTTCCTGTTATTACAATAAATGACATGGTTAATGCTCAAATAAATCTGTTAGACTTTTTTGAGATTAAAAAACTTTTTGCAATTATTGGTGGCTCTATGGGCGGAATGCAAGTTTTACAATTTATTAGTAATTTTCCAGATAAAGCAAAAGCAGCTATACCTATAGCTTGTACATCCAGTCATTCAGCTCAAAATATTGCGTTCAATGAACTCGGTAGACAGGCTATTGCAGCAGATCATAATTGGTTAGATGGAAAATATAATTTAAAAAATACTGTACCCGACAAAGGTTTAGCTGTAGCTAGAATGGCTGCGCATATTACTTATTTGTCTAAAAAAGGTCTCCAAGAAAAATTTGGTAGAAAACTACAAGAAAGAGATGATCTTAAATTTGGGTTTGATGCTGATTTTCAAATAGAAAGTTACTTAAGATATCAAGGTTCGGTTTTTGTGGATAGATTTGATGCTAACAGTTACCTCTATATTACCAGAGCAATGGATTATTTTGATTTAGTCAAACAATTTAACGGTAATCTATCTAATGCTTTCAAAAATACAAAAGCAAAATTTTTTATAATATCTTTTACTTCTGATTGGCTTTATCCAACACAAGAAAATAAAGATATTGTAATTGCTCTAAATGCAATTGGAGCAAATGTAGGTTTTGTTGAAATAGAATCTGATAAAGGGCATGATTCTTTTTTACTAGATGTTCCAGATTTTTTGAAAGCACTTAAAAATTTTTTAGACAAATCCTATAATGAAAAATAATTATGAAAACTGAATATAAAATAATTACGAATATAATTGAAAAAAATTCAAGAGTTTTGGATGTTGGATGCGATGATGGAACTTTAATGGAATTATTAAAAATTGATAAAAATGTAGATATAAGAGGAATTGAAATTTCAAAAGAAAAAGTTCAAATCTGTATTTCAAAAGGATTAACAGTTATCGAAGGAAATGCTGAATTTGATTTGAAACAATTTCCAAATGACTCTTTCGACTATGTTGTTCTTGGTCAAACTTTACAAGCATTTATAAATCCTGAAATTGTAATAAAGGAACTTTTAAGAGTTGGAAAAAAAGCTATTGTCACAATTCCAAATTTTGGACATTGGAAGGTGAGACTGAATTTATTAATTAAAGGAACAATGCCAATTACAAATTCACTGCCTAATAATTGGTATAACACACCAAATATTCATATGTGTACTATTAAAGACTTTGTAAAATTTTCAAAAATTATCAATTTCAAGATTTTTAAATCTTTAGCGTTAATAAATAAAAATGTTTCAAATATAAGTAGCTCTAATTTATTTTTTAAAAATTTATTTGGAGAACTTGGTATTTTTTTAATTGAGAAATAAATGAAAATCGAAATAATTAAATGTCTTCAAGATAACTATAGTTATTTAATTATTGATGAAATAGAGCAAATAGCTTGTGTTGTCGACCCAAGTGAAGCAAAACCTATAATTAATTTTCTTAAAAATAAAAAAATAAATCTAAAATATATTCTCAATACTCATCATCATTACGATCATGTAGGTGGAAATCTTGAATTAAAACAAAAATATAATTGTGAAGTGATTGGTTTTAAAGGAGATAAAGATCGTATCCCAGAAATTGATATTCTTCTTGAGGATAATCAAATTTGGAAAAAGAATAATTTTGAAGCTAAAATTTATCATATTCCGGGTCATACTACCGGTCATATTGCTTTTCATTTTTTTAAAGAAAAAAAAATTTTTACTGGTGATACTTTATTTTCTCTAGGTTGTGGTAGAATTTTTGAAGGCACATATGAACAAATGTTTAATTCTTTAAAAAAGATTAAAAGACTTCCAAAAGATACAAAAATATATTGTGGTCATGAATATACGCTACAAAATTCAAATTTTTGTATAGCTGAAGATCCTAACAATCTAAAACTTAAAGAAAAAATTATAGAAATTAATGAGAAAATTAAAAATAATCTGCCTACTATTCCAAGCATTTTAAATGATGAATTAGAATGCAATTTATTTCTAAAAGCAAATGATCTAGAAAGTTTTTCAAAATTAAGAGATTTAAAGGATAATTTCTAGTTTATAGGCTTGACTAAAGAACAGCTCAGACTATATTGCGATAATTAAAATTACTCAAATATTATGTCATACGCAGTTATACAAACAGGTGGAAAACAATATAAGGTAAAGTCTGGTGAAATCTTAAAGATTGAAAAACTACCCGGCTCTAAAGATGATACTAAAATAGAATTTAATGAGATTTTAGCTTACGGTGATAACAAAGTAATTGAGATTGGCTCACCAGTTGTTCAAGGTGCAAAGGTAGAAGCAAATTTAATAAAAAATAGTAAAAATAGAACAGTTTTAATTTTTAAAAAAAGAAGAAGACAAAATTCAAGAAGAAAAAATGGTCATAGACAAGAGTATTCAATGATAAGAATTAATAAAATTTTTTCAAAAGACGGTAAAGTTTTATCTGAAGCTGAAAAAATCTCAAAACCTTCAAAAAAAGAAACATCTAAGAAGGAAATGAGTAAATAATAGGAATAAGTTATGGCAACAAAAAAAGCAGGTGGATCATCAAGAAACGGACGAGATAGTGCTGGAAGACGACTTGGTGTGAAAAAATACGGTGGGGAAACTGTAATACCTGGCAATATAATTGTTAGACAAAGAGGTACTAAGATATTTCCTGGTGAAAATGTTGGTATGGGAAAAGACCACTCAATCTTTTCAGTGGTAAAAGGTAAGGTAGTTTTTAAAAAAACTAAATCAGATAGAACTTTTGTTTCAGTAAAACCCAATTAATAGTACAACTTAATATTAGCGTTGTATTATGAAATTCTTAGATCAAGTAAAAATTTATATTAAAGCTGGAAATGGTGGAGATGGATCTCCAAGTTTTAGAAGGGAAAAATTTATTGAATATGGTGGTCCAGACGGTGGTGATGGTGGAAATGGTGGTTCGGTCGTATTAAAGGCTGAGAGAAATCTTAACACTTTAATAGATTATAGATATCTACAACATCATAAGGCAAAAAGAGGAGATAATGGTTCTGGGCAAAATCGAACGGGTAAAAGAGGGGATGATTTAATTCTTAAAGTTCCATTAGGAACTCAAGTTTTTGAAGAAGACAATAAAACACTAATTTATGATTTCGTTAAAATTGGAGAAGAATTTGTAGCAGCCACTGGTGGGAAAGGTGGACTTGGAAATACCAGATTTAAAAGTTCGACCAACCGAGCTCCAAAAAAATTTACCAAAGGCACTCTTGGGGAAGAATTTACTATTTGGCTTCAACTTAAAACAATTGCTGATATTGGAATAATTGGGTTACCAAATGCAGGTAAATCAAGTTTGCTGGCAGCAATGACTAATGCAAATCCTAAAATTGCAAATTATCAATTTACGACTTTAAATCCTAATTTAGGTGTAGCAAGTTATGATGACAAAGAAATTACTATGGCAGATATCCCTGGTTTAATAGAGGGAGCTCACAAGGGCACAGGTCTTGGAACACAGTTTTTGAAACATGTTGAAAGATGTAAATCTCTTTTGCATATGATCGATATAACTAACGATGATATCAAAAAAAGTTATAATCAAGTTAAAAAGGAATTAAAAAATTACAGTTCTAAACTCTCTGAAAAAAAAGAGCTAATAATTTTAAATAAGACAGATTTAATTGATAAAAAAAGAGAAAAAGAAATAGTTAAGAATTTTTCACAAAATACAAAATCTGAGGTTATTACTATGTCTACATTAGAAAAAAAAACCATATCTAAAATTAAAGCAAAATTAATATCTTATGCATCTTAAAAATTCAAAAGTAGTCGTAATAAAAATCGGTTCATCTTTACTTTTTGATAATACAAGGAAAATTAGAAAAAAATGGTTATTAAGTTTTGCTAAAGATATAAAAAAATTAAAGTCAAAAAATAAGAAAGTAATCATTGTAAGTTCTGGTGCTATAGCTCTTGGTTGCAAAAAGATGAACTATAAGAAGGCAAATTTAAAACTAGATAAAAGTCAAGCAATAGCATCTGTGGGTCAAATAGAATTAATGAATTTATTCTCTCAAATATTTTCAAAAATTGGATTAAATATATCCCAAATCTTGTTAACTTTAGAGGATACCGAAGAAAGAAGAAGATCAATAAATGCAAAAAGAACTTTTGAAAATCTATTTGATCTTGACTACATACCAGTTGTAAATGAAAACGATACCATTGCTACCTCAGAAATTAAGTACGGTGATAATGATAGATTAGCATCGCGAGTAGCTCAAATAACAAATGCTGATACTTTAATTTTGTTATCTGATGTAGATGGACTTTTCACAAAAAATCCAAAGATATTTAAAGATGCTCAATTAATTAAGAAAATAGAACATATAGAAAATGAAATTAAAGATATCTACGTTAAGGGTGTAACGGAGTTTGGGAAAGGCGGCATGAATACTAAAATTGAAGCGGCGAAAATTTGTAATTTAGCTGGTTGCAATATGATTATTGCTAATGGATTATATCTAAATCCTATTAATCGAATTGAAAAAAATAATAATTGTACTTTGTTTGTCTCGAAAATATCAAAGCTAGATGCAAGAAAAAAATGGATAATTAGTTCTGTTTCACCAAAAGGAGAACTAACTATTGATGATGGTGCCAAAAAAGCTCTCATAAATGGAAAAAGTTTATTGGCTGCTGGAATCAAAAAAGTATCGGGAAAATTTAATAAAGGAGATCACATAAAAATTATAGATATTAAAAATAATGAATTTGCCCGTGGTTTAAGTTCTTTTTCATCTGACGAAATAGTTAAAATTTTAGGGTGTCACTCAAAGGAAATAGAAAAAATACTAGGCTATATTTCAAAATCTGAAGTGGTACATAAAGATGATATGGTAACAATTTAATGAAAAATTTATTAATAAATATTGGTACAAAATCAAAAAAAGCTTTTACTAACAAATTGAGCTCAAAAAAAAAGGATAAAATCTTAAAAGACTATTATCAAATAGTAAATAAAAATAGAAAATCGATTATCAATCAAAATAAAAAAGATATTAAAAATGCTAATAAAAAAAAAATAAAAAATAACTTAATACAAAGACTTATTTTAGATGATAAAAAAATTTCAGATATAATTAATTCAATTAAAAAAATAGCTAAATTAAAAGATCCTACTAACAGAGTTCTCGAAAAGTGGAAAAGACCAAATGGTTTAAGTATTTCAAAAATATCAATACCTATTGGTGTAATAGGTGTAATATATGAAAGTAGACCTAATGTTACATCAGATGTAGCTGCTCTATGTTTTAAATCTGGAAATACAGTAATATTAAAAGGCGGCTCTGAAGCATTTTATACCAATCTTATTCTTTCAAAGTTATTTAGAAAATCCTTACAAAAAAACAATGTAGATGTAAATTATGTTCAATTTATAAATATTAAAAACAGAAAAGTGGTTGATTTGTTATTATCTAATATAAATAAATCAATAGATGTAATCATACCAAGAGGAGGAAAAGAATTAGTTAAAAAAGTTCAAGATCTTTCAACGGTTCCAATTATTGGTCATTTAGAGGGTATCTGTCATTCTTATGTTGATAAAGATGCAAATCCTCAAATCGCAAAGAAAATTATTCATAATGCAAAATTGAGAAACACAGCAATTTGTGGTGCAACAGAAACGATTCTATTACATGAAAAAATAATCAAAAAAATTGGTAATCAAATTATTAAAGATCTAGAGGATAATGGCTGCAAAATTATCGGTGATAATAAAATTAGAAAGTCTTATTATAGAAAAATCAAAAAAGCTTCGATGAAAGATTGGTCAAAAGAATATTTGGCTCCAACTGTCTCAATTAAATGTGTAAAGAATATTGATGAAGCAATAAAACATATAAATAAATATGGAACTATGCATACAGACTGTATTATTACTCAAAATAAAAAGTCAGCAAAAAAATTTTTAGATGAAGTGAAAAGTTCAATTGCTATGCACAATACATCAACTCAGTTTGCAGATGGAGGAGAGTTTGGATTTGGAGGTGAAGTAGGAATTTCTACAAATATCCTTCCACCAAGGGGTCCAGTTGGTTTAAACCAATTAGTTTCATATAAATATCAAGTTTCAAGCAAAGGTGTAATAAGGAAATAAGTGAATTTAAAAAAAAATAAAATTGGTATTTTGGGTGGTTCATTCGATCCAGCTCATAAGGGACATTTAGCAATTTCAAAAAAGGCTGCAAAAAAATTTAAACTAAAAAAAATAATTTGGGCTATAACAAAAAAAAATCCTTTTAAAAAAAAAAGCAATCTGAGTCTTTTAACTAGAATTCAATATTGTAAAAAAATTACAGAAAAAACAAATTTTATAATAGTGAAATTTTTAGAAAATAAAATTAAATCAAATAAGACTATCGATCTAATTAATTTTTTTACTAAAAATAAAAAAAATGAAATTTATTTTTTGATGGGAGCTGATAATTTAATTAATTTTCACAAATGGCACAAATGGAAAATTATTTCCCAAAAATGCAACATTATTGTATTTGACCGTTATGGATATAAAAAAAGATCTCTAAATTCAAAGTCATATAAGAGCCTAAATAAAGATAAATTGAAATTTATAAATTTTAATAAAGTCAATATTTCATCTTCTCAATTGAGAAAAATTTGATAGTCTTTAATTAATTAATGGACAAAATTTCAGAATTAAAAAAGATTATCATTAAAACCTTAGATTTAAATAAAGCTGAAAACATAATAAGTATTGATTTAAAAGATAAAAGCTCAATGGCTGATTATATGATTATTGCTAGTGGAACTTCATCTAGACATATTCAGTCTTTATCTGAGCAAGTCTTAGAAAAACTTAAAGATAGTGGAATTCAAAACTCCAAAATTGAAGGGAAAGATAGTAATGAATGGAAATTAGTTGATGGAATTGATTTAATCGTTCATATCTTCCACCCTGAAAAAAGAAAATTTTATGAATTAGAAAAAATGTGGTCAGAATTAATCCCTAAAGAAAAACTAATAATATGATTAAAAAAAAACTATTCACAATATTTATTTTTTTTACTTTACTATCTCAAGGAGTTGGTTCATCAGAAAATGATATTTATAAGAAAATTGATTTATTTGGAGAAGTTTTAGATAAAATAAATAAAGAATATGTTGATGAAATTAACCAATCTGAAAGTATGGACTCCGCAATCAATGGTCTTCTCCAATCTTTAGACCCATATTCTGCTTATATGTCTCCAGAGGTTTTTAACGAAATGCAAACAGAGACTAGTGGTGAATTTGGAGGGCTAGGTATTGAAGTAACTATGGAGGCTGGTGTTGTTAAAGTTATCTCTCCTATTGACGATACACCAGCATCTAAAGCTGGTATAAAGGCTGGTGACTATATTGTGAAAATAAATGGTACTCAAGTCCAAGGAAAGTCTTTGACCGATGCTGTTGATTTAATGAGAGGTCAGGTAGGTTCTAGTATTGAGTTGACCGTTAGAAGAAGAGGAGAAAAGAAAGCACTAACATTTAATATTGTAAGAGAGGTTATTCAAATCCAATCTGTAAAAGCTGATTTATTAAAAAAAAATATTGGGTATATAAGATTGACCTCATTTAATGAAAATAGTGGAAAACAGATAAAAAAAGAAATTAAATTATTAGAAAAAAATAAATCTGTAAAATCATATATATTAGATCTGAGAAATAATCCAGGTGGTCTACTTTCTCAAGCAATTAAAATCTCAGATTTTTTTTTAGATAGTGGCGAAATAGTATCTACAAAAAGTAGAAAAAAATCTGAAAATAGAAAATGGTTTGCACAAAAAGGTGATCTAACTAATGGAAAAACTCTTATTGTTTTAATAAATTATGGTTCAGCTTCTGCATCTGAAATTGTTGCTGGAGCATTAAAAGATCATAAACGGGCAATTTTAATTGGTGAAAATAGTTTTGGAAAAGGTTCTGTCCAATCAATAATACCATTAAAAAATGATGGTGCGATTAGATTGACAATAGCAAAATACTATTTACCGTCTGGAAAATCAATTTCTGAGGTTGGAGTATCCCCTGATATTGACGTAAGTGAAGAGGGTGATGATTTTAGAATTAAAACTGAAACTGATAATCAGTTAAATTACGCAATTAAATTACTTAACGGTTAAAATGAAAGAAAAATATAAAAATCTACCGCTTAGAAGTGGTGTGGGTATTATAGTTTTAAATAAAAAAAATAAAATCTTTGTTGCTAAGAGAATTGATAATCAAAAAGATTTTTGGCAAATGCCACAAGGAGGTGTTAACGATGGAGAAGATTTTTTGACTGCCGCTTATAGAGAACTAGAGGAAGAAACTAGCATAAAAAATGTTGAACTTATTAAAGAAATTGAAGGCACAATAACATATGAGCTACCAGAAAATCTGTTGGGAATCATTTGGAAAGGAAAATACAAAGGTCAAAAACAAAAATGGTTTTTAATGAGATTTTTAGGAATAGATAGTGACATAAACATTGGAACAAAAAAACCTGAATTTTTAGACTGGAAATGGATCGATATAGAAAAAATTACTGACGTCGTAGTAGATTTTAAACTTCACGTATATAAAGAGCTTAAAGGAAAAATAAAAAAAATAATTAATTGATAGATTTTAAAGTTTCAATTTTTTGATCAACTAAATATTTTGCCTGATCACTTATTTCTGGCTTATTTGACTCATTTTGTGCATTCTTCAATAAATCTTGTAATTTATCTTTTTGAATCTCTTTTAAATTAAAAATTGAACTGGTAAGAATTGATAAATTATTATTCTTAAATTCAACAATACCATCCTCAACATAATATTTTTCTTCACTAGATTTTGATTGAATATTTATTATTCCTGGCTTTAAAAAAGAAATTATCGAAATATGATTTTTAAGTATTCCCATTTCACCTTCAAATGCTGGAACAACAACTTCTGTAACATCATCTTTTGATAAAAAAGATTTTTCTGGATTAACTATTTCTAATTTAAATTCTTCACTCATTATGCGGCAGTATCTTTGGACATTTTTTCAGCTTTCTCAATTGCCTCTTCAATTGTACCAACCATATAAAATGCTGCCTCGGGTAAATGATCATATTCACCTTTGCAAATTGCATCAAACCCTTTAATTGTAGACTCTAAATCAACAAGTTTTCCTGGTGATCCAGTGAAAACTTCTGCTACAAAGAAAGGCTGAGATAAAAATCTTTGAATTTTTCTAGCTCTTGCCACAACTAATTTATCTTCTTCTGATAATTCATCCATACCTAAAATAGCTATGATGTCTTGAAGTGATTTATAAGTTTGTAATATTTTTTGAACTTCTCTAGCAACTCTGTAATGTTCATCACCAACTATTCTAGGATCCAAAATTCTTGAAGTAGAATCTAGTGGGTCTACCGCAGGATAAATACCTATCTCTGCAATCTGTCTTGAAAGAACCGTAGTTGCATCCAAGTGAGCAAATGAGGTTGCTGGCGCTGGGTCAGTTAAGTCATCGGCTGGCACATAAATTGCCTGTACTGATGTAATTGATCCTTTATTAGTTGTAGTAATTCTCTCTTGAAGGTTACCCATATCAGTTGCTAGTGTAGGCTGATAACCAACAGCCGATGGTATTCTTCCCAATAGAGCTGACACCTCGGAACCTGCTTGTGTAAATCTAAAAATGTTATCTACGAAAAAAAGAACATCTTGACCTTCTTGATCTCTAAAATACTCAGCAACAGTCAATCCTGTAAGGGCTACTCTAGCTCTAGCTCCTGGAGGTTCATTCATTTGTCCATAAACTAGAGCAGCTTTAGATCCAGCTCCATCCTTTTTGATTACACCTGAATCTATCATTTCATGGTATAAATCATTTCCTTCTCTAGTTCTTTCTCCCACTCCAGCAAAAACTGAAAAACCACCATGTGCTTTTGCAACGTTGTTAATTAATTCCATAATCAAAACTGTTTTTCCAACTCCAGCTCCACCAAACAGACCAATTTTTCCACCTTTTGCATATGGAGCTAACAAATCAATTACTTTAATACCTGTAACTAGGATTTCCGTCTCAGTAGATTGTTCATTAAATTCTGGTGCAGCTCTGTGGATAGGCCAACTTTCTTTAGTTTTTACTTCACCTCTTTCATCAATTGGCTCTCCAATTACATTTATAATTCTTCCTAATGTTTCTGGTCCAACAGGAACTTGGATAGGTGCTTTAGTATTGGTCACCTCATCACCTCTTTTTAATCCTTCAGTAGCATCCATTGCAATTGTTCTAACAGCAGATTCACCTAAATGCTGAGCAACCTCTAAAACTAGTCTGTTGTCTCCATTTTTACATTCTAAGGCTGTTAAAATTTCTGGAAGATCTCCATCAAATTTTACGTCTACTACTGCTCCAA
>Ga0315315_10006387_pt1 | contig 10895 bp, 8 predicted proteins | sample M140m3416metaG_FD_203699 | JGI IMG/M metagenome (GOLD analysis project Ga0315315, IMG submission 203699) | Ammonia-oxidizing marine archaeal communities from Monterey Bay, California, United States - M1 40m 3416 | ecosystem: Environmental > Aquatic > Marine > Intertidal zone | place: USA... | reverse complement strand
GTGCTAATAATTATAACACCGAGTTATGAACAGGAAAGCGTGTGAAAGATCACGGAGCGCGAACGGAGCGAGCCGAGCGAGAAAGACATTCCCTGCAATTCTCTTTTCGATCTTTTGGACCTACACCCACTAGCCCTGATGTGACGAGACTTGACACAGAGCACGAAGGACATCGCATGAGAAATCGAACGATTGTCGTCTCACACCTGCGGCAGATCGGCCGGGAAAGCGAACCAATCGCCCGAAACCAAAGGCACCCGAATCATCGATACGGAGTTGGGCACATTTGACGGAACCAACGTGGAGCCAAGGATCCACAAGAAGGCGCTCAATCCCCATGCATTGTTAAGTGGTCTCGGAAGGTCGAACGTACTTTTGAGGTCAAAAAGAAAGATCGCACATTTCTCCCAGGGTTATTAGGGTTATAGGGTTATTATATCTATTTTTCAGGATAGCGGCATCAGAACACAGCCGGACTAGTCTAGTACGAATTCCTACACGTTCACAAGCAACTGCAACCTGCTTGTTCGCGAGGAACGAGGAACGCTACAGCGCTACAGCGCTACTGCGCTACAGCGCGACAATACGACCCAAACCCATCCTACTGTCACACCGACGCACCGCGCCAACACAACTACCCACCCGCCCTCCATGATGGCATCCCTGCCTGCAGCGGCGGCCTCGGCCCCCGTGGCACCGTCGGCCCCCCTCCCAGCCGCGGATGCGGGCGGGACAATAACCAGCGGCGGCGGCGAGCAGGCGCAGCCGCAGCCGCTGGCAGCAGCAGCAGCGGCGGCGTCCGGCGACCCCGCGCAGCCCGGGGCCGCGCCGGCGGAGTCTGGGGGCGGAGCCGAGTCGTCGTCCTCCGCCGAGGGTGGCGGCCGCTCGCAGCAGCGGCTGCACCAGCACCAACCCGCAGGGGCCGTTGCCGGGGCCGTTGCCGGGGCCGCCTCGGCTTCGTCGGCGGCCTCGACCCAGTCGGGTCTGTCGGGGGAGCAGACCATATCGTACAGCGCCGAGCGGATCATCGGGAACGGATCCTTCGGAGTAGTCTTCCAGGCGGCAGTCGTCGAGACGGGGGAAATTGTCGCGATCAAGAAGGTCCTGCAGGACAAGCGCTTCAAGAACCGAGAGCTGCAGATCATGCGGCAGCTGGTCAAGGATCCGCATTCCAACATTGTTGGGCTGAAGCACTGCTTCTACTCGCAGGTGCGTCATTAAAATCGATCGGTTCGCCCCGTTCCGAGCTATGCGGAATCGACGCTCGATAAGGCGGAAACTCACCCTAGCTCCTAGCTTCGGTGCCTCGGATCTCCCGTCTGTGCATCCAAGCCTCGTGTCAAAATCTAACCCAACCGAATCTTTTCTCCCCTCTTCTTTCCTCTCCTTCCCTTCTCGCTTTCCCACGTTCTACACCGCTCCAGGGAGAAAAGCCGGACGAGCTCTACCTCAACCTCGTGCTTGAGTACGTGGCCGAAACTGTGTACTCCATCAGCCGCCATCACCAAAAGTCGAAGCTTGCGCTCCCCCTCATTTACGTCAAGCTGTACTTGTACCAATTATCGCGCGCCCTGGCACACATTCACTCCCTGGGCATATGCCACCGCGACATCAAACCGCAGAACCTACTTGTCAATCCGGACACGCAGCAGCTCAAGCTGTGCGACTTTGGAAGTGCGAAGGCTCTTGTCAAGGGTGAACCCAATGTGTCATACATCTGCTCGAGGTATTACCGGGCACCGGAGCTTATTTTCGGCAGCACGGACTATTCCACAGCAATTGATATTTGGTCCCAGGGCTGCGTCGGCGCCGAGCTCCTGCTGGGTCAGCCCCTCTTTCCCGGGGACTCGGGCGTCGATCAGCTTGTAGAGATCATCAAGGTCCTAGGCACCCCCACCCGGGAGGAGATTTCGGCCATGAACTCGAACTACACCGAGTTCAAATTTCCCCAGATCAAGGCCTGCCAGTGGCGCAAGGTATTCCGGTCGAAGACTCCAGATGAGGCCATGGATTACATTGGTTCCACCCTTGCCTACGCACCCGAGCGACGCGTGAATCCCCTGGACGGATGCGCCCACGCTTTCTTCGACGAGCTTCGGGATAGCCGAACGCGCCTCCCCAACGGGAAGGAGCTGCCGCCCCTGTTCGATATGACGGGGCATGAGCTCCAATCTCCCCCCGAGCTTCTGCACACTCTCATTCCGCCGCACGCCAAGGCCGCTGAAGGACAGGGGCAGGAAGATTCAAAGGCCGGAGCCAGCTAAGGTCTGGCGGAGCGGAACCTAACGCGATGGGCAACATAAAGAAGTCGTGGGGTGATAAGCAGCGTCGTCCGGAGTAGCGAAGCGTCTGAAGAAGGAGAAGTAGAAGTCAACATCCGAAGCCGGGTACTGCGAGGGGCATAAAAAAATTGCATTTATACCTTAAAATTTATGCGCTTCCTTCTTGCTATGTTCACAAATAAAGATTCTTCCAAGGCTTTGGTGTTACTGCATTCCAGCTAGTTTGGAGGTCTTTGCAACAAACTGCGGACGCAGCACAGGAGTGGCGACGGCTGTCCTACTCCCACCAGCCAAATTCATTTACAATCCAACAATAGCTGCAGAGGCGTCCCAGAGGTTTGCCGCGAGTGCATCGTCAGATGCTTCTTTCGATACCTCACTTTGACAAAAGCCTTCTGCTACGCAGGATCCCCGCGACCCTACTTCGCCCGAAAGGTAAGACCCCGACGGAACTTCAGTCTCATCAGCCAACGCCATGTATGCGAGGCGCTCTCCTCCAACAGTAATCGGTACTGCAAATCCTATAAGGCCGGCCACAAATGTGAACGCGGTTGCCCCCAGCCAATTGTCTTTTCGTGGTGCACGGAACAATCCAGAGGAAGGTATAAAACCTGGGTTGAACGATCGGATGGAGATGTCTCCATCTCCCCACCGCTTGAGCGCCTCCCGAAAAAATAAGATGTTGCATAGCTTGCTGTCCATGTATACTTTGCCACCATCATACTCCACAGTTCCGTCGACCATTGTCGATGCATTAGGATCTCGGGTACTCAGATCCACGCCTAGTCCTGATAGGTCACCCAAGGTCGCGCCGCCATTGCCACTCACATCTCCGCCAGGTTTGTCCGGGTCGTGTACGCTTGATGCCGTGACTACGAGTTTGCCTCCACCGTCCCGGCGTAGATGGTCATGCAATAGGTTCGCCAGAAGAAAGTGACCCAAATGATTGGTACCAATGCACTCATCGAAACCATCCTTCGTTAGCTTTGGAGCGGAAGCCTTGGTCGAGGGAGCAACTGCAGCGTTCAGGCACAAAACATCCAGTGCGGAAACCTCCTTCTCCAGAGTGTCGGCGAAGGACCGGACGGAAGCGAGGTCGGCCAAATCGCAAACCAACGGAATGCCTCCACCGGCCTCCTCAACGGCCACATCAGCGCGCTTCTGATTGCGACAAGCGTGGAAGATAGTATGTCCTTCCGCAATGAGGCGTTTCGCAGCATCGAGACCGATTCCCTGCGAACTACCCGTGATAGCGATGTTGAGACCATACGTGGGTCCGAAGGAGAGGACCGAAATCAGCAGACGGAAGCAAGCTGGAAACCGTCGGCGCATTTCAGGAATCGAGTTCATTCTACGGCCGGCTGACGTCGTTCCACGCTTGTGCCTGCTGTGAAATCTCATGATGCCTCGACTGAAGCTGCCACAGCTCCGTGTCTTCCCCTAGCTAGAATCGTCCTCCCCCGTTTCCCGGTTCTTCCTCCCTCGGTCTCACTGGATACTCTGGATATTATGCATACTACGTAGCTAGTACGAGCTCGCATCCATAGTATCCATATAATAATATGCATATAATATTTATTACTATTACTATTAGTAGAGTATGCGTATCTTGATTCGATCTCTAAACTTCATTTTTCCGGGTGCCTCCCCACAGCTCACCAGACGCACCAGCCGCCCCAGTCGGGCGCGACCGCCCGCACCCCGCACCCCGCACCCCGCATAGACGGACACGGAAGGCCAAGCTAGCCGGTCGCAGCGACAATGAGCGTGCAGTATGCAGCTATCTTGGAATCCCAGCTAAATGCATACTCTAGAGTATGCTCTCACATACATATTATGCATAATATAATACTAGCTACTGGTCTAGTAGTATTCGTGATAATGAAAATAGAAGACAATTGTCATTAAAAATGAATAGCAATCATATCAATACATCCTGACCCTACCTCAGACGACACCGAGCACTCAACGAGTCGTCGTCTTTGCTTCGTCACTACGCCCGACTCATGTGCCAAAATTCGCGTAGGTTTGTCGACTTCGTGGTCTGCGGGGCACGGGTTTTGCTTACGCTTGTTCGGCTCTTGGCCTTCGTATTCCTTCTGATGCCAGGATTTATAGTCTTTGCGTGGTACTACTTTGTTAAGGCGGACCGTATCGCGCTCCCATACAGGGACGAAGCCGGGCTGAGGCATTTTATGGACTTGTACGGGGGTCGATCGGGGTCGAGACACGTGCGGGAGGAAGGGGGGGTTGATTCTAACTCTGCCGCTGCCAACACTACCACCGCCATTTCTGTCCCGTCCCCGATCGCCGAAGAAGGGCGCCTTAAGCCAGTCATCATATTTCTAACCGGCGGTGGGTGGATCATTGGGTACAAAATGTGGGGCGCTCTTCTGGCACGAGCCCTGGTTCCCAACGGGTGCCTGGTCGCCATTCCAGATTACCGCAACTTTCCGCAGGTCACAGTCGGCGAAATGATTAGCGACGTGGACGAGGCCGTACAATGGACGTTGGACAACTGCCAAAGCTTTGGAGGAGATCCTAACCGGGTTGTCATCGTAGGCCAGTCGGCTGGGGCACATTTAGGGAGCTGCATCTTGCTCCGTAAGGCACTGCAAGAAATTGGTGAAACGCCATTGCGGCGTCCCGCATCCAGAACAACTTACCGTGCGAGCGACATTTGTGGTTTCGTTGCCGCCTCAGGTCCCTACAATCTCGTTTCTATGTCTGACAGTTTTCACAAGCATGGCCTTGACAACAACATAATCTATGGCATATTTAGCGAAAATCTAGAACGCTATAGTCCCATTCATCTGGTGAAGCAAATCCAGGAGAAGCAACGACGAACAAAGAAAGGGAGACACGAGAGCGGCGCGACTCTGGTGGATGTTCTACCCCCATTTTGCATCATCCATGGAACATCGGATGAAACAGTGCCCTACAACGGGGCTGTGAAATACGCTAACGCCCTCTCAGGTGCCGGTGTTCGAGTCAAAATTCACAAGTATCAGAAATGGTCACATACAGACCCTATCCTGGAGGCACCCATGTCTGGAAACCACAGGTTCCATCGAGATGTTCATAACTTCGTCCGACACTGGACGACACGGCTCGACACCACACTCGGAGGGCGGAAGGATGCAGAGCTCATGCCGTTTGATGAAGCCAAGCCGGAATGCAGGCCAATCTGCCCCGGCCCTCTTATTGCGGCCGGACGACTTCTCAACCCACTTTGATACGCCTACAGCTCGTTACCCTCAGGAGTGATCGGACTGTCCTCAACAACGATACATTCCTCGATGTAGTCTAGTCGGGGGAAATTTTCAGCCAAGAATTCGTACCCGTTCTCGGGATAAATCTTCGCAGGATGAGGTCCCTTTCCGGGGGGAAAGAAATCACCGTACGAAAAGAACGTGGAGACGGGGGTGTCCTCGACATTATTGATTACGCCGAAAGGGGTCTCCCAGGGGTTCGACCCGAACATATTGAGCTGGCCCTGGGGCGTGTCTGGCATGACGATGAACACTTCGGCCGAACGGGTGTTGGGGCCGGCCCCTGCGAAGCTCATCATGCCCGGCACGAACTTGATGGCGCCAGTGTCCGGAACTGGATCGTCCTTGACGACATAATTGCGGGCCTCGGTGCGGAGGTCATAGTCGGCCGAGATACCGAATTGCGTGAGAAAGTGGGGTATAACGCGGGTCCTAGCGAGGGACAAGGGGGGGAGGATGTTCGAAATGTAAAGGTTGGATTACATGGACAATGCGGGGTATAATGCACACACCAAACAACACGTATCGTTTTGTGCGCTTAATAAGAAAGAAAAAGAGACGAACGATTGGTACAATCGTGGCACTTACACCCCACAGCCGTCATAGTAGCGAGTGCGGACCAGATTCAGGAAGCGGGAGGCGCCGCGGGGGGACCACCAGGGGACGACACGAATATCTAAAGGCTGAGACTTCTCGGTGAAGCCAGACGTCGTTACGCTGCATCTGACTGTGATCTCGGTTTTTCCTCCAAGGAGAACAGTATAGACCTCCGGCTGGCCCTCGGGAACATCTATCCAGTGCCTTTCGCCCCCATAGTCATAAGTGAACTTGTGACCGGGAAAGGTTTGGAAAGTCAGCTCGCCACCCTGAGCAGGGATCTCTTCGCCTTGCAGTATCCGTTGTTCGGTCCCCTCAAAGTACACTGAAACTGGGAGAGGGAGCTCGTTCCTCCAGGTGATCGAAATTGCCTCCTCACCATTGGCCCTAACGTCGGCCGTCGCCCAGAGGATACATAGGCACAGCCAGCGGATAAGTGAGGGCATGGTTCTTCGGAAGTATGTGCGAGCGGGCAAATAAGAAATGGCAAAAATCATGATGATGTTGCCATCTGGTAGAACTACTAGCTAGTAGTAATAAATAATAATAGTACTAATAGAGTAGTATGTATGTATGCAGTGCGAACATTTATTCGGAATTCCTCGTGGGACGATCCGACTCGCAGAGATTTTTGCCGCTTCTTGACCAGGTCTGCAGAAGTTCAAAACCGTGGATGCGTAATGAATCTGTAGGCAAACGTACCACGAGCACGTCTCCTCATTACAACCTCATTACAACCTGATTTTCGTTGTTCTGGAAATTGTCACAAAAAAAAGGGTACAAGAAGCATTCGCAACAATTTCGCAGAATCATGTTAACGTCAACGTTCCGTTTCCTTGCGATGGCCGATGCCTTGCCTGCGGTTGAGGGCGACGGCAACCAAGATGGCAATCGCGGACTAACAGAGCAGCAACGCTGGGAAAGACAAGAAATATTCAGCTTTATGTAGCGCTGATTGAGCACGCGTCGAGGTGTAATTCACCATCGTGCACGTCACAGAATTGTGTCAAGATGAAGATATATTTGAAGCACAGCCAATCCTGCAATATAAAAGCTTCGGGCGGTTGCGAGATTTTAACACTTCTACTCTCGTACAACAAGACTCTATCGTGATTTCATGGGAATGAGGAATTCCTACTCTAGACCGCGTACGTGATATGCATACAATGTACGCGCACACATTGTTCTTTCTACTACGCACAAAATTAAACATTCTGAACATAAATGTAGTATAGCTACAACCAACCTGTTTTCCAAAAGCAAACGATTATACTCAATGCTTTGCCGAGAATTGAGATTCTGTCACACCTTCACCCATGGCCGCCGTGCTGGACTGCCCCCCGCTCGCCACGGTGACCATTGTGTCAACTAGCTCGGCCCCCGACCACTTCTGATGTGTGAGAAGCTCGACACCGCTGTCGCGCTCGACACGCTGGATGTCACGTACGTACGCCAGCATGCCCTGGTCCCCGTACGAGCGAGCAAGTCTAGTAACAATCAGCCCGTTAGAGTGGAATCCAGCGAGGGTAATGAATTGCCAGGTGTACCCTAGGCGACCTAGCTCGTCGTTGAAGGAGGCGAGCTGCGCATCCGTCATTCCAGACGCGTCCCAGTTGAAACTCGGGCTGAGGTTGTACGCCAGCATTTGGTGGGGAAAGGCCTTCTTGACGCCATCAGAGAACCTCTTGGCGTCGGGGATACCGGGCTTTCCGGTCTCCATCCAGATCAGGTCTGCATGCGGGGAGTAGGCGCGCGCGCGCTGGATGCAATAGTCGATGCCGGGCTTGAGGCGGAAGTACCCCTCACGGACACGGCAAAGGTCCCATTCGAAGTACACGGAGTTCTTCTTACCGATGACACTGTCAGCTGTGCGACGGGCATCGGCGTTGCTCAGCGTGTCCGGCTGGCTACTGCGCCATTTGTGCACCATGGACCTCTTGGCTCGCTCTCCAACTGCGAGGGAGCGAATCTTGGCGAGAACAGCGTCGCCGAAGGTCATTAGGTTGGCGCGAGCCTCCCATTCCTTCGAAACCTTGCTCAAATCAGCGCCGCGTGTGGTAGCTGCCTTCAGCGCGTCTTGGAGGGATTCCAGACCGGGAGTGGTCACGCCAAGAATGAATGGATGATCGCGGCCGTCAATGTTGGAGTCAAGGAGGGAAGCGGCCTCAGCATCTGTCCGAGCCACTATGACGGTGTTAGCTCCAAGGATGTCGGCAGCGAGCCTGGCAGCGACGAGGCGATCACAGTGCTCCTGCGTCGAGACGAGGACCTTCCCGCCCATGTGACCGCACTTCTTCGTGCCGGGCTTTTGGTCCTCAAAATGAATCCCAGCGGCTCCCGCCTCGACGAACAGCTTGGTCAGCTTCATCACCGCACTCAGCCCTCCGTGACCTGGTCGGCGCGCGCAGTAAGATATATCAGACATGAGATGAATGTGTGAATTCCAGCGTGAGATATGCGCATGATATAGAAAACGGAGGCGAGCTCGAATCGAAGCAATTAGGGGCTCACCGAAGTCAAAAACTTACCGGTATCGCCGTCGGCAACAACGGGAGTGAGGTAGTCGACCTTGCCTCCGGGATTCTGTCCTGCGAGCAGCGCCTCGGCCCGCTCCTGGTGCTGCCTCCTGTCGTGGTGAAGCTGGGCCCGGACAAGCTGGTCAACCTTGTTGGGGACTGTGTTCATAGGGTAGTCGGCAAAGTCCGGTCCAGGCTCGTTCGTAGTTGATGCCGTTGAAGAGCACTGCCAGCCGGAGACGTAGACCGAGCTGAGGTGGGGGGCCATCTGGATAGCCTGCACTGGATCTAGTGCGCCAAAAGTGTGTGAATATCCGCCCCTGGAATGCAGCTTGGAGAGGAGCGAGTGGAGCTTGTCGGACTGCGCAGAGGAGAATGCCGTCTTGGGGGACTGGTGGCTGGCCTGGCCGGCCCGGGCTTCCTTCGACGGGCGGAGGGAGGCAACATCCATGGCGCTGTACGGGCGGGCAGTGTGGCGCCATCGGTCCGACCGCCACGACCCCTCGATCTCAGCTGCCTCGGACTTGAGACTCGCCAGCTCGGATGCCGCAGCGGCCGCCGGCACCTTGCCTCCTGATGGTCCCAGGACACGCAACCCCCGGCTCACCTTGGTGCCATTGGAGGGTGATGGCTGATGGATGGGCATCGTGATTTCCCGGTTTGGGGCGGAGGAAATACCGGAGGTGACAACGAGATGAGGTGCACGAAGCTCCGATGCACGATGGTAGCCCCAGGCGTGTTGCTAGCTGGGGTGCGGGAGTGCGAGGAGAGGAGGAAATGGAACAAAGTTATGCGGATATGAGGCGGATGGCTTGACACCTCCGATTGGTGAATGGACACACAGTCCAAACAGGGCTTCCAAAATGGCCTTCAGCCGCTGTGTACGCATGCATGCTAATCTATTAGTACGCATATTAATACATATACGAGCTCGTACTGCATATATGCATACTACGTACTCATGACGTTGGACACATTTAGCACATCAGTATGCATAGTGATTCCAATGAGGGAGGGAGTAGTCGCGCACCACAACCCGGCGGGCTTACCAATCTCATATAATCCTAACCCTATTAGACATCTTGTTTTCGGCGAAATCAGAGCGAAAACCGGACATATTTTAGATATTATAAATATTATTTTTACCGAATTTATTTGACGACAACGACAACGCCTCAATACAAACGGAGGAACAGACTCGCGCGTTTTTATTTGATCGCGACTGAAGCAAGTTGGACTCCATGTCCTCGTTGATCCCCGAGGATGAAGAGGACGCGCCGACGATTGGCTTTGACGGCAAGCTTTGGGAGGTGCACAAGTTTGGAGGAACCTCAGTGGCCAGCGCAGACTGCTACCTGAAGGTTGCGGCTATTGTTGAACATCAGCTCGGGATTGCCGACGGCTTCTCTGATGCGGTTGAATCCTCCGACGCCAACCTCGCCATCGTGGTGTCGGCCATGGGAGGCAAGCCCAAGGTGACCGATCTGCTGCTGCGATCCGTCAAGGCGGCGGCCGAACGCGACACCGAGGGCGTCAACTCACTCCTGAACAAAATCATGGAGAAGCACAGCATATGCATAGACGCACTGTGCCTGGACCCTGGATCGTTGCAGAGGGACACACCGCCCGATTTTGAGCTCTCACCTTCCTTCGAGGAGAAGGAGAACGCCACCCGCGCAGACACCGCCAAGCACCTCAAGGACAGGATATCCTCGGACATGAATGATATCCGCGACATCCTCAAGACCGTCTACTTGATGAAGTGGGAGGCGTCGAGGATATCTGAGCTGGTATCGGGATACGGAGAGGTGTGGTCGGCGCAGATATTGACTGTCTTGCTTCAGGCTCGTGCTCGAGGAAGAGCCAAGGCCGCCAAGGCTGGGTCGGACCCATCCCTGCAGCAGCTGCCGAACCACAAGCATCATCACTTTTCGTACCTAGATGCTCGGAGGGTAATTACAATAGACGAGGACGCTATTCAAGACGGCGCCGTCGTTTGGTCTGCGTCAGCATCCAAACTTAAGGAGGTGTACAATGTCGAATTGGCCAAGTGCAATGATGCAAATCCTGATGCCGCTCTGCACTTCATAATGACAGGATATATCGCATCGAATACACACGGTGTTGCAACGACGCTGGGCCGGGATGGTTCTGATTACTCTGCCGCCGTCATGGGTCGCCTCTTGCAATCTCGCTTGGTGTCAATCTGGACCGATGTGGATGGAGTC
>Ga0315315_10006386_pt1 | contig 10896 bp, 9 predicted proteins | sample M140m3416metaG_FD_203699 | JGI IMG/M metagenome (GOLD analysis project Ga0315315, IMG submission 203699) | Ammonia-oxidizing marine archaeal communities from Monterey Bay, California, United States - M1 40m 3416 | ecosystem: Environmental > Aquatic > Marine > Intertidal zone | place: USA... | reverse complement strand
ACTAGATATGCCTGGCAATGTCCTACTCTTCCATGTCTTAAGACAAAGTACCATTGGCGCTGAAAGGCTTGACTGCCGAGTTCGGAATGGGATCGGGTATTACACTCTCGCAATAATTACCAGGCAGGATCTAATACTAAAAAAACTTAATGATGTAAAGGTTAATTAATTTTTTTTTTTCTACCAGCTTTGCTAAATTTAAGCGCATGAGAGATAAAAACATACAATACTCCAAATATTAAACCAATTGATATAGCTAATGATATTGTTATTTTTTTATTACCTTCAATAGTAACTTTAGTTGCTAAAACATTTATTGATGCTGCATGAAAATCTTTGTTATCTCCTAAAGGGCTTGATTTAATAACCTCTTCAATTAAATCTAAAGATTGATCTCTTTCAATTCTTTCAATCCTTCTATCTTGTTTAACGTTTCTTATAGATTTTTCTATCTCAGCCAACTCTTTAATAAAGGCTTTTTTATTCTCACGTGAAACTATTAATTCTATCTCTTTATCGATTGCTTTATAACCTTTTAAATAAAAAGGAGTGGTTGTGTTTATATTCGTTAGTACTCCACCTTGAGTTTGAGTACTGAATGTTTGTGTTTCAATTGTACCATTTTCAATTCCTAACTCTTTAGCAATTGCAGATTGCTCTTTTAAATATGCTAATTCATCGGAAATTTTACGATCATAATCATTTACAAGGTTATTATATTCGTTTGTTAAATCTTCAAGAAGGTAATTTTTTTCATTATTTAAAAGATCAATTTTATTTTTTTTTAAATATTTTAAAACTAATAATGACGTACTAAAATCTTCCAATAAAGTTTGTTTTACAAGTTGATTTGTTGCTTTATCTACATATGTCAAAACTTTTTTCCAATTTGCAATATCTTTATATGAAAATTTTATAGTATAATAGGATTTTTCTAAATTTTCATTTCTCTTATTTGTTTTTTTTGGTGTTAAAATTTTTATTGATGAAGCAAGTTTGCTAATCGCTGCAACATAATTCTGCTCGTTTGAATATTGACTTGCATCTAATAAATTATACTTAAGTATTGCCTTCTCAAATATTTTTTTCTCTTCAAGAAATTCAAGATATAAATTCATGAGTTTTAATTTTGTAATCTTTTTAAACTTTAAATCGTTGCTAATATCTGAGTTAGATGAATTGTCAGCTATATCGAAATAGCCAGATTTAGTGTTAGTGTAAGCATTGGAATTAAACTCGGTGTTATCCTTACTAAGATTAAGAGAATTATTTAAAATGATATATTTATTTATTGCTGATGTGCTTACAGGTTTAATTTCAGTTATAGCAGTATAATTTTTTTTTTTAATTGATTGATAACTCATCATAATTATTAATGAAATGATTGCTGCAACAACTATCTTCCACTTACCCTTCCAAACTATTTGCATCAACTCAATTAAATCAATTTCGTCTTGAACCTTTTGAAAATTTTTTACCATAAGTGTATTTACTAATTTAGTTTAAGTTTTATTTATATAAAAATATTAAACAAAAGTATAATATATCTATCCTCAAGTTTTATTAACATAAATTGATTGAAGATAAAAGCCTACTGGCAAACTATAAACTACCATTAGCCAATTATTAAAAAAATTACCGTTCGGAGAAAATGGCCAGAGAGTTATTAACATTCCAGCTAATAAACAAACTTGATAATCAGTTAAAGGTTTTTTTTGTTTGAAAATTATAGATTTTAGTTGTTTAAGTGCTGTATAAATTAGATAACTTAGAGCACTAAACAAAAATAAAAATCCTATAATACCTGTTTCAGCTAATAACTGCACATAAAAATTGTGAGGATGCGTACTACAAGATTGTATACCTGTAGCGTATTTCTCATCTTTACAAATTACTCTAAACATTTTTGGACCATGCCCAAAAATAGGTTGGCCTTTAAACATATTATAAGCTGTTCGAATTAAACTATCATGAGCTTTTGAAAAAATTACAGACTCATTTGAACTTTCTATTAAACCCATATCTTGAGCCGGGCCTTTAAACATTCTTTCATTTAATTGTGATGAATTTAAACTTAAAATAAAAATACAAAAAATTGCTATAATAAAAGTTATTAATCTAAACTTTTGATATTCTTTAATTAAGATAATGATAAATGCTGTTGATAAATTTAAAAAGAAAAAAGCAGATCTTTCACCAGACAAAAAAATTAATATATCTACTAAAATAAATAAAAGACCTATAAAATAAATCTCATATTTAAATTTTTTTTTAATTAGGAATAAAGCAAATAATAGAGGAAATAATCTCGTTAAGTATGAGCCCATAATTGATTCATCTCCAAAAAATGATGTAACGCGAGTACCTGATATTTTAAAACCTGATAAATTAATGCCTGTAAAATATTGAATATAACCATCGATTACTAAAGCTGAAAAACACAAAATTAGTGCGTAATAAAAGTAAATTAAAATACTTTTATTTTGATCAATTAAATACCAAATAAAACAACTAAACACCCCTATTCTAAAATAAAATAAAGAACTCTCAAAACTAAGTATTGTATCTTCAGCTACAAATAAGCTTAGTAAAATACAATATCCACAAAAAATAAAAAAAATAATTAATGGTTTATTATTAAAAAAATCAATTTCTTTATTTTTAAATACATAAAATAAAAAAAATAAAGCTGAAATACTCACAATTAAATCTGGAAAAAAAGGTCCCCATATTAAAAAGGGAACAATAGATACTATTACTAAATTTATTAAAATTGAATTTGAGTATTTAAGATTATTCATTCAAATTTTAGTTATAAAATTATTTATTTTTGATTCTTACAACTTTATTATCATTATTAATAATTTTAGGTGAATTTAAATCAGTCTTTAAATTTGATTGTTGTTTATAAAAATGATCAACTATTTTTGAATTAGATTGATAAGAAGTAACTAAATTTGAAAGTATAAGTTTAACTTCCTCTACTTTATTTTCCTCTATTAAATTTGATAAATGATCTAAATCCATTTTAAGTTTATTAAAAGGAATGAAGGGATCTTGTGCTTTTTGAATTTTTTCATGAGAAGTTTTTTGAGGGTTGTCCCCTATCAGCAACTCTTCATACAATTTTTCACCTGGTCTTAGCCCTGTTATTTTGATCTCAATATCTCCATCTAAATTTTCATCATCTTTAATTGAAAGACCTGAAAGTTTTATCATTTTATCAATTAAGTCTTTAATTTTAATACTTTCTCCCATATCTAAGACAAATACCTCACATTTCTCAGCCATTGCACCTGCTTGAATAACTAATTGTGAAGCCTCAGTTATCGACATAAAATAACGAGTAACATCAGGGTGAGTTAGGGTTGTAGGGCCTCCTTCTCTAATTTGTTTTTTAAATTTTGGAATTACAGAACCTGAGGACTCTAATACATTTCCAAATCTTACGATTGCAAATTTAGATTGTTGATTGTGATCGTAATTGTCGTAAAGGGATTGGACACAAATCTCAGCAAGTCTTTTGGTTGCACCCATAACATTTGTTGATCTAACAGCCTTATCACTGGATATTAAAACAAAATTATGAATATTATATTTAAGTGCAGCCTGTGCCAAAAAAAAAGTCCCAAAAACATTATTCTTAACACTTTCACAAATATTTTCTTCAACTAAAGGCACATGTTTATAGGCTGCTGCATGATAAACGGTATCTATATTAAAAGTCTTAAATACCTTTTCAATTTTTGACTTATTTTGAATATTTACAAGTAATGGGATAGTCTTTATGTTTTGATCCAAATTATTTAACTCTTCACTTATTTTGTAAAGAGCAAACTCACTTAATTCAATAAGAAGTATTTTTTTTGGTTTTAATCTTATAATTTGACGAGATATTTCTGAACCAATGGAGCCTCCCGCACCTGTAACCATTACAACTTTTGAGGTAATGTTTTTAGATAAAAACTCTAAATTTGGCTTAACTTGTTCTCTGCTCAGAAGATCTTCAATAGTTAAATCTTTAATGTCTGACACAGATACTTTGTCCTCTACAATATCTTGAATACTAGGTAGTGTTTTAACAGTTACTTTATATTTATTTAAATCATTAATAATTTTATTTCTTTTTTGTCGAGTAATTGAAGGAAGAGCTAGTAAAACTATATCTATATTTTTTGTATTAATTAATTTATCTATATTAGATGGATTGTAAACTGATTGCCCTAATATTTTTTGTCCGTGAAATTGAGGGTCATCATCTAAAAAACCAACCGCTTTCATCTCTAAATTATTATCTAAACTAGTTAATAGCTGTCTTCCAGCAATGCCTGCACCATAAATTAATACACTAGTCTTATTTTTTAATTTTTTAATATTTGTCACAAATAAAAATCTAATGGCTATTCTTGACATTGAAATTGATAAAAATAATAGAATAGGTTGAATGATACCAATTGATCTTGGAATGCCTTGAATTCCATAAATACCAATCATTGCGAAATACAATAATGAATAAGCAATAGTTGCAACAAATACGGTAAATATTATTGATGAACCTCCAAATCGAAAAATAGTTTTATATAATCCCATTAGCCAAAATATTGGGATTGCTAAAAATATTGAAATCACAACTGCTAAAATTGTTACATCATTAATTTTGATAAATTGCTCTAATCTTAAATAAAATGCCAGCCAACTACAAAAAATACATAAACCTATATCTACAATAATAGCTAATACCCTCTTTGCATAACGAGGAAGATTAATTAAATTTTTAGAAAATTCTTTAAAAATTAACATAGTTTTAGTTTAATAGATGATAATAAAGTACAAATACTAAAAGACAATAACATTGAAAATTTAAGATAATTTTTAAATATAATAGTCGCATTTTTTCTGTTTTTTAAACCTTGAGCTTTGAGGACTAGGCTACTTTGATTAATAGTTTTGTGGAGGGTAACAAAACCTTTTCCACATTATAAATACAATCATCCATATCAATAAAAAATATACTCATTTATCTGATAACCTTAAATATTGTTTTAAGAATGAAATAAAAATAATTATAAAAGCTCATTTCCTTAATCATTTTTTTATCTGTTTTAGCTAGTAATGTAGGAGTTTTCATATTTATTCCTACAATCTGAGAAAGTCCAGTAATTCCAGGTCGAACTTTAAATACACCTCTTTTCTTACGTTCGTTAATTAATTTTTTCTGATTAAATAAACAAGGTCTTGGCCCAACTAAGCTCATATCTCCTAAAAATACATTTAACAATTGTGGAATTTCATCAATTTTTGTTCTTCTTAAAAAATATCCAAAAGAAGTCAATTTAACATTTTTAACTAAATGAGTTCCAGCAGATCTTGTGTCAACTGGCATGGTTCTAAATTTAATTAATAAAAAAGATTTAAGATTATGACCAACTCGTCTTTGTATAAATAAAGGTGAACCATTTTCAAATAAACCAAAAAGAAATATAAAAATTAATAAAGGTGATAAAAATAATAGACCTATTAATGAAAAGAAAAAATCAAATAATCTTATCATTTGCTTTGAACCATTCTTCTTATTTCCTCTTCAGCACTGACTAGATTAGTTCAGTTTAATATTTTTTTATGGCTAATATCTAAATGCCATTATAATCTTAAATTTATAAATTCAAAATTAAACTATTATATTAAATTACTATTGCTAAAAGTAGCCAATTAGACGTAATTACTTATCTGATGATTAGTATTTATCTTTGTAATAGATCCAAAAATGATTATTTTAATAATAATAAAAATCTAGTTTAAATATAAAAAAGAAAAATCTATTAATAAATTTTCTAAAAAATGAACAATCTTTATGATTTCAACAATGAAATATTTTAAAAGTTATAGAATATGATAATAATTATAAAATTAAAAAAAATTTAAATTGCTCACCTAATTGTGAAAAAAATTATAAATCAAACAATAAATTGGAAAGAAGAAAGTTTAAGATATGCTCAAAATGCTTCATCATTAGCATTATACAGAAATAGAATTTTTGAAAAAAATTTTTCTTTTTTTTCTAATAAAAAAATTAAAAGTATACTCGATGTCGGATGTGGAAACGGAGATTTTTTAAATAATTTTCTAAAAGATAAAAAAATTAAAAAATTTGGAATTGAACCTTCTCAAAATACGGTTAATCTGTGTAAAAAAAGACATAAAAATATTAATTTTAAAAAAGCATTTTCCCATAATTTACCATTTCAAGATAATAAATTTGATTTAGTGATTGTTTGGTCAGTTCTACATTGGATAGATAGGAATCACTATTTACAAAGTCTAGGTGAGTTAATAAGGGTTACAAATAAATATTTAATGGTAATGGATTTTTTTCCCAAAATTGAACACAAAACTAAATACAAACACAAAACAGGTTTTTTTACTTTTAAAACAAATTTTGATAAAATATTAAATTCTTCAGGTTTTCTTGAAAAAAAATTTGAATTAAATTATTTTATTGATGAAAAATTAAAAAAATTAATCGTAACAAAAAATATTAAAGATAACATTCATCAAAGAAAAATTATTATATATAAAAAGAAAATAACTTTACCTACAATTGAATATAAAATCTAAATTAAAAAATATAATAGAATTTTTACTTCCTAAGAGGTATCATTTACCTCTAACGTATATTTATCGTAAATTAAAAAATTCACTAGACTATGAAATGATTTATGTTGATAAGATACTAAATAAAAAAAGATGTTTTGTTGATATTGGTGCTAATATTGGAATTTATTCATATTTTTACATGAATAAATTTGAAAAAATAATAGCATTTGAACCATTAATAAAATATTGCAAATTAGAAAATTTAAAATCTGAAAAAATAGTTGTTCATAATTACGCTATTTCAGATGAACAGGGTGAAACTACATTATATACACCAGTTAAAAAAGGCATCGAAGTACCATCAAATTCATCCTTAAATAAAATTAGTTACGACTGTGTAGAAAATTTAATCAAAATTAAAACCTTAGATGAATTTGATTTGACAGATGTTGATTTAATTAAAATTGATGTTGAGGGACATGAGTCTAAAGTTTTAAATGGAGCTTTAAATACGATTAAAAAAAATAAACCAATCTTGATTGTAGAAATTGAACATAGACATACTCATATGTCAATTAATAAAATTTTTGATATGATTACTTGCCTAAATTATAAAGGTTTTTTTTTAAAAGAAAAAAAACTGTTTCCAATTTCAGATTTTTCAATAAATTTTGATCAAAAACAATTTTTAAAAAATAATATTCCGATAAAAGGTTATATAAATAATTTTATTTTTATACCAAACAAAATTGATAACTAAATATAAATTAGATATTTACTCTTTAAAATTAGCTAAAAATTTTTTTAAAATCATAAAAAAAACCATCAGTTTTAAGTTTTTTAAGATAAAATTTTTTACCTAATTTTTTAAAATGATCATGTTTTACGGCACCAAAAATTAAATCAAATTGCTTTAAGCCTGAAAAACTTTTTGATATTTTTAAACCATATATTTTTTTAACCTCATTTCTTGATACAATAGGATCAACAATAGTTATTAAAATACCTTTTGCTTTAAGATTATTTATTAAATCAAATACTTTAGTGTTTCTAATATCCATACAATTTTCTTTAAAAGAAAAACCTAATATCAAAACTCTTTTTTTTTTACTTTTTGTTTTTTTAAGTTTATTTATAATAATCTTAGATAAATTATATGACATATTGTCGTTAGTTTTCCTTGCACTTAAAACTAAATTAGATTCAAATTTATTTTTTTTTGCAAAATAAGTTAAATAATATGGATCAACTCCAATACAATGTCCTCCAACTAATCCGGGCTCAAATTTAATAAAGTTCCACTTTGTGGTCGCAGCTTCTAAAACATCATTAAAATTAATATTTGTTTTATTAAAAAGTAAATAAAGCTCATTCATCAATCCAATGTTGAGATCTCTCTGAATATTCTCTATTACCTTTGCGGCCTCAGCTATTTTAATTGATTTTGCTTTGAATACTTTTGCAGAAATTATCTTTTTATACAAATTATAAACTTTATTTAAGGCAAAGGCATTTGATCCTGAAACAACTTTATTTATTTTAGTCAAAGTTCTTAAATTGTCACCAGGATTGATTCTCTCTGGCGAGTAACCTAAAAAATAATCCTGATTTTTTTTCAATTTAGATATTTTTTCAATAATCTTATTACAATATTCCTCAACTACCCCTGGGTATACTGTGGACTCAAATACTATAATTGATCCTTTTTTTATAAATGGTGATATAAGTTCACAAGAATTTTTTAAAAAAATTAAGTCTGGTTTTTTATTTTTATTAACTGGAGTAGGAACTGTAATAATAATAAAATCACTATTAGCTATTTCATTTTTATTTGAAGTGAAATGCAAATTTTTTCTTAAAACTAAATTTTTCAGATTTAAGTCATTATTTTCATCATTACGATTTTTCAGTGCTTTAATTCTTTGTTTATTATTATCATACGCTATAACTTGAAAGTACTTACTAAATGCACAAGCCAATGGAAGCCCAACGTAGCCAATTCCTATAATAGATATTTTTTTCATCAAGAAAAAATTATTTTATTCATTTTTTTTATATAAATATTTTTATTAAATTTTCTATTTATATTTATTTGGCATTTTTTGGTTATTTTTTTATATTCTACTGTATTTAGATTAATTGCCTTTTCCATAGCTTTAGTCAAACTAAAAGGTGATTTGACTTTATGTAAAATTCCACTTTCATTATTTTTAATAATATTATTACAACCCGGGACATTTGAAGCAATAATTAGCTTTCCCATACTTCCTGCTTCAAGAAGAATTTTTGAAGTTCCTTCACGATAACTTGGTAGAACAATGCAGTCAACCATATTAATATATTTATAAACATTTGATTGAAAAGGTAAAAATTTAATAGTTTTTTTACTTTTATAAAATTTAATTAATGTATCGTTGACTGATTGGAAACTAAGAGGCTTATTGGTTCCGATAGCAAAAAAATTAGCTTGGTTAGGGTATTTTTTATTTAACAAATGTGCTGCGCTACAAAAATCTAAAAAACCCTTTGTTTTTAGAAACCTACCAACATAACCAAATCTAAATCTTTTATGATCTAATTTTTTTGATTTTTTAATCCTGGATAGATTTATTCCTGAGCCCTCAACTAAAAAAAAATTATCATGAAAATAAAAAAATTTTTTTTTAAAATATTTGATATCATCTTTATTTTGAAAAATTACTTTGTCAGAAAAATTTAATAAGAAAGAAAGAAAATTAATCAAAATAAAAGAAAGCACTCTATTTATGAATAAAACTCCACCGATTCCAGTTAAATTTACAATTAATCGAAATCTAAAAAAAAAATTAGAAATTATACTCGCTAAGTTAATTTGAAAAGTGAATGAAATTAAAATATTTGGTTTAATTTTTAATAACAAATTTATAAATTGAAACAAAAGAGAGAAAAATGATATAAAATTTAGAGACGTTGGATTGTAATTTAAATAATAAATTGGACAATTTAATGATTGTAATTTTTTTGAATATTTGTCTTTGTTACAAATTAAATAAACATCATTTTTTTTTTTTAAGTTAAGAATTAGATCTTTTCTAAAATTATAGAGATTCCACGCAAAATTTGAGGCTATAACTATTTTCATTTTTTTAAAGCACTTAAGAACAAAAATTTAATATTATCATTGATGACCTATATAATTAAATCCAATATTTTCACAATAAATTCTTGATATTTTAAATCTGTAAAAAAAATTAATTATCTAAAAATGCTTAATAAATAGCTATTAATAGTTACTAGTTTTAGTTTTTTATATACAAAATAAGATCCAATTATGTTTTTGACTATATAAAAAAAACCAAACGTAAGTATCGCTCCCCATATTTCAAAAAAATAAATTGTAACAAACAATGTAAAAAAATATAAAATAGAACTAACAAAATTTATTCTAGAAAAAAAACGATCATATTTACTAAGCATTCCTATAGACTGTGGACAACCAAAGAGTAAATAACTAAACTCAAAAATTACAAATAAAAGACACATAATGTTAATATCATTTAAAGATGACTTATACATAATTAAAGTGAATTCTTTATTAAAAAAAATAAAAAATATTAAGACAATACTTGAAAATAAAAACACATATTTATTAAAAATTTTTAATATTTTATTTAGCTTATTAGTATTTTTTTCTTTTAGATTTATTGAAAAATCATGAATATATTTTCTAATGAATGCAATACCAAAAAATGAAATAAAAAATTTTGCTTGCATGGCAGCAAAGAAAATATCACTTAGATTTTTTAAATTTAATATAAAAAAAACAAAAAAAATACTCCACTCAAAAATATAGTTGGATAATGTATTTAAAAAATAATTAGGAATTATTTTGTTGAATTCAAATTTTTTAATAAAAATCCTACCTTTATTTGAGTTATAAAAAGCAGATTTTTCTAAAAAAAAAATAACTATATAATTAAATAAATTAACTAATACAGAGGTAATAACCATTATCATAAGTATTAAATCAATTTCTATAATAATTTTAAAAAAAAATAGAACTACAATTATTAATGTTGTTATAAAATATACTAATCCAATTTCAGATAATAAAGATAACTTAACCTTTTTATGAGACTGTATAATTGATTTAAAAATTATATGTGAAGAAAATGAAAATATTAAGCAGCATGTGTAAATAAAATTGACTAAGTTATTAAAGATACTTATATCAAATATTTTTTTAAGGCCCTAAACAGAAACGGTTAATATTAAAATTGATATAAATGAATTTTTTAAAATATCAAAAATTGATTTTCTTTT
>Ga0315315_10006384_pt1 | contig 10897 bp, 6 predicted proteins | sample M140m3416metaG_FD_203699 | JGI IMG/M metagenome (GOLD analysis project Ga0315315, IMG submission 203699) | Ammonia-oxidizing marine archaeal communities from Monterey Bay, California, United States - M1 40m 3416 | ecosystem: Environmental > Aquatic > Marine > Intertidal zone | place: USA... | reverse complement strand
CGGCCATAAATAGTCAGCATTTTTGCGACAATGACCGTTTCCAATAGTTTCGTATAATGACGTTTTAGGCCCGCGCGGCGGATACGCGGCGGCATAGCGCGAAACGCCCTGATGATGTCTTGTTGGTAAATCGGCTCCCCGACAACACGAGCTACGACTATTTTTTTTGCAGCACCTTTAGCGCCGAGAGGTGCTTGAGCCAGTTGTATGCCCACTTCCGCCGCACTTTCTTTAGCCATCATGAGCGTAAATGAAATAATTGTAGCCATACAAAACAGTGCAACACGAACCATGGAAGAATCCTTTGATCGAAGCTTAATATTCAACAGCAAACGTGGTCATTTAGATCCGATGGCATATGGCATAACTGATCACCGCATACAAGGTTTCTAGAGTTTGATTGACAGCGGCCCACTGCATAACTATCTCACACTTGATAATGCAACATACAGAAATAATCACATCTTTTTCCAACGCACTGAGGGATACATGCTAGGCGGATTGCTTAAATCAATGTTCGGCACCGTCAACGACCGTATTTTAGGCCGAATGCAGCCGCAGGTCGATGCGATAAACGCTCTGGAAATCGAGCTGGAGGCACTTGACCAAGTCGCCTTGAGCGCGCGTACCGCATGGTTACGCGAGCGCTTAGAAGCCGGAGAAACACTGGACGACATCTTGGTTGATGCCTTTGCGACGGTTCGCGAAGCAGCAAAACGCACACTCGGCCAACGGCATTACGATGTTCAGCTGCTGGGCGGCATGGTGCTCCATCAAGGCAAAATTTCCGAAATGAAAACCGGTGAGGGTAAAACACTGGTATCTACTCTAGCGGTTTATCTAAACGCGTTAGAGGGCAAAGGCGTCCACGTAGTGACCGTTAATGACTATCTGGCAAAGCGTGATTCGGAATGGATGGGCCAAATCTATTGCTTCCTTGGCATGACGGTCGGCTGCATCGTCCAAGGGCTCGACGATGCTGAACGCCAGGCAGAGTATGCCGCCGACATTACATACGGCACCAACAATGAGTTCGGATTCGACTATTTACGCGACAATATGAAATTTCATTTAGAGGAAATGGTTCAGCGTGATTTCAATTTCGCCATTGTCGACGAAGTAGATTCGATCCTTATCGACGAAGCACGGACACCGCTTATTATTTCCGGTCCGACCGACGATTTTGCCGACGAATACCGTAAAGTGGATGCGTTAATTCCTCAACTTACCAAAGAGCATTACAAAAAGGATGAAAAGCAACGCACGGTCAATCTCACAGAGGAAGGGCAGGAGCGCATTGAAAACCTGCTGGCGGAATCCGGCATGCTAAGTGAGGGGAATTTGTACGATTTGCAGAACATTTCCCTAGTCCACCATGCAAATCAAGCATTACGGGCTCATACGCTATTTCAGCGCGATACGGACTATATTGTTAACGAAAATAAAGTCATAATTATAGATGAATTTACCGGACGAATGATGGAGGGGCGGCGCTATTCCGACGGATTACATCAAGCGTTAGAGGCTAAAGAAAAAGTAGAAGTACAGCAAGAGAACCAAACACTCGCGTCTATTACATTCCAAAATTATTTCCGCCTTTACCCGAAATTAGCCGGTATGACGGGTACCGCAATGACGGAAGCTGGTGAATTTGCCGAAATTTATTCTCTTGAAGTCCTTGAAATCCCGACAAATCGCGACATGATTCGTGCTGATATGGATGACGAGGTCTACCGCACCACGCTTGAAAAATATCAGGCCATCTTAGAGCAGATACAAGAATGCCTAGCACGCGAACAACCAGTTCTGGTTGGTACGGTAAGTATCGAAAAATCTGAAGAACTCGCCGCTTTCCTCAAAAAAGCAAAAATCGAACACAGTATTCTCAACGCCCGCCATCACGAACAAGAAGCGTTTATCATCGCGGATGCGGGTATGCCCGGCGCGGTTACAATCGCGACTAACATGGCCGGCCGTGGCACCGACATTCAACTTGGCGGTAATCTAGAAATGCGTCTCGCCAAGGAAGTGGGCACTATGGTGATCGAAGAGGCAGACCCTGCCAAACTAGAAGCCATAAAAATCGACATCGAAGCCAATCGGCAAATAGTGCTCCAAGCCGGCGGGTTGTTTGTGCTCGGCACAGAGCGCCACGAGTCACGACGAATTGACAATCAATTGCGAGGCAGAGCAGGCCGGCAAGGCGATCCCGGCGCATCCAAATTCTTCGTCAGCCTTGAAGACGATCTTATGCGGATATTCGGTTCCGAACGCATGGACGGCATGTTGCGGAAGTTAGGCCTTGAAGACGGCGAAGCAATCATTCATCCCTGGATCAACAAAGCCCTCGCCAAAGCACAAGAAAAAGTAGAAGAGCGCAATTTCGAGATTCGGAAACAATTACTTCGTTTCGACGACGTCATGAACGACCAACGCAAGGTCATCTTTGAACAACGCAAAGAGCTAATGCGTTCCGTTGATGTTAGTGCGACTATTATCGAAATGCGCCACGATTTGATCGAAGATTTAGTCAACCAGCACATTCCCGAAAGTGCCATGCCCGAGCAATGGACTTTAGATGGGTTGCAGGACGATTGTAAACGGATGTTCGCAATGGAACTTCCAATAAACGACTGGGCAGCGGAAGAAGGCATTGCAGAACAAGAAATTTGTAGTCGGGTTTGCGACGCGCTCGATACCAAAATGGCAGAAAAGTCTGCGAATTACGGCCCAGATATGATGCGAGTCGCGGAAAAAAGCCTGTTGCTGCAGATTCTCGACCAAAACTGGAAAGATCATCTCCTACAGCTGGATCATTTACGCCAAGGTATTGGCCTGCGCGCTTATGGCCAGCGAGACCCATTGAATGAGTACAAGAAAGAAGCCTTCGAAATCTTCGAAGACCTTCTGAGCCGCATACGTGAAACCGTGACCACTATGCTGGCCGATATCGCAATCCGGACCGAAATGCCAATGATGGAGGTCAAATCAGAAAATCATCCGCAAATGATGGAATCACGCGAAGAGCATTACCTCCAAGCAGGTACAGCTGGTTCTTCGATCGAGCCAAGCACCTCGCCAATCAGAAACCGACAATCTTCGGCTACGGTTGATCCCGAAGATCCCGATACATGGGGCAAAGTAGCGCGCAACGCACTCTGCCCATGTGGATCAGGTAAAAAGTACAAGCATTGTCACGGTAGGTCACAATAATGAAGACGCGCTTATAGTCGAGCCTTTTAGAAATCGAGCAGAGGGACTTTTCCCGTTGCCTTAACGCCTTTCGGATCGCCAACAATAGTAACGGTCAAAGCTTCCCTATTAATTACCCTTTTCGCCAATTGCTTGATCTGCATCGCACTAACTGCATCGATCAAATTCCGCCTGTTTTTTAGATAATCAGCACCAAGCTGGTAATATTGTAGCGTGACCAAAAGCTCGGAAATCTGGTCCGAACTTGAAAAGCGAAGCGGGAAGGAACCATTAATAAAGCTTTTTGCATTTTCTAATTCAGCGTCAGAGACACCCTGAACTGCCATACGTTGCCACTCTTCACGTAACACCCTAAGCGATTCGGCCACACGATCGTTGGCAGTGGACAAACGTCCCGCAAGTAACGGTGCCATTTGGCGCGGGCTAAGGTAGGTATATACAGAGTAGGCAAGACCGCGTTTTTCGCGCACCTCGTTATAGAGCCGGGATGTAAAACTACCACCACCCAAAATATGGTTCATAACGTAAGCTACATAGAAGTTTGGATCAGAACGAGTAACGCCTTTTTGTCCAAATATTACCACGCTCTGCGGGATAGCCTTTTTGACCACCAGGAGCGTGCCTTTCGACGAAATTCTTGCGCTCTTGATTTTCCGCCTCGGCCGTTTTCCCGGCAGCCCTCCAAAAATTTGGTCTAATGCGGGTTTTAGCTCGCTCGCCGTCACATCCCCAACCACACCCACAATAAGTCGGTCGCGCGAAAAACTCTCCGAAACGTACGATCGTAAATCCTCCACAGAAAGGCCTGCAACAGATTTTTGTGTACCCATGGTAGGGCGCGCATACGGATGCTTGCCGTAAATCGCATTCGACCAAACTCGATTCGCAATATATCCCGGGCTCGAAGACCGGCTTTTAAGGCCTGTCAGAATTTGAGCGCGAATGCGTTGAACGGCGTCTTTATCAAACCGTGGCTTTGTTAAAGCCAGTGCGGTTAGTTTTATCGCACTATCTCGAAATTTATTGAGCATCTTAAGACTGCCACCAAAAGTATCTTTACCAGCATTAAAACTGAGTCGGATCGATTGGTTTTCCAACTGACGTTGGAATGCCTGACTATCTAAGTTGCCCGCGCCCTCGTCCAGTAACGCCGAGACCATTTTAGCACGGCCTCCTTTGCCTTTCGGGTCCAGGGATGCACCCGCCTCTCGAAAGGTAAAGTTCATAGAAATTAACGGTATAGAAGGATCACGGACAAGCCACGCCGAAATGCCACCCGGGCTCACAACCGTTTCTACCTTTGCCGCAGAAGCGGGAGAAAAGAACCCGAATACACCAGTAAGAAAAACGAGAACAACCGTAAAAACCGGCAATAGCCCAATCATTTTGCATCCTCAGGCAACAAAAGTGCAGTTACTGAACCTTTCCGCCCCAACACCGATTTGATCACCGCGTTAACAGCTTTCACCTTTATTTGACCAACTCGTTCTGGCCATTGTTCCACATCTTCAATCGTCAAACCGAGCGCTAACGCTTCGCCAACAATACTAGCCGGTGCATGTAATCCATCGCGCGCATAAATAGCTGCATTTTGAAGCCGGGTGATAGCTTCACGGACTTCTTGTTCCGAAACGCCGCCTTTCAGGAGTTTCGCAACCTCTTGTTCTACGGCTGCTTCCACATCTAAGACAGTCTTACCCGGCAAGGGCGTCCCGTAAAAACCGAAAGAGCCAGGCCCGCGATTATCCCCATCATACCACGCGCCCGCGTTGGCAGCGATCTTTTGCTCCACCACAAGCGAGCGATATAGCCGGCTCGTCGTGCCGCCGCCAATAATCTCAGCCAACACCTCAAGAGCATACACTGTCATCAGTTTGCCGAATTGCACCCCCGGCGCCATGATTTTCCGTGACCAACTGGGCTGACGCACCTGTGTGTGACGAAGCGTTATACGTCGGTCACTTTGCTGCGGCGGCTCAGACCAGGCGACACGTTTGGGCATGGAAACCGACGGAATTTTTCCATAGTGTTTTTCAACTAATGGCCGAATCTTCTCTACGCTGACATCGCCCGCGTAAATTAACACCGCGTTGTTAGGCGCATACCACTGACGATAAAATTTCACCAAATCTTCCCGTGTAAGTGCCTTAATTTCGTGCTCCCAGCCAATCACAGGGACACGGTAAGGGTGATTGAGATAAAAGGCTGCATTGACCTCCTCGCGTAGCAGGGCGCTTGGATTGTTCTTAACTCGGCTATTACGTTCTTCAAGAACCACTTTACGTTCGGGCTCAATGTCTTCTTTCGTCAGCACAAGATTTTGCATACGATCCGCTTCGATGCGCATCATCGTGTCGAGGCGGTCCACCGCAAAGGACTGATGGTAACCGGTGTAATCTTGGCCCGTGAATGCATTTTCCTGGCCGCCATTGCGCGCCACAATTGCCGAAAATTCCCCAGCTTTAAGGTTCTTGGTGCCTTTGAACATGAGATGTTCAAAAAAATGGGCGATGCCCGATTTTCCTGCTGGCTCATCCATAGCACCGACCCTGTAAATAATGAGTTGTGTGACTATCGGTGCCCGGTGATTGGGAAGCAACACCACTTGCAGGCCGTTTTTTAAGGTGAAACTTTCTGGGCTAAATACTTTTGCATGTGTCGTGGTTGTCCGAATAGACGCCAAACATAGTAGTACTAAACAAAAGGCAATTTGCACACTACGCATCATTAAGTACGAGTTCCTAGATAGGCTTGAAGAGTTAAGAATTTAATTTTTCTTAGTAATAGTAGACCCATCTGTCGGCGATTTGCCCAAAGCCTCGTTTTTCCGAAGCCGCTTCGCTTCGCTCGCAGGATCCACGACAGCTTCTTTCTTGTCGGAGGGTCTCCAAAACACTAACGAATCTATGAGGGATTTATCTTCCTGGATCACACCGCTTTCGCGCGCAACCGCCTCACGAACGGAAGGATCGGTATCTAACGCGTCTGCTTTATAGAGCAAAGCCCGTTCACCATCTGACCTTGAATCATTGAAGGCGCGTTCAGGCATAACACCCCTTTGGCCAGACGAACGGCCAAAAAGGCGCCGACGGGCCTCTTCTCGGGTTTCAACTTCATTAGGGCGTTTTGCACCCGCGCGCGGCGGGCGAAGCGAAAAGTCGGGCGGCTGTGCCAAAGGAGCCCGCGAAACAACGCCGAATTCATCGGGACCGGAACTGCGCGTATCATCGATTAATACGCAGCCATACAAAGCCGACCCAATCAATAAGGCAGTAAAGCTGTTAACAATTGCCTTTCTCATGGCCAAAACACTCCAATTTTACGACCTGCATACAGACTAAATGGGTTTTTCTTTACGTTCAAACAAGCTTTCCAAGATAATTATCACAACACCAACGGTAATCGCCGAATCCGCCACATTAAACGCAGGCCAGTGATAGCCAGAAACATGAAAATCAAGGAAATCCACCACCCCTTGGTGCGCTATCCGATCAATGAGATTTCCAACCGCACCGCCTATCACCAGACCAAGAGCCGCCGCAGTTAGACGCGTTTCAGCATTTCTTAGCCAAAAGTATAGAAAAATAATAATCCCACCAGTAATGCAGCTAAGTAAAATCGGTCCCCAAATCGAATCACTTTGAAAAAACCCAAAGCTGACGCCTCGGTTCCAAACCAACACCAAATTAAAAAAATTGGTAACATCGATTACTCGAGGGGGAGCCATAATCCACAACAAAACAATCCATTTGCTGAGCTGATCCAATACCGCGACGAGAGCTGCAAGAAAAAGTCCGCGCTTTAGCATCATTCAGTAGCCGCTAGATGATATTTCACGGCAATCGCGCAGCGCCCGCAAATTTCCGGCGCCGCAGGATCACTGCCAATATCCGGCATAATTTTCCAACACCGATCGCATTTCTTACCATCAGCCAACGCAGGCACAACACCAATGCCGTCTAATTCAGGCAGATGAAATGCCCCATCAGGGGCGGCACCCTCATGCAAATGAATAGACGAGACAATAGCCAAATCCGCTACGTCTAAACCTTCTAGGGCGTCAAGATAATCCGCCGTCAAATAGACATGAGGCGCTGCTTGCAGGCTTGAGCCGATGCGTTTTTCCACGCGCTCGATCTCTAAAGCACCCAGCACGACCTTACGAACATTTGCAACTTTACGCCATTTCTCCGCCAACACATCGTCGCGCCAACTTTCTTGAACTTCCGGGAATTGCCGGAGATGTACACTATCGCCGCCATCGGGATTTCTAAACATCCAGGCTTCTTCCGCCGTAAAGCATAAAATAGGTGCCAGCCATGCAGTCAAACAGGAGAATAATTCATCCAAGACAGTCCGAGCCGCGCGGCGACCAAGAGAATCGGCAGGATCGCAGTAAAGGCAATCTTTCCGAATATCGAAATAAAAGGCCGATAAATCATTGGCGCAAAAATCATGTAATGTCCGAAACAAGCCATGAAGGTCATAAGTGCCATAACCGGCACGTACTTCCCGGTCTATTCCCCACAAACGATGCAACACCCAACGTTCAAGTTCAGGCATATCGGCGGCATCAACTTTCTCCGCGTCTATAAAACCATCCAAATTACCGAGTAGGTAGCGAAGCGTGTTCCGCAAACGGCGATAAGAATCGGTCAGTTGCTTGATGATCTCCGGTCCGATGCGCAAGTCGTCGGAATAGTCGGACGCGGCAACCCAGAGGCGCAGCGTCTCCGCGCCGTTCTGCTCAATAACCTGTTGAGGCGCCACAACATTGCCGAGAGATTTCGACATTTTACGCCCATCCTCCGCTAACACAAACCCATGGGTCAGCACCCCATCATAGGGCGCCCGCCCGCGGGTGCCACAGGCTTCCAAAAGTGACGAATGAAACCATCCTCGGTGCTGGTCGGAACCCTCCAAATAAAGTGCTGCGGGCCATTCTAGCTCAGGCCGGTCTTCCAGAACAAATGTGTGCGTCGAACCGGAGTCAAACCAAACATCAACCACATCGCAGACCTGCTCGTAGTCGTTCACGTTATAGGCATCCCCGAGGAAGCGTGACGGCTCGCTTGCGTACCACGCATCGGCACCTTCCTTCTCGAACGCAGCAACAATACGATCCACAACCGCTGCGTCCCGAAGTGGTTCACCGGATTCTTTATGAACAAACACGGGAATAGGGACACCCCAAGCCCGTTGTCGCGAGATCACCCAGTCGGGCCTGCCCTCAATCATTCCGCCAATGCGGTTCTTCCCTTGAGAAGGAAACCAATTAGTCTTCTCGATTTGATCCATAGCAATTTTTCGCAAAGAATCACCCTCACCGTACGGTGGTCTATCCATGGAAATGAACCACTGAGGCGTGTTTCTGAATATGACCGGTTTCTTAGAACGCCAGGAATGCGGGTACTGATGCTTGAGGCGGGCACGCGCGACCAACGCGGAAACGCGGCGTAATGCTAAAATCACCGCTTCGTTCGCATCACCCTTCTTTCCCTTCTCTGTCAAAACCCGCCTACCATCAAAGCCCGGGGCTTCTTTCGTGAAAAACCCATTCCCATCGACCGTGTAAGGAATCGTGGTTTCGATGCCACGAACATCTAACTCGGACTTATTTGCCATCCACACTTCAAAATCGTCCGTACCATGACCCGGTGCAGTATGCACAAAGCCGGTACCGGTATCATCCATCACATGGTTGCCGGAAAGTAATGGAACCTTGAAGTCATAGCCGAGTGATTTCAGAGGATGGGTACAAAAGAGATTCTGAAGCGTATCAGTGTGCACATCGGAAATTCGCCGATGACCCGCTACACGAGATTGTTCAAATACCGCCTCAGAAAGCCCATCAGCCAGCAACAACCTATCGCCTGCAACAACCCAGTTGTCATCCGGCGCTTCGGTAACTTCGTAAAGCCCGTAGGAAATTCGGGCCGAAAAACAAATCGCCCGATTGCCGGGAATGGTCCAAGGCGTCGTCGTCCAGATAACCAAAGATGCCTCACGAAGCTCTTCCGGCGCACTTTCGACGTCTATCGGAAACTTCACCCAGATTTGATCGGACTCATAGTCCTCATACTCAACCTCGGCCTCGGCCAAGGCCGTCTTTTCGGCGACCGACCACATCACCGGTTTAGAGCCACGATACAACAACCCATTCAACAAGAACTTACCAATTTCTCCAGCGATTCGCGCCTGGGCCTTAAAATTCATTGTGAGATAGGGGTTTTCCCAATCGCCCATTACGCCGAGACGTTTGAATTCCTCTCGTTGAATGTCGACCCAGTTATTTGCAAACTCTCGGCATTCTTGGCGAAATTCCGCCATTGGCACCGCGTCCTTGTTTTTACCTTTGGCACGATACTGCTCTTCGATTTTCCATTCTATGGGAAGGCCATGACAATCCCAACCGGGTACATAATAAGAATCCTTACCCAACATCTGTTGCGAGCGGTTGATCACGTCTTTCAGAATTTTATTAAGGGCATGGCCAATATGCAGATTACCGTTTGCGTAAGGCGGACCGTCGTGAAGGATAAACTTCTCACGTCCTTTCGCATCTGCGCGAAGCCGGTCCCATAAATTTATTTCTTGCCAACGCACCAACAATTCCGGTTCGCGCTTCGCCAAACCGGCTTTCATGGGAAAGTCGGTCTTCGGAAGAAATAATGTATCTTTATAATTTGTCATGTGCCTTTACTTGGCGCCTCCAAAATCAATCGCGCATCCTATAGGGCGGTGGATTTAGGTCAAGACGCACCAGCGGCGCGAATTTTCAGCATGCGCCGCGCTATTGCGCTGTCTATTTCAATTCGTTCCTTCAAGGCTTCGATACCGTCGAATTTCTGTTCAGGGCGCAGAAATTCGATCAGAGCGACACGAAATTCTCGACCGTAGATATCTTCATCAAAATCGAACAAATGGGTTTCAAGGAGAACAGTTTTACCATCCAAGGTCGGCCGATTGCCGATATTGGCTACAGCATCGAACCACCTTGTTTTGCCATTCACTTCTAGCCCACCACGCACAGCATAGCCACCAAACGCTGGCTGGACGTAAGAACTTAGAACGAGATTGGCGGTCGGAAAGCCAAGCTGCCTCCCCCTTTGATCACCTTTGCTTACTGTGCCGACAATCTCAAACGGTCGCCCCAACAAAGTCGCTGCCTGTGCTGGCTTTCCCGCGATCAAATATTCGCGAATATGGGTAGAGGAATAAATACCGCCTCCTGCAGAAGCCACCGCATCGACCAACGTTACATCAAACCCTTTAGCTGCGCCAAACACCTTTAGCAACGCACCGTCACCGCTGCGTTTGTGCCCAAACCGAAAATTGAACCCTACAATTACGCTCTTGGCCGACAGCCCTTTGACCAAAACTTGGTCTACGAAATCTTCCGGCGGCTGGCTAGAAAACTCTTTATCGAACGGCAACAACACCAAATAATCAACCCCGAGTGCTGCCAACAAGCGCGCCTTTTGTTCAACGGTGGTGAGATCAAACGGTTCATCATGGGGCCTAAAGAATACGCGTGGGTGCGGGTCGAAAGTCACAACCACCAAGGGACCATTCCGATTTTCCGCTAATACCGCCGCTTGGCCTATAACCGCTTGATGGCCGCGATGCACACCATCGAAATTACCCAAAACTACATCACCATTACGTGCTGCTTTAGGCACCT
>Ga0315315_10006383_pt1 | contig 10898 bp, 11 predicted proteins | sample M140m3416metaG_FD_203699 | JGI IMG/M metagenome (GOLD analysis project Ga0315315, IMG submission 203699) | Ammonia-oxidizing marine archaeal communities from Monterey Bay, California, United States - M1 40m 3416 | ecosystem: Environmental > Aquatic > Marine > Intertidal zone | place: USA... | reverse complement strand
AATATTTCCTGAAGGTAATTGTTATATTTTACATTATAAGGTTTATTTAAAAATATTTTCAGATAAATCATTATATAATATATTAAATACACTTGATACATTTGATTTTAGTTGGGTAAAACAGTTAAATTTTTTAACCACAAATAATATTTTTGATGTATATTATTATTATAAAAAATATAATTGTTATGGTAATAATTTAAAGTATTTAAATAAAGAAACAAAACAAGGATTCTCAGATGGAATGATAGAGCATGTATTTGAGAGAATTATTTTTATGGTAACAAAAATGTTAAAATATAAAATTAAAATTTTATATCCAAATGAAAAAATTAATGATATAGTTAATAAAATTTATGAAGATGATATCATTATCAAAAAAAATAATAAAATATTATTAAAATAAATAAATATATAATAATTATTAATAAATTTATTATTATATATTAATGGCTATAGTATTATCAGTTTTATGTGGTGCATATGGATTATATTGTACGTCTTTTTGTTGTTCAATGGGATATACATTGATTAATGAACATTATGAAGAAAAAAGAAAAAAACAAATAGAAATAAAAAAACAATATCATAAAAAACAATTAGAAGAATTTTTAGATGCTAACAGTCATAAAAGTTATGTAACAGAAACATTTGAGTTATCAAGAAATTATAAATTAACAACCATTGTAGAAGAAATGGAAATGTCAAGTTCAGATGAAGAAAATCCAGTACTATATAGTGATTATGATAATAGTTATTATACTGAAAAAAAAACACTATTATAGTGTTATATATAAATAACATAATATTATTTATATTAATACCATTTAAATAATACAATACAGTTTTATGTAGATATATGCAAAATTATTTAAATAAAAATACTTTGGAAGTTGGGTTAGATGAGGCAGGAAGAGGTCCAATGTTTGGACGTGTTTATGTTGCTGGAGTTATTTTACCACAAGAAGATTTTAATTATGAAATGATTAAAGATAGCAAAAAACTTTCGGAGAGAAAAAGATTAATTGCAGTAGATTATATAAAAGATTATGCTATTGATTGGGTAGTACATTATAAAGATGAAAAATATATAGATAAACATAATATTTTACAGGCTAATTATCATGCAATGCATGAGGCACTAGATAAATTATTGGTTATACCAGAACATATTATTATAGATGGGAATTATTGGAAACATTATTGTGGAAAAGATGGTAATTATATATCACATACAACAGTTGTAAAGGGAGATAATAAATTTACATCAGTTGCTGCGGCATCTATTTTGGCGAAAGTAGCAAGAGATAATTATATTTATAAGTTATGCGATGATTATCCAAAATTAGATGAATATTATAATATAAAAAGTAACAAAGGATATGGTGCAAAGGCTCATATAGAAGGTATAAAAAAATATGGGATAACAAAATGGCATAGAAAGTCCTTTGGTTTATGTGGTACGTCAAAAGTAATAAATATTTAATTATATATAGAAATTTAATATAATTAATCCTAAAAATTGAATTAAATATAATAATAATACTAATTATTATACTAATAATGTCAGATTTTACCCAAGTTTCAAACGATCCATCTCAATCTAGAAATGGATTAAAATATTTGTTCGCATATTATTGTTCAGAAGATAAATGTTGGGTAGTCCCCTCTCGACGTTTTATTTTAATAGAAAATGAAAATATAAATAATTTAGTAGGGCAATTTATTTCATCTATGTGGTGGAATAAAGAGTATAATATGGGAGATACAATAGAATTTGTAGTTATGGCTGTTATGATTAATAAAAGTGCAACTGATGTAGAAAAAGACATGAATAAACTAAAAAATCCATTTCCATCATATCATGATTTACCTTATTATTTAAAAAATGTTGGTTATTATGTTATGGATCAAACAATTATGATGAAATGTTTGAATCATTTGAAAGATAAAAATTCTTTTGAATTTACTTTAAAGTCAATATCTAATCCTTTTCAGTCGGTGACTTTAAAATTAAATCAAAATACAAATAATGATAGTATGTTTATTACATGTCCTAGTTTTAGTCAAGTTCTTAGTAAATGTGTTTAAAATATAATTTATTTAAATGTGAATAATTATAAAAATTGAAATTTATTTTCTATATTTTTTAATTGTAATAAATAACAATGAAGATTATAGTTTTTGATACAGAAACAACCGGGCTTCCAAAATATGGGGCAAAGATACCTAATGTAGAACAGTTTCCTTATATAGTTCAGTTTAGTTGGCTAGTATATGATGATGCAACACAGAAAATTACAAATATTAATAATCATATTGTTAGATTACCGGAGGGAATGGAAGTACCAGAAGAAAGTTCGAAAATCCATGGTATTACTACTGAAAAAATGTTGGAATCTGGAGAAGATATTATGTTGGTTATGAAAAATTTTCATGAAGCGGTTGTTCAAAGTCAAATTTTGGTAGCCCATAATATAAAATTTGACGACCAAATTGTACAATGTGAATGTATTAGAAATAATTTACCAAACTTTTTAAAAGAATATACGACAAAAATTAAATATTGCACTATGAATTATGGAAAAAACATTACAAAATTAGAAAGACCTAGTAAGTTTAAACAAGGAGAAGTATATTTTAAACCTCCAAAGTTGCTTGAACTTCATAAACATTTCTTTGATACTGTACCAAATAATCTACATGATTCAATGGTAGATGTATTTGTTTGTTTTCGTTGCTTTTATGTGATGGTTTATAATAAAGATTTGTTTGATGCTAACACCCAATCAGAACTAGCAAAATATTATAATGAATTGACACAAATAAGTAATTGAAAAAGTATGTTATGAAAAAACAAATTTATTTTTAAGATAATTTAAATATAACTTTAAAAGAATGACCAACTTTTTTTTTTATTTTTATTTTTTTCTTTTTTATTTTTTTTTGGAATATTATAATATTTTTCCATAAAAAGATTCATATTTTGAGTTCCCATACTTTTATTACAACTACCACATATAGGTCTTAAATTGTTTATTGTAGAATTTCCACCATTAAATTCTGAAATAATATGACCACATTCCCATGAATCCATATAGTCAAGTTTATTTATTTTACAACAATAACAAAATGCTGAACTTTCTTCTTTATTATATGTTTTCCATACTTGCTTACGTAAGTTTTTAGGTATAGATTTTTTTCTTTTCTTTTTTTCTTTTTTTATTAATTCACCTGTTTTTTGTTTAATAATATCTTTAATCCAGTCATAGCAATATGTTTCATTTATAAAGTTATACATACCTAAATACATATTATGTTTACAACATTCTTCTAAATAAATATTTAATTTTTTTAGTTTTCTTATTTGTTTTTCATATGCTTCTTTGCTCCATCTAGACATTTCTTCATTTTTTATGATAATAATTTTTTTCAAATCTTCTTCATCTTCTATATTGATATTAGATTCTGTTAGTTTCATATATAAAAATGCAACTGCTTCTTGGAATTGGTTTTTATTTAATTTTGGACGGATTGTTTTTTTTTTAAGTGTCCATATATCAGGATATTCTGAAAAAAAATATTTACATACATTTTCAACTAAATTTTTATTAATATTGTCTGGAAATTCTGGTAATTCTGTATTTTTATTAATAATTTTATAATTTTCAATAAGTTCATTTTTATTATTTACTTTTACAATTTCAATTAAAACATTAAAATTATTGTAATGATGTTCTTTATATAATTTATCCATTGCTTTAAATCTATGTTGTCCATCAACTAAATAATTTTTACCATCTTCTTCACAATAATGAATATTTATACATCCTAAAAAATTAAAAGAATTTTTTCCACTTTTATAAAATTTATCTTGATATTTTATTATTTCATCAACTTTGTTATCATCTCTTATTCTTTGTTCATTAGGTATAATAATTTTCTGATTCAACAAGTTTTTAATATTTATATTAACTAGTTTTTTATTATTATTTATAATGAAATTACTATATTCTTGGTTATACATTTAAATATATTTTAAAAAATATCTTTAAATTGATAGTATTAATTAAACCCTCCTCTAAGACGCAAAACAAGGTGGAGGGTTGCTTCTTTCTGAATATTATAGTCGCTAAGTGTACGTCCGTCCTCTAGTTGCTTTCCAGCAAAAATAAGACGCTGTTGGTCTGGCGGAATTCCTTCTTTATCCTGAATCTTAGCCTTAACATTTTCAATAGTATCCGATGGTTCAACATCAAGAGTAATGGTTTTTCCGGTCAAAGTCTTTACAAAAATCTGCATTATATGATATAATTTTGGCTTTATTGTTTAAGTCGGTTTAAAAAATATTAAATAAATTTTAAACCTTATTTGTAGAGAGAGAAATATATTGTTATACAATTACGAACCGCACATAAGACAATCGTCATCATCTTGTTTTTCAGTAGAGTTGCGTAGTTCGGGTTCTATTGTAAATTGTTGTGGAGCGGCTTTTGCTTCTGTTCTCAAATAATATAAACCTGTTTTTAGTCCTTTACGCCATGAAAAGAAGTGCATAGAGGTTAACTTTTTATAATTTGGGTCTTTCATCCATAAATTCATACTCTGACTTTGACAAATATAAGCACCTCTATCTGCAGCCATTTCAATAATATGTTTCATAGGGATTTCCCAAACAATCTTGTATTTTTCCTTAATAAATTTTGGTATATAAGATAAACCTTGAATTGAACCATTATTTCTAATAATATTATTTTTTGTTTCTTCGTTCCAAAGATTTAATCCAATAAGATCATTAAGTAAATATTTATTAACACAAATAAATTCCCCGGCAATTGTTCTTCTAACATAAATATTACTAGTAAATGGTTCAAAACATTCATTATTTCCCAAAATCTGTGATGTACTAGCAGTTGGCATTGGTGCAATAAGTAAAGAGTTTGCCAACCCATGTTCTTTTATTTCTTTTTTTAATGTACTCCAATCATAATTTGTTAGATTAAGTTCGGATGTGTCAAAATCTTTCCACATATCAAATTGTAATAATCCTTTTGAAGCAGGTGAACCTTTAAATGTAGAATATGGTTTATCATTTTTTGCCATTTCTAAACTACTTTCAAGAGCGGCATGATACATAGTTTGAAATATTTTTTTATTAATTATTTTTGCTTCATCGGAATGAAAAGGTATGTTCATCATAGCATAAACATCTGCTAATCCTTGGACACCTAATCCAATGGGTCTGTGTTTTGAATTTGATACACCAGTTTTTTCAGTAGGATAAAAGTTAATATCTATAACTTTATTTAAATTTTCTACTATAATTTTCGTGACTTCGTGTAGTTTTTCATAATTAAATGTCGAACGCAGAATATTTAATGTATCTGTAAATCCTCCTATTTTTTTATCATTATCAACAAGTAATGGTAGAGTTTCTACTTGAAATTCTTCTTTAAATTTATCAAATTTTGATTTTGTAATTTTAACCTCTCTAAATGTTATATGTTTATCATTTAAAAGAAGTTTCATCATATTACACCATTTGCAATTATCTTTTGTGTAAACAGTAACATTAGTAAAAGGTGATTCTGTTTGTTTTATAAATTTTGAAAGTCCAACAGATGCTAAATTACAAACAGCAGTTTCATTTTCATCACTATATTCAACAATTTCAGTACAAAGATTACTACTTTTAATTACACCTAGATTTTTTTGATTACTTTTTTTATTACAAGCATCTTTATAAAGTAAATAAGGTGTACCAGTTTCCATTTGTGAATCTAGAATTTTAAACCAAACATCCCTGGCAGAAATAGTTATATTTCCTTTACCTTCTTTTTCATATTTTTTATAAAGTTTTTCAAAATCATCTCCATAACAATCTGCCAAACCAGGACACTTATCTGGACACATTAACGTCCATTTTTTATTTTCACTAACGCGTTTCATAAAAAGATCGGGAATCCAAAGAGCATAAAATAAATCACGTGCACGTGCTTCTTCATCTCCATGATTTTTCTTCATATCAAGAAATTCCATAATATCTCCATGCCACGGTTCAATATAAATTGCAAAACTACCATGTCTTTTTCCACCTCCTTGGTCAACATAACGAGCGGTATTATTAAATACACGCAGCATAGGTACAATACCATTACTTGTTCCATTTGTACCGCGAATATGAGAACCTTGTGAACGAATATTATGTATATGAAGACCAATACCGCCTGCCCATTTTGAAATAGCAGCACAATCTGCTAATGTATTATAAATACCTTTAATACTATCTTTTTCCATAGCAATTAAATAACAAGAACTTAATTGTGGTCTTGGTGTTCCAGCATTGAAAAGAGTTGGAGTGGCATGAGTGAAATATTTTTGACTCATTAAATCATAGGTTGTTTTGATTTTTTCAATATCTTTTAAATGAATACAAACAGCAACTCTCATCCACATATGTTGTGGTCGTTCAACAACCTTTCCATTTAATCTTAACAAATAAGCACGCTCAAGTGTTTTAAATCCAAAGTAGTCAATAAAATAATCTCTACGATAATCAATAATATTATCAAGTCGTTCTTTATTTTCTTTTATAAATTTATATTGCTCTTCTTTTATAATTGGATGATGATTACCGTTAATATCTGTAAAATTATATAAATCTTCAGTAACTTTATAAAATGATTCTGTGGTATTTTTTTGATGATTAGAAATTAAAATTCTACTAGCGAGTGTACCATAATCAGGGTGTGTGGTAATTAATGATGCACATTGTTGTGCAGTTAGTTCATCAATTAAACTCGTGGAAATACCATTGTAAAGTCTATCACAAATTTTTTGTACAAGTTGTGTATAATTAATATTGAGAGGTGAATTTGATAAATTTGAATCTCTGCCTAAATTTTTAAGCCGATTTGAGATTTTATCAAACGAAATAGCCTCCTTTTTTCCGTTTCTTTTTATAACCATATCATCTTCAACCATGTTATACATATCTTACTAGTCTTAATTTTTAAATCTATTATTTTCAATTTATATTATAAGTATTAAAAATAATTACAAAGAAAAAAATCCTTTAAGTGTTCATTTAAAAGAAAAATATTTATTTTTTTTTCTACTTAGAGTATTTTAAGTAATAAACCCTAAATTATTATTTCTGAGTTCAAACAATTTAGGGAAATTAAATATCATTATATAATATAATGAATTTTCAGACAGACAACGTTCAATGGACAGAAAATCTCGAGAAATTTTTAAAGATTTTGGGAGAGCATTCGCTTTGTTTATCTATTTTGCATAAAGATAGTGAAGCTTATTTTAGTAGTAAGGCAATGAAAATAGATCTTCCTGTCATTGTGTTTTCTACTCTTTGTGGTAGTTTAACTCTTTCTGCTAAAAATATTTTTGGAGAAGAAAACGAGAATAATGCACTTAAATTCGTAGGTAGTTTATCTTTAATAACTGGAATCTTAGGCACAGTTCAAAGTTATTTCGGTTACAACAGATGTGCCGAAAATCATAGAATATCTTATTTACAATACAGTAAATTGTATCGTTTTATTAAAATTCAGTTAGGTTTGCCAAGAGAACAAAGAATTTTGCCTAAAGATTTATTGAAAATTGTTGCTGAAAATTTTGAACGTTTAAATGAAATTAGTAATTTAATCCCTGAAGCAATTGCTATAAAATTCAGAAAAAAATATAAAAAAGAAACAATTCATAGACCAGAAATTGTAAATGGATTAGAACAAATAGAAATTTATATACCTAGTGATGAATTAATTAATAGGTCAAATAATGAGGAGCGCATAATTGAAATGCATGATGATTTAGAAATTCAACAAGCATTATCAGAATTAAATAATATTGAACCTATGCCTAGTAAAGATAGTATGTCTAGTATCACAAGTAAAAAAAGTATTAAAATGATTAAACAAAATAGCCTATCCTCTACTAAAAAAGATGACTCAGATATAAATTCTAACGAGTTAAATGATAACGAGATAAATGTTTAAAAATAAAAACTATTTAATAAATAATTTTTTTTTATTAGTTAGTATTTTCTTTAAATTTATCAAAAGATTCTGTTCTTACTTTTATAACTATATTTTCTGGTATTGTATCTTTAGTTTTATTATCATTTGTAATTTTCTTATTTCTTGACTTAGGTTTTCTATGAGCATATCCTGTTTCTCTTTCAGATAAAACAATATTCCACAGAGTTTTAAGTTGAGGTAATATACTATTAAACCATTTTTTGTTTCTAGGTACTAAAACACATGAATAATCTTGTAAATACCAAAATATATTTTTTATATAAGACATTTCTTTGTTTTTTTCTAGTGTTTTATCATACCAGAGTTCAAAATCATCTTCATTAATATCAACAGGAGGATATTCATAATGAGGTTTTTGGTTATTAAAGAACTGTACTATAATTCCTTTTCTCATCCCATTTTCTTTATGTGTAAATGATAAACCATCTTTAAGAAACTCTTCTTCTGTTTCATATTCTTTAAACATAGTTTCCAAAAAGTCACACTCATCTAAATCCCATACTTCCATTTGTATTTGCATCTGTACCCAGTATGCTTTTTCAGGTATTCCATCTAATTGTCTACTAGTTGGATTTTTAACTTCAACTAATCGTCCATATCTTAAGTTACTAGGGTCTATATTTATACCATCAGGGGATGCTCTAAGAAATTTAATTGTTTGGTGTTTAATGCATCCAAATTCACCTACTTTTGTATCAAAATCTTTTTCATAATGCATGATAGATAATGGTTCATAACGATGACCATTATGACAAGCCGAATTTATGTTTGTTGAAAATTTTTTATTAAAATCAATGGGTTTACATTTACTTAAAATAAGTTGATTTTGTTTTGCTTGTGTATCTAATGCTTTGTATAAATCACTAGCCGAAAGCCCTTCTCGTCTAAATTCAAACCATTCTTTACTTTGTTGTTCAGGTTGTTCCATCGATTCGTATTTTTTAAGTTTTTTTGTAAGTTTGTTAATATCAGGTTTATTAATTATATTTGTGTTACAATAAGAGCGAAATGCATTATGTTTATGTAAATAAATTTGTATAGCATCCCATAAGGTTGATTCATAATCTTCAGTATTTATAAAGTAATCATCAATATCAATATATGTATGTTTAATTAATTTACATAATTCTTCAAACATAGTTACCTCAAAATCTTTTTCTTTATATTTTTTAATATTTGTATCGATATAATCTTCTATAAAATACTGTATACTTTCTTTAAAATCTTCAATATCCTTATCAGTAATATCTTTTACATCTGTTAGTTCTAAATTGTCTAATATATCTGTTAATTTTTCCAAATCATTAAAACATACTGACATATATATAGTATTATGTTACTAATAATATATATTTATATAATTATCAATTTTATTTGTATTGATATCGTAATCTGAGTATTAATCTGCATTTCTTTTTGTTTCTTTTTTTGTTATTTTTGGTGCTTTCGTTTTTGATACCTTAGTTTTTGATACCTTCGTTTTTGATGCCTTTGTTTCCTTAATAAGTTTTGCCTTTTTTTTTTCTTTGTTAGTTTTTCTTGCTCTTTCTTTAGAATGTTTTACACGTTTTGTTTTATTTTTTGGAGCAAGAGATTTCAAAGAACTTATACGTTTATCTTGTTTCTTTAAAGTAAATCTATGTTTTGTTTTATTAAAGATTAAATTATTTATGGAAATAATTTTAAAATTTTCTTTATCATAAACTAAATCTTGTTTTTTATTTAATTTTTTTCTTTCCAGACATAATTTAAGATATTGTATTAATTGTTTTTTTTCTTTATCATTAATTTCATTTTTTTTTTGATATTCATCTGCGAAATTGGTAAGTAATTTTATTTTTGTTCCTTTATTTAACTTACTCCATGGTTTATTTTTATGTACTTCTTTATCTTTTGTAAGAAATTTTTCAATATTTGTTATGTTAGGTACGGATTCAAATATTTTTGAATTATTATTTAAAAGCATAGTTTGATATTTTATGTTCTTAAGTTCCATACATTCATCGCTCATATACTATATATATTATCAAGAGTTTATATCTATTTTTTTTATTATAAATAAATATAATAAAAATGAAAACTATAAAAATAGTAGGTAAACGTAATGTAGATGGATTTAGTAATGGAAAGAAAGAAACAAAGAGAAAAAAAATTATAGATTTTAAAGAAAAAAATATAGAATCAGAATTAAAAAATAAAACTCAAATAGAGTTATTAAATAGATTATATTTAGAAGAGGATTATAAGGGAGTTAAGTTTATGAAAAGTGAAGTGGATAGAAAATTATTAAGTTATAAAAATCAAGATATTAAAAAAAATAAATTTAATAAAGAAAAAATTATTTCTTATGAACAGTGTCTTGAGAAATTAGTAGTGAGTAAATTAAAATGTTATTATTGTAGGAAAGATTGTTTAATTTATTATGAAAATAAATTAGAAAAAAATCAATGGACATTAGATAGACTAGATAATACTATAGGTCATGAAAAAGAAAATGTTGTAATTTGTTGTTATAAATGCAATATTAAAAGAGGAAGAATAGATGATAAAAAATTTAAATTTACAAAACAATTACGAGTAGTGAAAGGCTTTTAATTAATAATTCTGTATTGTGATAAATATCCTTGTAATTCACGTTTTCTAAGATTTCTTGGATTTTTATAATAAGCCATTTTATTTTTATAGTATTTTTTATATTTTTTTTGGAAATTTACAAGACAATTGCTAATTATTGCAAAATCTCTTCCTAAAAATTTGTAATCTGTTTTTATTAATGAAAGTTGTAAATCAAATATTTCTTGTTGATTGTACCAATTTATTATATTTGTTATACTTTCGCCT
>Ga0315315_10006382_pt1 | contig 10898 bp, 7 predicted proteins | sample M140m3416metaG_FD_203699 | JGI IMG/M metagenome (GOLD analysis project Ga0315315, IMG submission 203699) | Ammonia-oxidizing marine archaeal communities from Monterey Bay, California, United States - M1 40m 3416 | ecosystem: Environmental > Aquatic > Marine > Intertidal zone | place: USA... | reverse complement strand
TAAAATTCGCACCAATAGCACTCATACTAACTTCTCCATTGCGGCACGTGGCAAAAGCATTGGACGCCGATGGAATTATACATGCACCGCACCTGCAGAAAATAATCGTTATTTTTGGTTATCCCTCCCATTCATATTTTTAGACTAAGCTAAAGTTTTTCGTAAGAAGAATGATCCCGATTGGTAAGAAAATTTTGTTCGATCAACGTTTGTATTTCGTCAACATACGCGTCTCCACGTTCTGAGTAGCGATTAAGATGAGAAGCCAGCTCGAAAGAATTTAACCCTCTCCCGATTAAACGCATTTCTGCTCTAGCAAGTCTGAAATCTTCGTAAAACGAATTGGTATTAAGATTGAACAGATATGCATTGACCGATTCAGCAATCGTGTTAAACGACCGAACTTCGTGTTTTGCCCCCCCTTCTCTCTCATTTGGCACCATTCCACAACCTTCGCGGTAACACCACTGACCAAACATATTCTTTCCGGCTACTGCAAACCGAGAAGTCCCCCAAGCAGACTCGTTGGCAGCCTGAGCAAGCGCCAGGGAAACCGGAACCTGATCAACTTTTAGTAGCAACTGGTCAAACGTATTCTGACTCAGCAAATCATCTGTTTTCACGCCATAACGATCCAGAGTCTCCCGCAACATTAACCGATCTGAGGCGGACACCTCAGCACCTCGAGAAAGAGAGGACAAGATTCTAATAATCGACTCACGCTTACTCTGAAGCTCTGAGTTAGCGACGAGCACATAATCTTCCAGATAGTCGAAAAAAGAAAGTTTACGCCCTCGGACACTCGGATTACTTGCAAAATCGGGCAAAACGCTCACAGGTTGCATTTCTAGAACAATTCTATCCCTCGTGATTTCTTTGCTTGGCCGGACTAATAGTATGAGGCCCGTGATAAGAAGCACTAGAGAAAGAACACTCGCGGCCTTTTTAACATTTAATTCAGGTTTGTTTGAAAACATAAATAATTCAGCTACTGCTAATCGTGGGCGCTGCGGCTCTCCCCACTTCAGCTCAGCCAGATCCTCCTTTGCAACTTGGTGAACTTGGAACGCTCACTTTAGCTGCAAACTCGTCAGGCGAATAAAGATGAAGAGCCAAAGCATGGATTCCTTGGCTCATTTCATCTTCAAGCGACTTATAAATTTTTTGATGCCGCTTTACTCGAGCAACCCCTGAAAAAACCTCGCTAACAACCGTTATTTTAAAATGCGACTCTTGACTCGGGCCACCGTGAAGATGACTCTCATTTACAATCGTAAAATGGTTAGGACAAAAGTCTTTAAGAATCTTTTTATTAATAATTTCTTGCACGGACATTATCGAAACCCCCAAAAAACAATTAAGAAACAACCCAAACTAAAGAAAGACCTCTGCGGTTTTTAGATCGTTCCCAACGCAATATTACAGAAACCGTGCTGCGTTGTTAATAACTTGCTCGTAACGTACATGTAGTCTTTCTACTGCACGCCAGTTACACTGTCAATTTTTACAAATTAAGAATCTAAGTATGACAATTGGATGGTTTCCTGGACACATGCACAAGGCCAGCAAAGAACTGGATAGCGCATTACTTAAGACCCACGTTATTATTGAAGTCTTAGATGCACGTATACCGATCGCCAGCACAAATCCTAAGATTGCTGCTATGCGCCCCGAGCTGCCTAGAATAAAGATTCTTAATAAGTCAGATCTGGCACAACCGGAGGTAACTAAGCAGTGGAAGGTATACCTCGACCGACAAGAAAATTCGATTTGTCTGTCCAATACCCAAAAAAACCCGCTAACAGCTAAAACACTGATAGCTAACGCGTCCGATTTAATAAAAAAAGCTGATAGAACCCGATTTTCCAAAAGAAGAATGCAAATTGTTATTGGGGGTATTCCAAACGTCGGAAAGTCAACCTTGCTAAATCAAATTTGCGATAAAAAGCTTGCAAGAACTGGCAATGAACCAGCAGTCACACTCGGCCAGCAACGGGTGCGCCTCAGTGATTCATGGGTCCTGATAGACACGCCAGGTCTTTTATGGCCCAAACTATCAGACCAGCATGCTGCTTACCTTTTAGCAACGATAGGGACGATACGCAATACAGCGATCGACGCTGAGGACATTGGTTTTTTTCTGGCCGAATACTTAAGCAAACATTATCGAAAACGACTGCTTGATCGCTATAATTTGGCGCAACCCATGGATGATGCAAAAACTATTCTGTCGAAGATCGCTAGCTATCGAGGATCAATAACGAGCGGCGGGGAGATAGACTGGAATAAAACCTCACAAATACTGCTAAATGACTTTCGAACAGGTAAACTGGGCCGCTTTAGTTTGGAAAAACCTCCGCTAATCTAGACCTGTGATACATCCCAATAACTGACTTATGCTTAAAAGAGACCGTGTATGAACGAGCAAGCCATAAAAATTCCCTCTCGAACGACATCGAATGCAGAACAACCTTTGACTCATCCCAGCTTTGAAAAAAAACGCAGTGAGTCAATTGAATCGCTCAATATAACGGTAGAAGAATATCAACATAAAAAAACGGGAGCTCAACATTATCACCTGTCAAGTGAACAAGATGAAAATGTATTTCTAGTAGCATTTAGAACCATGCCAATGGATTCAACTGGCGTCGCACATATCCTGGAGCACACCGCTTTATGTGGAAGCCAAAAGTATCCCGTTAGGGATCCTTTTTTTATGATGATACGACGCTCACTTAATACTTTCATGAACGCAATGACAAGTAGTGATTGGACTGCATACCCTTTTGCCAGTAAGAACAAAAAAGACTTTACGAACCTACTCCATGTTTATCTAGATGCAACTTTTTTTTCTCGCTTACATCATCTTGATTTTTTGCAAGAGGGTCACAGACTAGAGTTCGAGGAAGCCAACGACATCAACTCGAATCTTCAGTATAAAGGCGTGGTTTTTAATGAAATGAAAGGCGCTATGAGCTCAACAACGAGTGTTTTATGGCAGGCAATCACCACACATTTATTTCCAACTACGACCTATCACTTTAACAGTGGAGGCGAACCTAGTGACATACCTAATCTGACATACGATCAATTAAAATCTTTTTATAAAAAGCATTATCATCCTAGCAACGCGATTTTCATGACATTTGGAAACACGCCGGCTTATGAACATCAGACGGAGTTCGAAGACAACGCCCTTTCTCAATTTCAGTCTCAAAAAATAAACATAGAGCAAAAGGATGAATCTAGATATCAAGAGCCAAAGAGAGTCACCGAATTTTACGCTGCTGATAAAGACGAACAGCAACAGACACACATCGTTGTAGGTTGGTTACTTGGGAGCAGTACAAATATCACAGAACTATTTCAGGCAGAACTATTAAGTATCATTTTACTGGACAATAGCTCCAGCCCGATGCTCGATGCCCTCGAAACTTCAGAATTAGGGACCGCGCCATCGCCTATTTGTGGACTTGAGAATTCGAATCGTGAAATGACGTTTATGCTCGGGTTCGAAGGTTGCAATAGCGATGATTTAATAAATGTCGAGAATTTTATACTTAAATCCCTCGCCGAAATAGCAAAACATGGAGTCGAGCGCAAAACTATTGAAGCTGCGATACATCAATTAGAGCTTAGCCAAAGGGAAATCACAGGCGATAGCTATCCTTATGGCTTGCAATTGATTCTTTCTGCACTTTCGGGTGCAATTCATCATGGAGACCCAATAAGTTTACTTAACGTAGACCATGCCCTTGCGCAATTACGCCAAGATATTCAGGACCCCTTGTTTATCGCCAAACTCATCAATAATTTGTTTATAAAAAATCCGCACAGAGTCACTTTGAGCTTGGAGCCCGATACTAAGCTTGAAAAACGAAAAGAAGCTGAAGAAAAAAATAAGTTAGCAGTTATTAAAGCCAATTTAAGTCGAGATGAGAAAGATAAAATAATAGAGAACACAGAAAAACTGTTGGAACGCCAAAACAATGAGGATGACCCGTCGATATTACCAAAAGTGGGACTTGAAGACATACCAAAAACAATTACAGAGCCGAAGTCAAAGGTTCTAAAAATCAAAAACGATAAACTAAAAGTGAGCTATTATCCGAGCCCGACGAACGGAATAGCTTATCAGCACATAATTTACGACCTACCTTTCCTAGGCGATGAGCAAAAAGCATTACTACCACTTTTCACGAACTGTATCACTGAATTCGGGATAAACGACTTAAATTATAAAGCTACGCAAGAATTACAGGCTCAAATAAGCGGCGGTGTTAATTGTCATGCCAGTATTAGAGCTAAACATAATGACATTCAAGAAATTGCAAGCGCACTTACATTTTCAGTAAAATATTTAAACGACAACCATGCAAATGTTTCAAAATTACTGCAATCGACAGTGCAAAGTGTGCGATTTGAAGAAACACGAAGAATAAAAGATCTCATCGACCAAATTCTCTTAAAGAAAGAAAATAGCATCACTGGTCAAGGGCACACACTGGCAATGAGTGCGGCGGCGAGCAAACTAAGCCCCACGGCGGCTTTTCACCACGACACCAGTGGCATGCAAGGCATACGAAAACTTCGACAGCTGAGAGACAACCTCCTCAAGACAAATGACTACAGCGCAATACTGGAAAAATTTGATGAAATTCATCAGGCACTGCTGCTTAACCAAAAGCAAATCCTACTGATAGCAGAGCCGCACTTTGAGGACAAACTGACAGATCCGTTAAACAACCTCTGGGAAGAAGAAAGTACGGCTCAATCAAGCTCATTTAATCTGCCCCCTACACGCAAGCATATTTCACAGGCATGGATAACAAATAGTCCGGTAAATTACTGTGCTAAAGCCTACTGCAGTGTCGGAGCTGATCACGAGGACTATCCAGCGCTACAAGTGCTGGCGGGCTATATCCGCAATGGATTTCTCCACAAGGCCATAAGAGAGCAAGGAGGTGCGTATGGGGCGGGGGCTGTTCAGGATCCCTCATCAGCGTCGTTTCGCTTCTATTCGTATCGAGACCCTCGTTTGGAGGAAACCCTTGCTGACTTCGATTCCTCTTTGGAGTGGATGCTACATGGAACCCACCCAAGAGGTTCTTTAGAGGAGGCAATAATCGGTGTGATTTCGGCAATGGACAAACCTGGCTCGCCTGCAGGAGAGGCCATACAGGCTTTTTATAATAGGTTGTTTGGGCGAAAATTAGAGGATCGAATTATATTTCGAGAACGCGTCTTGGGTTTGACCTTAGAGGACCTACAGCATGTCACCGAAAAATACCTATACCGGGCGGCACACAGCACAGGAATTATAGGGGGCTCAGAGTCACTAAAACACCTGCCAAGAGATCAATTTGAGATCGAGAGGATGCGTTAAAACGCATATTTAGAAAAAAAACTACATTTTAGAAACTTTTTAACGGATCGAATGTCCAATATTATGTTGGAGACTTTTTCAAAAATACGTTAAAAGCTTTCAACTCTCTCCCTTGAAGATTGTTTTTAACCCGAATTAATAATTCGGGTTTTTTTTGGATGCCATAACCTAAAACTGCTGATTCACACATTTTACTGTTTAACAGTTCAAGCCTGTAGCTTTATTAATTCATATGCCGCTTTGATATCTCGAGTTTTAGCTGTCGCAAGCTCAATCATCTCCTCTGGAAGCCCCTTAGCAACCAATTTATCCGGATGATTTTGATTCATTAGACGACGATAAGATTTCTTAACCTCAGGCAATGAAGCACCGGGCGACAAACCTAACAGCGCAAACGCGGCGTCCAGCCTATCTTTGGAATCTCTAGGACCATCAAACCCGCTCTGAGCTGCAATCTGTTCAAGTAGCTCTCTGAGCTGGCTCTTATTGACTCCAAGTAAATCACAAATCTGTTCTAATCTTGTTAATTCTCTTGAATCAAAATTTCCATCGGCATAGGCCGTAGACGCTAGTATACTGACAAGCATCCGGACAAGATTTTTACGCCGCCCAACCTCCATTCGAAATTGAGTAATTACCTCGTCTGCCGCAAAATCATCGGCTTTACCTAAATGAAAAAGATCAATCGCGGCTTTACGCTGTTGCGAAGACAGTTGCATCTGATCCATGACACGCTCTGCCAAACTAATTTCATCCCGACTTACGCGACCGTCAGCCTTGGCAACATAGCCTATCAATGCAAAAGTGGTGGTAAAAAAAGCCATCTGTACGCGCTCGGGCTCGCCTCTATTTAGAGCGCTGGATTGTCCCAAATTGTTAAGCCCACTATCAAAGTAATTGCCCAAGCTCGCACCCATGAGCGCGCCTAGCGGGCCTCCCAACATAAACCCAAAAGTTCCACCTACCACCCTTCCCCACCATGACATAATTAGCTCTCTCCTGACTTAGACATTGATATCAACTCAATAAATTTTTGCTCATTGATAACCTTTACTCCTAAATTCTCCGCCTTAGCAAGCTTACTTCCACTGCCATCGCCCGCAACCAAATAATCCGTACTTTTTGAAACGGAACCACTAAATTTTGCTCCAAGGCCCAGCACTTTTCTTTTCAACTCCTCCCGTTTCATCGTCATCAAACTTCCTGTAACGACAAATACTTTGCCCGCAAAAGCCGAATTTTTAATCCGACTCGGCGTATTTGTGTGTTCAACACTAACACCAAGTTGTTCAAGTTTTCGAACCATCTTTAGATTATTCAGATCAGAAAAAAAACTGACAATATTGGCTGCAACGACTGGACCAACATCCTCAATTTCTTCAAGTGATTCACGTGACGCACCAACAAGATCATCTAAGTTTTGAAAGTTATTCGCTAATGAGACTGCGGTCGTCTCCCCCACCTCACGAATCCCAAGCGCAAACAAAAAGCGTGATAACGTTGTGTTTCGGCTTTTATCAATAGCCAGCAAAATGTTTCGAGCCGACTTCTCACCCATGCGCTCGAGCTTTATAAGCTCAGACTGATCAAGCTCAAAGAGGTCTGCCGGATCACCTACAAGCCCAGCATCAATTAACTGGCTGATCAACTTGTCTCCGAGCCCATCAACATTTAGCGCGTTCCTTGAAGAGAAATGTCTAATTGATTCTTTTAGCTGCGCTTTACATAAATAGCCAGCAGAGCATCGATACATAATCTCTCCGCTGCGCTGTAAATCGGCACCACAAACGGGGCATGATGACGGAATACTTATAATTTTACGCAATTCTGGTCTGGCCGGCTCTATAACTGATACTATTTTTGGTATGACGTCTCCAGCCCTTCGAACTAGTACCTTATCTCCAACACATAAACCTAATCGAGTAATCTCAGCCATATTATGTAAGGTAGTGTTACTTATCGTCGCCCCACCAACAAATATCGGCTGAAGCCGTGCAACAGGCGTTATCGCACCAGTCCGCCCAACTTGAAAGTCAACACCTAAAACAGTTGTCTCCTTTTCTTCAGCTGGAAATTTATAAGCTACTGCCCAACGCGGAGACTTTGCACGGACCCCTAATCGATTCTGAAGCGCCAAATCGTCAAGTTTGAGAACTACTCCATCAATTTCATAATCGAGAGAGTCCCGATCTCTTTGCAACTTTTCACAGTATTTAATAACCTGACGAGCACCTGTGCAAATTTGCTGCCTCTCATTTACAGGAAGCCCATACTCACTCAACTGCGTAAAAACATCTGTCAGAGAATCTGTAAAACTAATATTTTCAGTATGACCAATACCATAACAAAAAAACTGTAAGGGTATTTCTCTCGTTAAACCCGGATCTAACTGCCTTATCGCACCAGCTGCTGTATTTCGTGGATTTACAAATGTTTTTTGAAAGTTAGCCAATTTTCGCGCATTTAAAAGTGCGAAATCACTCTTGCCCAAATAGATCTCGCCGCGGACTTCCAATACGGCACTCTTATCGAAATCCTTAAGTTTCTTAGGAATACTATTAATTGTGAGAATATTGTGTGTAACATCTTCGCCAACGACACCATTCCCTCTCGTCGCAGCACGCACTAAATCTCCATTCCGATAAAGCAAACTAATCGCTATTCCATCGATTTTCGGCTCACAGCTATATACCGACGGGTAATTCTCAAGTAAACGATTTTTAACACCTTCTTCAAATGAGAAAAAATCATCAAAATGAAAAATCTTATCCAGTGACAACATCGGAAGCAAGTGCACTATCTGTGAAAACTTCTCCGATACAGGGCCCCCAACATCACGACTTGAAGAACTCTCAGTCGACAACGCCCATTCTTTCTCTAATAGCTCAAGTCTTGTTAAGAGAGAATCGAAATCAACATCTGGAATTTTAGGGTCATCGAGAGTGTGGTACTGATGGTTATGAAAACCAACCAACCGACGAAGCTCTGAAACCTCTTCGACTATGTGATCTGGTATCTCAAGCGACTGTTTTTCCGACTCTTTAACCACTCTATTGGCTATTACCGTGGGCACGCAAACTGGCTAATTCAAAATCTCTTACTCTTTGTCTGTAATGTTCAATAGTTTGTTCAGTCATTGCATTCCTTTGATCATCCCTCATTTCTGCCCCGAGTGATTCTTGCAAGTTTTTCGCAACCAGAAGCATATATTCAAATGCATCAAAATTGTTCATGCATGAAGGCAAGGATAAGAAAAAACTGACTCCAAAGGTTGTAAATTCACCCATTTTTTTTAAATCAAAAGTCCCTGGATTAAGCATATTCGCGACGCGAAAAATCGAAGGGTTTTTAAACTCATCATCTACATACTTATGAAAAATATTCATTTCACCGTAAAACAACGCGTGGGCCTGGAAAAAATTTAGCAACTCGTCGCCGCGAATTAAACGACCTTCTGTTGCCATGACATTTACGACTAGAATCTCAGTTGGCTGCTTTGACACATGTTTATCTTCAGCGCACGAAGTAGCATCTACCGAGCTCTCCATATCTCTCTCTTTCGGTGCTAAACGCGAGTGCTGCTCGTCTTTCACCCTCAGGTCACCAGCCGCAATTTGATCGTTTGCATTCGAGTATTCGGAAAATAAAAGATCGTCCCCTTCAGAGTTTAAGTTTAAGTTTGAATCTGAAGCTGAAGCTGAATCTGAACCTACGTCTGTTTCCAAACTATGGCTTCTCTCCTTTCGAAGTCGTGAGAAAAAAGACTTACCATGCCCGGCGAATTCAATCGCAGCAGCAGCGACTTTCGATGATCTATCTGGAGCCTTTGAGAAACCAATTCTGTCCTCTGCCGAGACGGAAAAATTTTCTTCCGTGGCCTCATTAAGATCCTTCTGTTTATCGTCAGCAAAACCAGATGTAGTTGAAGGCGTTTCAAAATCAAATGCAAAACCTTCCCCCTCTTCCTCAGGAGGGTCCGTTAAGTTCGATTCATGTTTTTCCGCCTCACTCCCCTCATCTGACGCGACAAGACTGAACAATTCATCTTCTGGGTCATTTAAATCCAACTCAGAGACACCTTGAGTTTCTGGCTTATCTAAAAAGACACGCTCATCAGGATTAGCCGGGGAACGAGTAGGTTTTTTATTTTCATCGCTAAATTCTTCGTCTGACTTTCTTTTCGAAACGACTCTAGCACCTCCTTGCGGTAACTCTGCAAGGTTAAGATCGTCCGGATCTTCGATATCAGAAATATTTTTTTCTAATGCAAAACGAAGTTGATTTCGGCGAGCGCGAACTGCAACGATTAAACCACGAACGAAAACGCCAACCACTAAGAGACCCAAAACTAATATAATCGTGTCACGTTCAATCATCGGGAGATATAAAACCTGTTCTTATTGTTACAATAATGGTTATCAGACCAGACGAGCATCTTCTTTAACAAAAAAGTATACAAACAGATGAGCACTTAATCTCTGCACAAAAAACCAGGACTACATTGCAGCCAATTTCGCAGCCTCTTCTATGTCAACCGTTACGATGCGCGAAACCCCAGGCTCATGCATCGTAACCCCAAGTAATTGATTTGCCATTTCCATAGTTATTTTATTATGCGTTATAAAAATAAACTGCACACTTTTTGACATCTCTTTTACAAGATTTGCGTATCTCCCGACATTAGTATCATCTAGAGGGGCATCTACCTCGTCAAGCATGCAAAAAGGAGACGGGTTCAACTGAAAAATAGAGAAAACTAATGCGATAGCAGTCAAAGCCTTTTCCCCGCCTGAGAGCAGATGTATGGTACTGTTGCGTTTCCCAGGCGGTCTCGCCATTATGGCTACCCCAGTATCCAGCAAGTCTTCGCCGGTCATCTCAAGATAGGCATGCCCGCCTCCAAACACTTTAGGAAAGAGCGTCTGCAAACCCTTGTTCACAACCTCGAATGTGTCTTTAAACCTTGTTCGAGTCTCCTTATCTATTTTCTTAATTGCGTTCTGCAGCGTCGCCAACGCTCTTTCTAAATCTTCATTTTGTTGGTCAAGATATAGCTTTCTCTCAGACCTCTGAGTAAATTCGTCAATAGCTGCCAAGTTTATGGGCCCCAACCGATGAATCTTACCCTCTAACTTTTCTAATTCCTCTTCAAGCGCTTTAATAGTTTTTCCCTCGGGCATATTCTCTAAAATATCCTGAATGTTTAAACCAGCATCCACTAATCGCTCTAAGAATGCTTCTCGTTTTACAGTAGCGCCTTCGCCTTTTAATTTCTTCTCCGTAAGTGATTCACGTAATTCGGTGACGCGCACCTGAATTTCATTTCGTTTCTTTTCAAGACTGCGCAAATCGAACTCGTTAGCGTCTAATTTTGCCTTGGCTTCAGCCAATTCTTTTTCAACCTCTAACCTCTGCTCCAAAAACCGTTCAAGATCGCTACCCATTTTAATCAGCGGTTCATCAGCTTCATGTAATTGATTCTCTAATATCGAAATCCTCTCTCCGCTCCGCT
>Ga0315315_10006381_pt1 | contig 10900 bp, 10 predicted proteins | sample M140m3416metaG_FD_203699 | JGI IMG/M metagenome (GOLD analysis project Ga0315315, IMG submission 203699) | Ammonia-oxidizing marine archaeal communities from Monterey Bay, California, United States - M1 40m 3416 | ecosystem: Environmental > Aquatic > Marine > Intertidal zone | place: USA... | reverse complement strand
TTTATTTCATTTGGATATTTTTATTGGTCACCAGCTAGATTTTCTCGAGTTGCGATGATGCTTTTTATATCAGCTCTTATAAACATATTTTTAAAAGATTTTTTTCAAGACCCAAGACCTGCAATAGAGCTTATGTTGGATCCTAAGATCGGAACTACTTATGGATGGCCAAGTGGGCATTCTCAGATAGCAGTTACTCTTTGGGGTTTGTTAGCATATGAGCTTAAAAAAAAATGGATAACTGTTGGCGCAATTTCAACAATAATTTTAATCGCTTTTAGTAGGATGTACCTAGGCGTGCATGATCTTGGCGATGTTTTTGCTGGATTACTTATTGGAACAATGATTCTGTTTGTTTGGCATCATGCAGTTATTAATAATTGGTATGAGAAATTAACTAAAAGGCATTGGCTTATTCTTATAATTATCTTTCAGCTAATACTTTATATTTTTTATCCGTCTCATGAAGGTCATGATCTCAGCATATGGTTTTTAGGAGTTATGACCGGATGGTTTGTAGGCTTATCTAACATAAGTTTAATAAGCCGCCAGCCTTTTAAGAGATTTTTCATATCTATATTAGCTACCGCAATAGTATTCATGTCACTAATATATATAACCCAACTTGAACAGAGCATTCAAATCAAAGGAATGCTTGGAACTATTTCAAGCTATTTACTTGGAATGATATTTTCTATTTTGGTAACTTGGTTGATTCCAAGACTGCTAAGGTCAATTAGATTAGCATTATAAAAAAAGCTTTTGCATATGAATTATGCTTAAACTGAATTAAGGAGGCAAAACAGCAAGCTCTTTGACAGGTAATACCTCTAATTATTTAATGGGGCTTTGAAATCTAATAAAATTAATCAAAAATAAGACAGGATAGTTATTTTTTATGCCTGTGAACTTCTATTTAAAGAACTCCCAACGAGAAGTGTTGCTAGGGTAAACCAAAAGACTATGTTATTTAATATCCCAGAGCCATCAAATAAGATAAATTCATATAAGCATGATAGGAACATTCCGCATATAATTAATATCCATGCAAGCTGAATAGAATAATCATCCTTTCCTGCATAACAAGAGTTTAGAATTTGAAACAATAAACTTATCATTAATAAATAACCAACGATACCAAGTCTAAATAATGTTTCTAACAACATATTATGAGAAGAAAGATTTCTTAGAAAGTAATCTGATTGGTAATAAAGGGTGTCGTGATTAGAGCCATGACCAAATAATAAGAATTCATTTTCAGAAACACGCAGAAGCACTTCAGCCCATATTAAGAATCTCCCAGTGACACCCTTGGATTCAGAAAGGAAAATACTGGTGAAATATGAGTCTTCCTGAAATGCTATTAAAAATAAAACAGGAAAAACCGACAAAACAAAACACGCAAAAAAGTTTAGAGTATAAAAAATCCTTTTGGAATCAAAAATTATCTTTCTGAAGGTAAGAAGTAAAATAAACAATGCAGATGCAGCTAAAATAGTTCGGCTAAAGTAGAATAGATTAATATTGAAAAGAGTAATAAAGAAAATTACCCTAATAAAATTATTCTTGAAATAGACTAGAAAAATTGGAATAAGCAATAAAAATCTTACAGCTAAGAAGTTTTCATTTTCTGTTCCATGATAGTCGATAACATTTAACAGGAATCCCAAGAAAGCAAATGTCATCGAGAAGGAAAAAATAAACTCCTTAAGGTGATTGGTTTTTTTGCTTCCAAGTATTAAAAGAAATATAACTAAAAGGATTGGAGTTGAGAAAAGATAATATATTTTTTGGGTCAGACCCCATCTTGAATAAAACTCAGGAAAAAAATAAAAATCATAATTTAAATAAAAATAAACAATAAATCCGATGATGGTAACAAATAATGGCTTTGATATCCTTGATCTTAGCTGAGAATACCTGAAATTTTTTAATGCATATATCAGGAAGATAAAAATTGTGATCATCGATCTCCAATAAAACCTTTGGTCAAGAAGTAAAAGTGAAGACTCGAGACCAACTAGAAAACCTATTAAGTAATTCATATTTAAAACTGGAAGTATATAAATTGATCTTTTGCTTGTAGATATATGTATACCATCATTACTTTAAATAATATAAAAATAAACTCTAAATTTATATTTTTCACTTTAAATGTATTCACAACAAAATAATAAAGAAAGTAACCGATAGTAATTATGAAGGCGATCAGATAAGTATCTTCTCTCAACCCAAGGCTTAAAAAGTTTTCATGTGATATTAATGATAAAAATAATTCATAAGTATGGTTTGCATCGTTTGCCCTAAAAGGGATCCATGCAATCATGACTGCATACAAGGTTACTCCCAATGACATAAGCTTGACTATTTTGTTCTTGAACAATTTATTAGGGAATATTTTTTGATTAATTCTATATATTAAGAGAAAAACAGCATGCATTAATCCCCATATCAGAAATGATAAATTTGAACCATGCCACATCCCCATCAAAGACCAGCTTACAAACAAACATAAAATAACTAGTAAATTAAGATTAGAAGGTCTCTGATCTTTAAAAAAAACTCTTAACAAAGGAACATATAAGTAGTCTCTTATCCATTGAGATAGTGAGATATGCCACCTAGTCCAAAACTCTCTAATTGATTGAGAAATGTATGGATCTTTAAAATTATCTACAAGCATAATTCCTATAATCCTTGCACTACCAATGGCAATTAGGCTGTAACCAAAAAAATCAAAATAAATTTGCCATCCAAATAAAAAACCCATGGTTGAAATATCAAGAAATCCAAGCAGAGAAGGATTAACGTCAAAGGCAGAATCTACAAACGGACTTATATTGTCAGCTAGAACTACTTTTAAAAATAAGCCATTAAGGAAGTAGCTCATTCCAATTTTAAGATCATTATTGTTAATTTTAGGTCGCTTTTTTAATTGAGGAAGTAATTGATTAGCTCTCATAATAGGACCGGCGATCAATTGAGGAAAAAAAACTATAAATAACATAAAGTTAAGGTAAGACGCTTCAGCATTTCTTTCTTTTCTATAGACGTCTACAACATAACTAATGGCCTGAAAAATATAAAAACTTATCCCTAATGGAAGAATGATTGAATGAAAATGGCTAACATAGTGTTTAATATCAAATACTGATTCAAACATAGATAGAATCAAAAGGATGTATTTAAAGAAAATTAATATTGCTAAATTAATAAAAACAGATATTGCCAGAATTAATTTTTTTAATTCTATTTTACTTACTTTATCTATAAATTTAGCACTAAAAAAATTTAGTATCGTTATGAACAATATTAATGGCACAAACCTGTAATCCCAGGAAATATAAAATAAGATACTTAAGACAGCTAAAGAATATCTCCATGGTAAATACTTAACCCTTAAAATTAAGGCTGCTAAGATAAAAAAAGTAATATATGTCCATGAATTAAAAAGCATAATCAACCATCAATAATTTCATTTAAACTTTTAGCTAAGATAATATGTCCAGTTTCTGTGAAATGCATATAATCTTTTTCTAGAGTTGATTTTAGCTGTGTATTTTGTTTAAGCCCCCAAGCTTCATTTGGAACAATTTTTTCAAGATTAATGAATTTAGCACCATAAAAATCTGTTATGTCTTTAATGTCATTTTTATATTTTGAATACTCATTTTTATCATATGGAATTCCCTCATCATGTAAAATAGGGGCAATATAAGCTATTGTTTCAATACCTTTTTCTGAAGTCTTTTTTAAAATCTGAGAAAAATAATTAATATTTCTTTCATATGCATGAGGGAGAATTTTCCTTTTTGTTTCAGGAGTAATACCAAAGACAAAATTTCTCATTTTTCTCAAATTGACGTTTATTCTATATTTTAGTTCGTGTCTCGTATTCCAAGCAGGCGAGTCTGTAAAGAATTCATTTATTAAGGATTCAGAAATATCTTGAATTGGTATTTCAGGAAAAATATAGCTATTTTTAAAGTCTTGATTAATTGCATTTTCTTGTAATTGGTTTGTCTCAAGCATTTCTGGCCTTAGGCCAACCTCTCTCATGTCGTCAAATACACATGCTATGAAGATTCTTTTAACCTTAATTTTATCTAGAAGATTTTCCATAGCCCAATTTATTTCTTCAAAATTTGCATTTCCGTATGAAATCGTAACGACATATTCATTTACTTTGCGACGAGTTTTATGGAATCTCAATGCAACAAGCTCACTTTTATTAGAAATATTATTAACAGCATGAAGTTGACTGTTACCGAATAGCAAAACAGCGTCTAGATTAGATTTTTGTGCACCATCAATACATTCTTTAAGCTCTGGATAAGCACCACAATGGATGGGAATATCTTCATATTGTTCATATAAAACTGATGTCCCATCATTCAATAAATCCTCATTACCATCAGATCCGGTAAGATTTAAGAGTGAGAAAGAAGTCCAAATAATTGCTACTGCAATTGGTATTAGATAGAATTTATATACCATTTTTGGATTTTATCTGATTGGGTGGTATTTGTATGCAAATTTTTTTTCTAAAATTTATTATTTTTTAATTTTTATGATGGCAATAAATTTAAACTAAATGAAACAAGCTAAGTTAAGTAGCCCAGGAGGCTTAGAAAATATCTTTATACAAGATGTAAGAATGCCTAAACCTAGTGCTAATGAAATAGTAATAAAGATAGTAGCTAGCAGTTTAAATTACCATGATCTTCTTGTTGCTCTTGGTCTTATATCTACACAAGATGGAAGAGTGCCTTTGTCAGATGCAGCAGGTGAAATAGTTCAGATTGGTTCTGATGTAAAAGATTGGAAAGTTGGCGATCATGTTATGAGTGTATGCTTTCCAAATTGGCAAAGCGGTCCTCCAAAATATGAACTACTGAGCTTCATTGGAGATCATGAGGATGGTTACGCAGCTGAATATATTGCTATTCAGGAAACAGCAGTAACAAAAATGCCTAGTTATATGAATTTTGCTCAAGCAGCAACGCTTCCATGTGCTGGCTTAACGGCTTGGAGAGCATTGGTTGATGATGGGAATTTGAAAGCTGGTGAAACCGTTCTTGTTCAAGGGACTGGAGGAGTATCAATTTTTGCACTTCAGTTAGCAAAATCAATGGGAGCAAAAGTTATAGCTACATCATCTTCAGAGGAAAAATTAAACAGATTAAAAGAGTTGGGTGCTGATGAGGTAATTAATTACAAAGAGACCCCTGAGTGGGGCAAAGAGGTATTAGCCGCAACTAACAATGAAGGCGTTGATCATGTTATTGAAGTTGGAGGAGGAGGAACCTTTGGAGAGTCTGTGAGAGCTACGAAGCTCGGAGGACATATTGCTTTAATAGGTGTTCTTAGTGGCCCAAATGCTAGTGAGATCGTTCTTCCTAGGATTTTTCTTAAGCAAATTAGAATGAGTGGAATATCTATGGCTAACAAAGAATCCCAAATAGCTATGATTGATTATTTGGAAACCAATCAGATAGAACCAATAATAAGCGATTCTTTCCCCTTATCTAAATTGGCAGATGCATTTCAACATCAGATAGATAATAAGCATTTTGGAAAGATTTCAATTACGATGCAGTAAAGAATTTAATATATTAAATATTCGATGAAAAAAGCAACTGACGTCTTTGGGCAATGGGCCGAAACTGGAAAAGATCTTGGCATGGAAGAAGGGCACTCTAAACCTGTTGATGAAATGCTTGAATATGCGGTAAAAAAAATCGATAAAAATTTTAGCTTTTTAGATGTTGGTTGTGGAAATGGTTGGGTTGTAAGAAAAGTTTCAAGCTCTGCGTTATGCTCAAAAGCTGTGGGTATCGATGGCGCAAGTCAAATGATAGAGAATGCAAAATCTAGAGGATCCGAAGAATACATTAATATTGATATTGACCTTTATGAGCCAAAGGATAAATTTGATCTTATACACTCAATGGAGGTTTTATATTACCTAGAAGATCCTGCAAGCACTATAAAGAAAATTTATCAGTCATGGCTTAAGTCCGACGGCAGACTCATCGTAGGTATAGATTTATATCATGAAAATCTTGATTCTCATGATTGGGAAGAAAAAGTTGGAACTCCTATGCTAATGCTAAGAGAGTCAGAATGGATTGATTTATTTAAAAAAGCTGGTTTTCAAGAAATTGAATCATGGAGAGCCAATCAATCAGATGAATGGGCTGGAACTTTGGTATTAACGGGAAAAAAATTAGAGTATTAGATGTCAAATTTTAAAAGTAAAACTGCTGTAGTTACTGGAGGAGCAGAAGGTATTGGTTTCTCAATTGCAAAAGCACTAGGAGAGCAAGGAATGAATATTGTTCTCACTGATATTGATAAAAATAATTTAAATAGTGCTGCAAATAAATTAAAAATACTTGGTATTTCAACTCATTCAGTTCCTTTAGATGTATCAGATGAAGAGCAATGGCAGCAAGTGGCAAAAGAATCAATTGATCAGTTTGGAAAAGTTCATATGGTTGTTAATAATGCTGGTGTTGGCGGTGACTCTGGTCCAGTAGATACTCAAGATGCAAAAGGCTGGCAATGGGCAATTGATGTGAATTTAATGGGAGTTGTTTTCGGAGCAAAGACAATTGTTCCTCTTATTAAAGAGCATGGAGAGGGCGGTTGGATATTAAATGTAGCATCGATGGCTGGAATGGGAGGAGTGCCATATAGTGCGGCATACAATGCAACGAAGGCAGCTGTAATTGCTATATCTGAAGGCTGGTCAGAAGAACTTAAAGACAAAAATATTAATGTATCAGTGTTATGCCCTGCTTTTGTGAAAACAAGGATTTATGACTCTGAAAGAAATAGACCTGAAAAATATAAATTAGACCATGATGCCATTGAAGCTGAAAATAGCTTCTCAAAAAAATCGAAAGCAATGGTTGAGAGTGGAATAGACGTTTCCATTGTAGCTAATAGAGTTATAGAAGCACTTTTAAATAATGAACTATATATATTTACTCACCCGAATTATCGTCAGTTAGTTCAAAAAAGGTTTAAGGATATTGATGACGCTTTTATTAACTCAGAAAAAAGTCCTCATCTCAAAGATATTCTTAATAAAAAACTTGATATGCTTTAAAAATGAGTGCGACTACTATTAAAAAAACTGCTCTTATTACTGGAGGCTCATCGGGTATAGGCCTTGCTTATGCTAAATACCTCCTTAAAGAAGGGTGGGCTGTTCAAATTGTATCCAAAAATGAAGATAGATCATTAGAGGCTGTGAGCAAGCTAAATAACCCTAATGTAAAGAACTATATTTATGATTTAACCAAAAGAGATTCAATTGAAAAGTTATTTGAGCAAGCAGATAAACCTAATTTAATTGTTGCTTGTGCAGGCGAGGCTATAAATGGCAAGGCTGATAACTATTCGGATAGAGAAAAAGACAATGCATATTACTTAATGTGTGGTGGGGTAATTGATTTAATTCAAAAATATATTCCTAACCTAAGCGCTCAAATAAATAGTAGAGTTGTAATTATTTCAAGCATAGGGGCTATTTCACCTATGCCAAAATCATCAATCTATGCAAGCGCTAAGGCAGCTATATATGCTTACGGAAGATCACTAAACGATGAGCTAAAAAATGTAAGTGTTACAGTATCTTTGCCAGGATATGTAAAAACAGATATCCATCTAAAGTCAGGCCTTGATCATTTAAATAAAAAAATACCTTCATGGATGTGGGTGACTGTCGAGAAAGTTGTTTATGAAACTGAAAAGGCTTCTTTGAAGGGGAAAAGTGCAGTTATACCAGGAATAGTCTATAAATTAGCAAGTCCAATTCTTGGCTCAAACCTAGCGAATAGAGCATGGAGATCTCTAAGTAGAAGAAATTAGCTAATAATAGGGGAAGAGTGGTGAGCTTTTATTTTTATAGCACCATCAAACTCATTTAAGATAAAAGTAAAAGCTATCTTTGTAGGATTTTCATCATTAAATGGAGAAAGCTCTAATACACCCATAGCAATTGAAAAACTTTCTTCAATATTTATATGTATTTCCAAGGGCTCAATGGACTTCCAAGGTTTAATTGCAAAACCATTGTCTTCAATAATATCTCCTTTAATGAAATATGAAAGGGCATCTTCTTTGTTATTTCTAAAAATAACTTGTTTGGTAAAAGTTGGTTTAAAGAGAACATTAGATTCATCAAATGCATAATGTTTATCAATAAAAGAAGCAGCCTCTTTTTTGTAATCATCATCTGACTTATAGACTGATCCTATTGAAATAACTCCATCTTTCCAGGAATTTAAAAATTCATAGATGTTTTCTTTGTTCATTTTTATTAGTTTAATTATGCTAAAGCTTTAAGTTTTCGCATTATACATTAAAGAAATCCTCTGAAATATCTTCATCCATTACCTACATATTTTTTTGTATTGATTCTAGTTTTTGCTAGAGATACTCTTCAATAATTTGCTGTTATCTGTTCCCCACTTACACCATGAATTTAATACAGGACCAAGAGAATTTCCAAACTTGGTTAAAGAATACTCAACTTTTGGAGGAACTACCTCATAAACCTTTCTTATAATTAACTGATCTCTCTCTAATTCACGCAATTGCTTTGTAAGCATTTGTTGTGTGATTGGCATAAGGGTTTTTTTAAGCTCCCCAAATCTCATAGAACCTTTCCCCAAATTGTAGATAATTGCAATCTTCCATTTGCCACCGATTAGTTTTAATGAGTTTGTGACAGGGCAATCAGTGTTATTCATAGTATGATTTTATATACTAGTATGATTAAATTGTCTACTTGCTATTTTCATTCTATCCACTATATTAATTCATAATTAATTACTAATTTTAAAAAAGAGGAGAGACATGTCAGAACAATATTCAAAAGAAATAAGATCAAAAGCCACTAGTGATGGAAATATTGAGCTCTCTATCGCTAAAGTAGAAAAACCAGTTCCCGGTGACGATGAAGTTCTTATAGAGGTTCAAGCATCCCCAATCAATCCATCAGATCTTGGGCTTCTTTTGAGTTTTGCAGCCGATGTGCAAAATATCAATGTAACAGGTTCTGGCGATGATACTGTTGCAACAATGCCAGTTCATCCTGCTCTCATGGGCTCGTTAAAACCAAGGCTTGATGAGTCTATGCCTGTTGGAAATGAAGGAGCAGGAGTAATTATAGATGCAGGAATTAATGCCAAAGATCTCATTGGAAAAACTGTTGGTTTGGCTGGAGGGGCTATGTATTCTCAATATAGATGCGTGCCTGCAGCTTCTTGTTTAGTGATGGATGAAGGAACTACTTCAAAGCAAGCTGCCTCATCGTTTGTGAATCCATTAACCGCATTAGCCTTCGTTGAAACTATGAAGATGGAAAATCATACCGCTCTGGTTCATACAGCTGCAGCATCAAATTTAGGACAAATGCTTGTTAAGATTTGCAAAGATGACGGAATACAATTAGTTAATATTGTAAGAAAACAAGAACAAGTAGATTTATTAAAATCTATTGGCGCTGAATACGTTTGCAACACAAGCGATGAATCATTTATGAATGATTTAGTAACTGCACTTGTTGAAACAGGTGCGACTCTTGGTTTTGATGCAACCGGAGGAGGTAACAATGGTGAGTTACCAGGTCAGATATTAGCTGCTATGGAAATTGCTGCTAATAAGAATGCTACAGAATATAGTAGGTATGGATCAGACACATATAAGCAGGTATATATATATGGTGGCTTAGATCAATCGCCTACTATACTTAAAAGAGCATTTGGTTTGTCATGGGGTCTTGGTGGTTGGCTTCTGACACCAATGATTGGAAAAATTGGCATGGAGAGATTTCAAGAAATGAGAATGCGAGTAGCAAGAGAGATAAACTCTACTTTTGCTAGTAGCTATGCGAAAGAAATCTCTTTTGAAGAAATGCTTCAACCTGAAACTATAAGAGAATACGCTAAGCAGGCTACTGGTAAAAAATACTTGGTAAACCCACATAAGTAATTTATTTAAAGATGTTACACTTTTGACAAAGTAATAACATCTTTAATCTAAATGAAAGAAAACCAAGCATACACAAAAAGCTATAGAACATTTGCATTAGTTCTTTTAACTGTTGTTTATGGTTTTAATTTTATAGATAGGCAAATTGTCGGAATATTAGCTCCATTTATACAAGCTGATCTCGATCTCACTAATACTCAATTAGGCTTACTTATAGGTTTCGCATTTGCATTTTTTTACACAGTAATTGCAATACCTATTGCATGGCTTGCAGATAGATATAGTAGGGTAAATATTTTATCGATAGCTCTTGCAACATGGAGCGGTTTTACAGCACTTACTGGCATGGCAAACAATTTTTTACAAATTGGCCTTGCAAGAATGGGTGTTGGGATTGGTGAAGCTGGAGGCAGTCCACCATCGCATTCAATAATTTCTGATATGTATCCCAAAGAAGAAAGAGCAGGTGCTTTGGGTGTTTATTCAATGGGGATTCCTTTGGGAATTATGGCTGCCTATTTTGCAACCGCATCTTTAATGGGTTCAGGTGAAGATGTAGATTGGAGAAGAATATTTGTTTTCTTGGGTATTACAGGAGTAGTTTTAGCTGGATTTGTTAAGTTAACTCTCAAAGAGCCAACAAGAGGAGCTCAAGAACTTCAAAATTCTGCTGAAATAAAGAAACTTCCTTTTAGTGAGTCTATTAAAACTTTACTTAAAATTCCTGCTTGGTGGGCTATGTGCTTTGGAATTGCATTTGGGTCCTTTGTATCATACGCTTCATCAGCTTTTCAGACTAAATTCTTGATTGCACTTGATCCATCTTTTGATTTTAAAACAATGGTTATTTTGCTTGGAATAATGAATGGAACAACATATGCAGGTGGAGCAT
>Ga0315315_10006378_pt1 | contig 10902 bp, 14 predicted proteins | sample M140m3416metaG_FD_203699 | JGI IMG/M metagenome (GOLD analysis project Ga0315315, IMG submission 203699) | Ammonia-oxidizing marine archaeal communities from Monterey Bay, California, United States - M1 40m 3416 | ecosystem: Environmental > Aquatic > Marine > Intertidal zone | place: USA... | reverse complement strand
TTAATAAATTCATAAGATTTATTGTCTTTACTAAATTTAATTAATTCACTATCAATAATGTTATTATTTTCTAATAAAGACATAATGTTAATATTATAACGTATTTTATTTTTATATAAGCAATTATAATAAATCATTCTCGCACATTTTTTTATATGCTTTTGAATTTTTAAGCTTTTTATCAAATTCAGCATTGATTTTATTATATAATTGTTTACTATTAAAATCAATTTGAGATGGATCGGATGTCATTTTTTTATTTTTATTTGTTTTAATATTAAATAATGTGTTTACTTCTTCAATTTTAGTTTGAAGAATTTTATCAAAATTATCAGTATTCATTTTATATATTAATATATTATTAAAATTTATATCATTTTTTAATTTTCATTTTACGACTATCATAAGCCCAATGTAATAAGGTCTGTCTTAATCTAGGATATATAGTTTCGCTGTTGCTTTCTAATTCGTTAACCTTGCGCTGAAGTTGATTTCTAAATCTTCCTTTGGGGCCCACTGATTTTTTCCATCTATTTATTTGGCGCCTGTCATCGTCGGTGCGTCTGCCATTATAAAAGTTGCAATACCATTCTATCCATCCATAAGGATCAATATCTTCTTTAATCCATTTTTTGCTCATCCAATATTCATATGAAGTACCTACTATTACATTATATCGATTAACGCTTTTATCATAGATTTGCTGTATTATTTTATTATCAGGAATGCTTTTTAAAAATTTAAATTTTTTATGGTGATTTTTATAAGTTTTTTTTGTTTTTGGAGATTTTATTTCTCTAAAATAACTCCCACCCATAATACCAAGTTCAAACATTTGTTTTGGTGATATATTAGGTGTAAAATCAGGGAAATCAGGAAATTTTTTCATTTATACACTCTAAAAAATGAGTACATAATTTATAAAATCTCTTGATATTTTAAAAGTTTATAAAAATCAAATAAAAATAAAATTATGTACTCATTTTTATTTTCAAATTTTAATAATTTAATCTAGGTTACTCTCCCGTTTATTATTTATATATTTATAATTAAAAGAATTACCACAACCACATACATGTGCTTGCTTTTTATCTGGTATAAAAATAAATTTACTCTCAAATACCCCCTTCTTTAAATCCTGTTTTAAATAGTCAATAGTTGTTCCCGAAAGCAAATATTCACTTTTAGGATCTATTAAAACATTGACATTCTGATTAATTTCCATTAATGGTTTTTGTTTAACCAACTCTTTATATTTATTATCAGAAATCATCGTAAAATTATAATTAAAACCATTGCACCCACCACTTGTTGCTGATAACATAAACGAGTTATTATTGCTATTTCTAATAATACTTATTAGCTTTCCCCAAGCACTATTTGTTACTACTAATTTACTCATTGTTTTATTATAATTAAATAATATTTATATCTTTGCTATTTTTTTTATAAAATCTCTTCTTTCGTTAGTATTTAAGCCTGCCAAGTATCTATTTATTTTGGTTTTTGGCGACGTTTTAATGCTTAAATGAAAGTTATACTTTGCTAAATCAGTGTTTAAATTAGATTTAACATTATATGCAAATATTCTTTGCATCTTCTTAACATTATCATTAGAAATACCCTGATAATATGCGATATTATTATTCCAATATGCCATTAAATCATTATCAATAGCGGCATCTATATTAATATCATCTGTATAATCATCAGTATATTCGTAACCTATTAATTGATATATCTCGTATATGCCATTTTTCATTTTAGTAAAATTAGCAATATCATCTAACAACTCTTTTTTTTGCGGATATATTAAATACTTATTTAAAATGATTTCCTTAATATCGTCTGGTAGTTTGTTATAAATATTCATTATTTTGTTATATTATTATAAATATGAGAATACGTTATATATTATTATTTGCATTGAGTGCAAATAGTTATGTATATGCATTTAATTATCAAATATATAATGCAGTAATGCTTAGACGCTCACCAATAATGTCACTAAACTTTAATGATATTAAAAGGAAAACATATAAAAAACTTATTCTTAATAACAAAAAAATACCTAAAATAGTTAGATATTTTATTCATCGCAACTTTTCGTTAAAAGTATCAGAACTTAAACATGGGCGCATTGCCATGTTATCAGTTTTGGGAAGAATATTTGCAGAAGTGATTCATCCTGTATTAGCATTAAGATTATATGCCGATAATTTACTAGTTAATAAAGAATTGGTACCATCATTTATAAACGGAGGGCTATCAAATATTAATAGTGTATTTTATATATTTGCATTATTATATATAGCTATAATTGAATTGAATCATGTTATTGAAATAACAGATATATCTAGTAATAAAAATATAAATGAATGCAATAATATTTTAACTAAAAAATTCAATGAAAAAACTCCCGAAGAAAAAAACAAAATACAAAAAATCGAAACTAATTTTGGTAGAATATCTATGTTACTATCAACATGGTTTACTTATTACGAATATACTACACATACTAGTATAATTAACCCAGAATTATTAGCACTATACCCATGGTTAGTTATATTTATTTATATATTAATATTTACTTAATTTCTTTTATATATATCTGATGTCCAATAATTTCCAAATATTGATAATTATTAGTTCCAAATGCTCGCGATATTCCTGTATCTGTATACCAAACAGAATTTTCATATAATTTTACGCCATTCATAACAGTGTGTCCTACGAACATAAAACTACATCCAAGATTATTTATCATAGTTTTAAGCTCTTTAGGAGAATTTAAATTCCGCGTCCATAATATACCCTCGAAATCCAATAATATTTTATCAAACAGCTCCTTGTCTTCCTTTAATACATTGCTATGTAATACAAAATTCCTCCATATTTTGTTAATATAAGAAATATCTTTATCGTATTTTTTTAATAAATTGATATGATCTAGTGTTAAACCTGCATGACAAAAAAGTAAATCGCCTATTTTTAATATTATTGGTCTTTTGCATAATATTGGTGATAACGTTCCTTTTGGTTTAAATAAGTTATGTCTTTTAACCAAATCATTATTTAAACTTTTTCTTGATACGTAGCTGAAATTACCAATTACATTCATGAATTCGTGATTACCTATAATTGATATAAATCTTCCACCTTTTGATTGAGCTAATTTATCAATTAAATTTGTGAAATATAATACTTCTATATCTTCTAAAACTTCCCAGTCTTTTATATAATCATCTCTATTCAAACTATCAACTTGATCACCCATTTGTACAACTATTGTATTTTTAGGTTCTGCGATCCATTCTATATTATTATTAATAACTTTAGCATCTATTAATATATTTTTAAGCCTTTTTATATCTCCATGTATATCTCCTATAATTACTAATCTATCGCAATTAGGATATTCGTATATAATATCATCACTAATCATATTGATGATTATTTTACTATTATATAACTTATATAAATTTATTAAAAGTTGATAGTAAGTTAGTTGTAAATAAAAATGAATAAATGCGATACAATGAATATTGAAAAATGCAAGAAAATATACAAGATTTGTAATTTCGCGACTGGTAGGTGTATAAAAGACAAAAAGGTCGAAAATGTTTATAAGATAAATAAATATAGACATAGACAAAAAATGGCAATATTCGATTATGATTGGACATTAGTAAAACCTAAATCAAATGGAACATTTGCAAAAAACGAGAATGATTGGATTTGGTTAACGGAAAAAGTACCTATTATCATAAAAGAGTTATATGATAAAGGGTATTCCATAAATATTATAAGCAATCAACGAAAAAATACTATTAGAAAAATTAAAGAAATAAATAATGCACTTAGCAGTTTAAATATACCAATTATATATGTTATTGGAACAGATAACATTATAGCAAAACCAAATAAATCAATATTTGATTTATTATTGAATAATAAAAAATGGGATAAAAATAAATCATTTTATGTTGGTGATGCATTGGGAAGAAAAGAAGATTGGTCTGATGTTGATAAAAAATTTGCTGAGAATATTGGTATAAAATATTATTCACCAGATGAAATATTTGCAACTAATAACACTAAACGTAAAAATATTAAAGATAATAAAAATCAAGAAATTATAGTGATGGTTGGATATCCTGGAAGTGGCAAAACAACAATAAGTAATCAATTTAATAAAGATAGATACGTTGTTATAAGCGGTGATGAATATAAAACAAGTAAAAAAATGATAAAAGAATCAGAAAAGCACATATTAAATGGTAAATCTATAATTTACGACGCAACTAATGCAACAAAAGATAAACGTAGTGAATATATAGCTGTTGCTAAGAAATATAATATAGAAGCGAGATGTATTAATGTTAAAACTGATATAGTTGAATCAATGTTTAGAAATAATAAAAGAGATAAAGTAATTCCCAAGATAACATATTATATTTTTAGGAAAAAATATCAGGAACCTACTATTGACGAGGGATTCAAAGAAGTTATATAATAAAATATTATAAAGATTATAACTACTATTATAATTATAATATGAAATTAAATATACATTTAATATTTAGCGATTATCTTAAAAATAGACATGGAAATATAAATGCAACATTGGAAACTATTAAGGGTATTTGCGAAGCTAATAACACAAATTTTTCTTTAAATATTATTAAAGATCCTTCTGCACAAGACATCGAAAAAAATATTGAAACTTATAATAAGCGCGTAGATTATTCTAAATTTCCCGATGAAAACGAATATAATAATTATATGACTTCATTAAATTCATATCAAATATCTAATTACGAAAAACATAGACATGCACTTAAGCAAATTGCGGAAGATAATAGTGATGCAGTTAATATGATTATAGAAGATGATATTATAATTAGTAGAAACTATATTGATAATATTAATAATTTGTTATTAAATGTAGATAAAAATGAATGGGATATTCTATTTACCTCTTTGAATGTTACTAATGACGAAAATATATTCGTAGACTATAAAAAGATTTATAAAAGATTATTATCTAAATCGTGTTATTTTATAAAACCTGATGTTGCAAAAAAACTATATGAAAATATAGAAACATTTAAGTTGAAATACAAACATTATTTATGTAAATTTATAAATGAAAATGAATATAAAATACGTATTTACAATAAAAACACATTTATCGAAGGTAGTAAATTGGGAATATATACGACCTCTATTAATCCCAATAACTACTTATATTTTAATAATAATTATATTGAGTTATCGAAACTATCAAGTAAAGATTATATAACTAATGATGAACTCAATAAAGCAGTTGAAATATTTAATTCCAATAATTTCGAATCGCCTGATTTTTTAAATGTTATTAGTGTATTATATGCAAAGAATAATGATTATGTTAATGCAAAAATTATAGCCGAAAAAGCATTACTATGTTCAATTAAAAATTTCGGATATTTACAAAAAAATAGTGAAATTCTAAATAATTCTATTAACATTTGGCAGTATGATCAAGAAATGTTAGAAGAATGTAAAAAAAATACACCTAGGTATGCCTAAATTACTCTTGAGGGGTGACAGGAGCCTTCTTTGATAATGTTTCTACCTTTTTAACTAATTTTTGTAAAGAAGTATCAAAATCTTTTTTTAGTTGTACTATAGAATCTTCATATTGTTTTACGCATTGCGATAATTTACCATCTAATTCAGTTACTTTCGATTTTAATTCAGTAACTTCAGCACTATTATCGGGTGCATTTTTTTCAACAACGTTTAAATTAGTTAATTGCGTTTCAACATTAGTAATTCTTCTGCTTAATATTGACAATGACATTTTATTACTTTGTGCTCTAATTATATTGTAATAAAATAATTAAAATAAAATTGACACAAATAATATATAAAAAATGATTATATATCTTTATTATTAGAAAGATTCAAAAATGATTATTCCTATTAGATGTTTTACTTGTGGACGCGTTATGGCTGACATAGTCGATTATTATGAAAATGAAAAAGCGAATTTAGAAGAAACTAAAGAAGACGAAAAAGAAGTTGATAAAAACTACAAAAATTTTGATAAAATTCACACCGGTAAAATACTAGACAAGCTAGGATTAAAGAGATATTGTTGCAGAAGAAATCTTATAACGAATATTGACATGATGGAAATTATTTGAATTATCTTTTATACAATTATATTAGTAGATCAAATAATATGGAAGACATTACATCTAATACTGATATATCTAATGATACAAATGATATAACCTCTCCTCCTAAAAACATTGAATCATATATTGAAAATCAAATTGAAAAAAAAATAAATAGTTTATTGGAATCATTGCCAGAAAAATTGCCAGATGAAAAACTCAAAAAAGATACATATAATATTACTATTTATGAATTGTACAAAAATACATTACAAACTACTATTGATATAATTAATGATATTACTATGCTCAATAATATTAATAATATTGACACAAATGTTTATATAAACAAACTTATAAATATATTGACTACCGAAGATAGAAAATTATACGTGGGTATTATCTTAATAATTTTATCATTTGTTTTATACTTTATTGACGGCGCATCTGTTTAATTATTAAAATAAATAATAAGATAAATTAGATAAATGAATAATATTATCAATGATATAAAAAATAACTATTATTATTCGATTATATTAATAGCATTTGTATTTTTTGCAATTAGCAAGTATAATGTATCAATATTATTATCTATGATGATTGCAATTTATTTATATGTTATAATTGATAATAACATTAAAAGTAATATAGTAAATAATCAAAATAATGAAGATAAAAAACAAGAAATATTGAGCAACGAAGTCAAAGAAGTTGAACAAATCAATACTAACAATTTTTACACACAAGTAAATAATAATAAAAATATAAAATTTCTAGGTAAGGATAAGGTCTTTATCGATATAATATATAATATCCGATTTATAAAGAAATTTAATAAAACTACCTATAATAAATTTATAATAAATATAAATAAATTAATGAAAATATATATATACATATTATCAAATAGATACGAATTAAATACATTTTTGCCAATTTTCGATGATACAAGGAATAATATTTTAGAGTTATTTTATTCCTTAATATTTATAATACCTAATAAATTTAAACATATTTATGGATTCGATCCATATGAAGAAATTGAAAGATCTTTAGATGATTTTAGAAAAAAAACAGAAAAAATGTTAAATATACTTATCAATTTCGGTAAAATTAATAAAGGATATGATTATATCAATTTTAATAAATATATTCCCTATGAAAAAAATAAAGAGCTATATTTACCTTAATTATAAAGACGATGTTAATGGAGCAATACCATTGCTTAAATTTGTTGGCGTATAAGTATTGCTTCTAAAAAAGTCACTCGGAAAGGTCATATAATTTGTAACATCAGAACCTCCTCTAACGCGTTTTACGCGCTTTTTATCAGTTTTTCGAACAGATTTTTTAGAGGAAACTTTTTTGGGTTTTTTCACAACAGGTTTTTTGGGTTTTTTGGACACGGGCTTCTTTGCCGCTGGTTTTTTGGTTTTAGCAGTAACACGTTTAGTTTGTGTTTTTTTGCTTTTATCTGCTAATTTTTTTACTACCATAGAAAAATCCTTCTCACTATTTGTTTTATATTTTTTATATAATTTTGGTAATACTACTATTAACGTTTTAGTATATTTTAACATTTTACGTTGTCCTTCCGGACACGTTAAACAACCGCCATTTTTTTTAGCATTTTTACTCGAAGTCATTTTTTTTTTATGTCCTCCTCTAATACTTTGTAAATATAAATAATTAACATTGTCATCATTGTTTAAACATCCGTCTGTAGATCTATCATAATTACTTTTAAATCTTGATAATAGTGAATCTGATATATCATTATTAATAATTTTATTTTGCATTATGTCCTGTCTTTCTCTATGAATTTCCATCGATCTTACGTCTTTTTCTATTTGATCGAGATCTGTGTCATTCCCCCCTTTTAATTTTTTTTTCATAGTGAATCTTCTATAATTATATAAATATTAAAGTGTTAATATTATATTATATGATTATAGAATATAGCGTCGAAGATCTCAAAAATTATTATAGTTATGATTACGAAGATAATGATAATAAATATTTAGAATTGGAAGAAATTATATCAAATGAAATTGATAATAATAATATTAATAGCGATATATTACATGTTTTTCCTATATTTATTGCAGTAGTATCATATGCGATAGGATTATCATATTTGCTTATATAAATCATTGTATTCGTTTTCAATTTTTATTTATTTTTATAATTAGTAAAGAATGTCTGATAGTATTACACCATCGGGGACGACAAGAACAGCATTCTCCATTTCTACAAATGATTTAGAAATAAATGGAGATGTAACAGCAGGCAAATTTATTGGTTCAGGAGAAAAAATAACTAATATAAATGTTGATGCAATTAACACTGGTAATGCATTAAATAAACTATTTGGTGGTACTAATAACAATTCCTATATACACCAAGGACTAATTTTTAATAATAATTCCACATATGGTAATGATAATAAGTTTTTATCTTCAACAAAAATAAGATGGGATAATCAAGCTAATATACTATATATTAATGATAAGAATTTTATCAACGATACTTCTAATCATGTTATAAGTACTTCTAATATATTGATAAATTATATTGAATCATCGTCAAATCACATTATTGGCAATATATTAAATCACATTGAAACGACTTTGGGTATTGATAATACCAATGGTATTCCAATCGCTTCTGATATTCGCCCGGGCGTTGTTAAAATTGGCGAAGGTCTATTTATTTCACAAGATGGATTTTTAAGTATTATCCCCGAAGCTGTACAAATAACAACACCTACTATTATACCACAAATGGATTATCAAAATTTGCAACAAACACTTGTTAAATCTATTTATAAAAAATTCATATTTACTTATAATCCTAATCGTGGCACAACATTTGACATAGATCCTTTAACTAATGAAATAAGTACTATTTTACCATTTTGGTTTAAATTTGCTGAAATAGTAGATACTAATTATATTCAAAATGATGGCAACATATCAGCATTGGATAATACAAATAGTTATAATAATAATATGATATTATATGGAAATGCAGTAATTAAACCTGATTCCAATAATGATTTATATTATGAATATACTCCTTTAAATAATAAATATATTTATTTGGATGGTTCTGAAAACACATATATCGAATTAAGCGAGTCGTGTAAATTAGAGCAAATATATAGTATTGGAAATTTTGGTGGAAGTACGGAAGGAATCACATTTGCATTTTGGTTTAAATGTGGTAGTCCAGAAAATAATAAATCATTACTATTTTTTTCTTCAGATAATTCCGCATTTTATATAAATATTGGTATAATTGATAATATTATTACCTTAAATCTTTTTAACTTTGGTTCTAATGAACATAGATTAAACGAATTTACAAATCTATTTAATGATGAATGGATACATTTTTGTTGGACTATTGATAACATAGGTAATTGGAATATATATATCAATAATGTATTGTCAAATGAAATACCTGTAAAAGCTAAAATATTATCAAATGCTGTATATTCGAAAAGATATATTGGCAGATCTAGATACGATTTTAATAATACATTGGCAATTGCTATTTCCGATTTTAAGATATATAATCGCGTTTTAAATAGTGAAGAAATCGAAGAATTATATAATGCAAATATTTATACAAGATATATTATTACATATTATGACGAAGAGAATGGAACTATATTTGACATGATTATGATTGGTGGTGGTGGTGGTGGCAGTCCAGGAGGAGGTGGTGGTGCTGGTAAATTAGTATATGTCGAAAATGCTAAATTATACAAAGATAGTTATGATATTAAAGTTGGTAGAGGTGGTGCTGGTAATTATACAACACAATTAAATTCTAAAGGTAATTTTACATCATTTCATAGTTTAATTGCAGATGGAGGAGGATCATTTAATATTGATAATGGTATTGGTGGAAGCGGATCAGGCAACGGAACATCATCTGACAATATACCCCAAAACTATTCTTTTTTAAATACTAATAATATATATCTTAAAGGAAATGATGGATATACTATAAATGGTGGAGGTGGTGGTTCTGGAACTGAAGGAGAAGAATTTGATGGAGGCGATGGTACATATTTAATTAGTCATGGAGAAACATACGTTAATTTTAAGGTTAATTTCGATTTACCAATGGATAATAGCATTGGAGAATATTATGATACATCTAATTGGATATATCTAGCTGCAGGAGGTGCTAATAGTACTGATAATTCATATGGTGGGACTGGTGGTGGTGGTTCCGGAAGTTCCATATATGATGATTCTATTACATACTATGGTAGAAATGGTTCAGGTGGAGGCGGATACGGAAATGTTGGAGCAGTTGGCGGCGATGGCATAATTATATTGAGATTTTTAGATCAACTTGTATCAAGTATAGAAATACCGGAATCTGTATTAGATACATCTAATTATGTATTAAATACAAATAGATATTTTTCATCAAAAGTTCAAGATAATTCAAATTATATTAGTAAAAATTACATTAAAATCAAAACGGATTTAGATAGTAACGTTGATATTATCAATAATAGAATTACGTATTTAGATACTGATAATATTAATCAAAATTATGATAATGCTAATAAATTTATTACAAATGACACATATGATTACGATCTTTTAATTACAGGTACTTTGACTATCAATAATAATTTAAATGTATTGGGAAATACAACTACATTTAATACTGATGTATATACAACTGAACAATTCGAAATAGAAAA
>Ga0315315_10006373_pt1 | contig 10910 bp, 7 predicted proteins | sample M140m3416metaG_FD_203699 | JGI IMG/M metagenome (GOLD analysis project Ga0315315, IMG submission 203699) | Ammonia-oxidizing marine archaeal communities from Monterey Bay, California, United States - M1 40m 3416 | ecosystem: Environmental > Aquatic > Marine > Intertidal zone | place: USA... | reverse complement strand
ATTGCTCCTTATCCTATTTTCCCACCTCCCATCTTACCCCCAACTAATTCGTATCCTAATATTAAACCAACTGCTATAGATGCTGCTATAGCTGATGGGTTAACGTGTACTGTAAAAATTGATTCAAATGGTAACTATACTTTAGAGAATTGTGTGTGGACAAATAAAACATTTTCAGTGGGTATGAAATGGACTGTTCCTGGTACTTCTCTAGGTGGTAACACGCCTACAGATGACTTGACAATTGAAATGACAAAGGAGTTTGATAATAGCGGCGCCGGCGGTGTTGCTGCAAGCGACAATTATGAAGTTCGTGGCAAAAGAACCATTCGATCACCAACTATGAGGATAGCCACTGGAATACCAATGGGAATCCCAATGGTACAACCACTTCAACAAATGTATCATCACAGTGGTCGATCCCACATGAATTATCGTATTAGATAGATACTATAACTTTGATTGATATTCACTACATTTCATTTCTAAATATCTTCCTTTATATTTATAATATTTTTTCGTCATTTTTTTTAATTGAAGTTGAATATCATTTTCAACTATATCATCTGTTATACTAATTGGCGTGTTTTCTATTTTTTCATTAATATGTTTTGCTAGATATCCTAAATTTAAGATATTGTTTTTAAATATATCTTTAATTTTAATATTAATTTTATCATTAAACAAAATAATATGATGATTATTTTGTAAATAATTTATTAATTTTTGATAATCCTTATTTTCTAAATGTTGAGTAGTTACAAGAGATATTAAATATATTATTTTACTTAATTTACCATAATCACTTTCTTTTAAAATAATTGGATTATAAAATAATTTAATAACTTGTTCTTTAATTGTAATAATCCATTTATAGTAATCATTTTCTTTTTTCAAATATATAAACATTAGTAGTGGATTAATAATTACTTTTTTCAACCGACTGTCCATTTTATTATTAATAATATATTTATTAATTTTGTCATCAACTATAAATAATTTACTATTTGTTGCTTTCATTGAAATAACATATTTTAATAATATTATTTGTTTTGAAACTGTTTTCCACGTAATATTTAACAATATTTGTATTATTATAATATTATTTATAAATATGTTTCTATATGGTTCAACATTTGTTGATATATCTTTAAATAAATCAAACATATCATTAAAAAACAATATTTTTAATATAATATGTATAAACAAATCTGTATATATACGATTATTATATATAATTGAAATATCATTATTTTTTATTGACTTATATATTTTTAATATGTATAGGTATATTGATTTAATTTTATTATTAATTTTCAATTTATCAGATTTAATTAATATATAATCACTATCTAAAATATAATCACAAAATTTAAATGAATAATATAATATTTTAACAAAGGTAACATTTAATACTCTTTTATTAAAAGATAATGGGTGTATATAATGTGTAAATAAATTATTTAATATATTAACATCAAATGTTTTATCATTTATTAATTCTTTAAATTTATTAAAAGATATATCATTAGGTATATCTTCCATGTATTGTAAATATAATGGATCAATTGTTTTAAATAATGGTGTTAATTCTTTTAAAATAACTAGGTTATCATTATTATTTTCATAAAATGATAGTAATAATTTAATATAGTTTGGATGTTTTTTATAAAGTATATTTGCAACAATAGAGATAATGTTATTATAATTATATACAACAATATATTTTACAAGATTATTTATTGTAATATGTTGTTTAAACTTGCAAGGATAAGATGTAATAGTATATTTAGTATTTGATAAATCCAAAGTAAATATAGTTTCATGAACTTCTTTCTTATTTTTTATTATAGAATTTTTTTGATATGATATAATTGAATTATTTATATTTGTAATATAAATTTTAATTAATTTATTACCATCTGATATAAAATAATATCTCTTTTTATAAATTTTAACCGTTTTTATATTTTCAATATGTTGACTAACAGTTGATGTATTTCCATAGAAATTAATTTTTAACGAGTTAATTGAATTTATTATTTGTGATATTTTACTATTATTAGATACACTATAATTATCAGTACTAGCAATAATAGCTAAACAAAAATTTAAATACCGATTTGTCCTATAAAATATACGATTCAATAAATTTTCGATACTAGTGTATTCAGTATCATCGATTGTATTATTTAATTTTATTGTATTAACTATTACATTTATTTTATTGCTTGAAAAATATTCAAACTTTTTATTAAAATGAGAATTAATATTTGTAATCATTATATTAAAAAAATCAGTTTGAGTAGATAATGTATTTATAATAAAAAATAAATCACATGATAATACATTATTTATAACTGTCAGTACTAACGGGAAATGCAATGATATTACATTTATTCCATATAAATTACTTGATGTAACAATTTGATATAAATTTATGTCAGTATTATATGGTTTGACAATTATTCTATCTTCATTTAAATTCTTTTTTTTTCTTTCTTTGTATATAATTTGAAAAGTTTTATATACAGATTTATTGTTCAATACAATAGGCAATGATATTAACATTATAAGTAAATTTATATTTATAGTTTATATCTTAGTGGTATAAATTGTAAATATAAAATATAAATTGTAAATAAAATATAGTATACTATAATATGGATCATGATAATAGGAATGAGGGCGAAATAGAAATAACATCTGCCACAAAAAATTTTATTATACATAATTTAATTGAACCTTATTATAAAAATGCAATAAAAGTAGCAATAAGTGGTAAAAAAATATGGAGACTATGTGGTATTAGTCTAGAAACTATTTCAAAAATATTGGTAGCAATAGGAGGTATCACCAGTTTTTCTGCTGGATACTATAATAATAATATACTTAGTTTTATTTCTGGTAGTATATCATGCATGAGTTTAACCTTATTTCAATTGTCATCTTTTAGTTATAAAGAAAATGAAAAACATAGCCAAGAGTTAAATAATTTGTTAAAAAAAATAAATTTGGATACTATATCCGAACCATCCCATTCATTAGAACTCAATTCGTCCCAAAATAATAGAATGATCAAACAATCATATTGTACTGATATATCCAACAAAAATAGTTTCCAACAAATGGAATCAATAGATGATAATGTTTTCTTTGATATTAATAGTGAACATTCAAGTTCGCCACCACAAACACCTGAATCGCGATTACAGTCATTTAATGTATCTCCATATTTATCTAATTATAATATAGAAGATGATTATATGATATGATATGTTGTATTATAAACAAAAAACTTAATTGACATGTACATTCTTCATATAACATCTTGGTTCATATTATGTTTGAGATAAACTTACCATTTTATAGATAATTTGTTTGTAATTAGAAGGGTTATTTTGCCATAATGTAGAAGCATCTACATTTGCAGGAGATTCAAAATTAGGTGCAGATAATAGTGATAATATACTTAGCATAATAGTATTGATATTTTGACTTGGCGACCATCGTTCATAATCTTGTTCATATCCATATACATCTGACCCTTGGTGTAAAATAGATATACATACAGTACCATTATCATAAATATTTGGATGCAATATATTATTAAATTTAACAGTTGGTGGTTGATGAGGATAAGTATTAGTAAAAAATATACTTCCAGAAAATATACCACCTTCATATAATGTATCAGGTGGACCTATCATACTAAAACCACATGTCAATATATTATCTTCTCCTGGAGTTATACTATAAAAATAATTTGGATCTCCACTAATTTGTTTTAATTCACTATATAGTCTTTTCATTGCTATTTTACTCATTTTAATATTATATATAAATATGTTCAAAGTTTATAAAAATCATTTTTTTTATTTGATATAAATGAAGTATTAAAATTTGATTGAATAATATAATTATATATATAATTATATTATTTTTTTTTATTTTTTTTTATTTTTTTTTATTTTTTTGTATATATATCTATCTATCTATCTATCTATCTATCCATCCATCTATTTATCGCTCATACTAGCACCCATGAAATTCTCCACATCTGTCTGAGTCAAAGTTCGACCGAACAACCTAGTGGTTGTATTCATATCTGGCTGAGAATGATTACCTTGTTGAGGGTAACCACCTTGTTGTCGAGGGAAACCACCTTGTTGAGGGTAACCACCTTGTTGACGAAGACCACCTTGTTGTCGAAAACCACCGTCTTGTTGAGGGTAACCACCTTGAGGGAGAGCTTGCTGAGACTCTTGCAGCCACTTTAGACGTCCCTGAATATGGCAAGGTGCTTGACAATCCTTGCGAGAGCACCGAAGGGGTTTGAGCCCACTTTGTTTCAGAACAAATTGTCCTTCTTGAGGACATAACTGTCCGTGGAGACGGTCTCCTTTGAAATAAGTATGGACAGTATGTCCATCGACATCCTCCACATTGAATTTACCACCGGATACACTATTATCTGGTCTCAGAGCACTTCTGGTGTAGTCGGTTTCAACAACTTTTGTTTTGTTGAAATCCACCAAGATAGTGCTATTACCAACCCAGACACGGTTTTTGGAACTCAACAACTCATTTTTGGGACTCAACAACTGAAATGCGTGTACCCACCAAGATTTCTCGTCATCTTTTATACCGTGTTGTAAGAGGTAATCTTTAGTTTCACGCGAATGATGATGGATCATATGATCTCTTACCCCTGATCTTGACGCAGCCACATGTTTACTGCAACCAGATACTTGACAGATGTCGAACAAACCAGGTTGTAGTTCAGGTGTAATCGTCGGATGATGTTCCGCCCAATCCTGCAAGGAATGAAATTCTCGTCCATTTGGACTACAATCACATAATGACTGGGAGGGAGAAGACCCGCGAGTACGTATAACACAATAACACGTAACCGACTCTTGTTGACTACCGTCACTCAAATAAGTTCGATGAACTTTTACACCATGGGGGGTGGGAATATATTTGTCCTCTGAACTCGAACCAGTGTCATCCGAAACTGGTCCGAGTTCCTGTGAAAACAAATGAGTCAACGCCAATTTCTTCTGAGTAGATATCGGTACTGATACAGACTCTGAAGAAATCAGATTCTGTATCAGTGTCGGTTTCTTCCGAGGCGTCTCACCCCCTTTTGAGGGTAGAGGCCAAGTAATGTTTTCTTGGCTTGACACAGTCGACGAAGCTACAACCGAAGCTGTCGAAGCTACCGGAGCGCTAATCGCCAATGACGCCAGTGCATTAAGTAGACCAGGAGTATCATGGCTTATACTATCCCGAGTTGCTATCTGGCCTGCAAGTTGATCACCCAGGTTCTTTTTTTCCTGTTCCAACTGTTTTTTCATTTTTTCGCAACATTCGAGTTGCAGAAACAACTTTTCAGTTGTCTCGGCAACTTCACTCAAATTGTCTTGATTTACTTTTTGTTTTCCCTGGAGATCACCAATTTTCTTTTGCGCATTGATTAATTTCATGGCAAGTTCTTCAGCCTTGATAGAGTCCTCCTTGGTAGGAGCAACCTTGGTAGAGTCCACCTTGGTAGGAGCAACCTTGGTAGGAGCAACCTTGGTAGAGTCCTCCTTGGTAGGAGCAACCTTGGTAGGAGCAACCTTGGTAGGAGCAGCCTCGGTAGGAGCAGCCTCGGGAGAGTCCGCCTCTGTAGGGGCAACCTCTGTAGGAGCAGCCTCGGTAGGGGCAACCTCTGTAGGGGCAACCTCTGTAGGGGCAACCTTGGTAGGAGCAGCCTCGGGAGGAGCAGCCTCGGGAGAGTCCGCCTTGAGAGGGACAACCTTGGTAGGAGCAGCCTCGGGAGAGTCTTCCTTGGGAGAGTCTTCCTTGGGAGAGTCCTTCTTGGGAGAGTCCTCCTTAAATTCTGACACTGATCCCATGGGTGTCAAACTACTATCTATGTTTGCTGACTCAAGTGTTAGCCTTGCCAGCCTTTCTTTTTTCGTCTCTTTTGTTTTCGTATGTATAAGGGTAGGCTTACTCGCTTTATCAGCGGGTGAGCCTGGTGTATGTATGGGGGTAGGCTTACTCGCTTTAGCAGCGGGCGAGTCTGTTGTATGTATGGAGGTATCAACAACTTTTTCAGCTGTTGACGGGGTTTGTTTATTAGAAGCGTTTGATAAACTCATCTACCAAGTTATATATTAAAAGAAGGGCTTATATAATAAAATATTCAATTTTTTATTATATAGATCAGATATATCTCTAAATAGAAGATATATTAAAATATATTACCAAATACTAGCTCGATCTATTTCATCTATCCACATTTTACTACCTTTCATTATATTAAAGCATTTATAAAAATCATTTGTATTACTTAAAATTGTATTAACTCTATAATGAGGTGGTGAATGTGTATCAGTTACAAGACGTTTAATTGCTTCTTCTTTTCTAATAAGATATTTCCAAATATTTGCATAATTATAAAAAAACATTTTAAAAGATTTATTTTTATATAATACATGTTCCTCATATGATTCTATATATTTTTTTAATGAATTGAATGAAATTTCAACTCCGCCTAGATCAGCAATATTTTCACCAAGAGTTAATTCTCCATTTACTTTTATATTTTCTATTTTTAATTTATTGAATATGTTTTTTAATACAAGTGATTTAATATTATATTGCATACAATCTTTTTCTGTCCACCAATCAACTAAATTTCCATCTTCATTGAATTTACGACCCATATCATCAAAACCATGGGTTATTTCATGTCCAATTATACAACCAATACCTCCAAAATTAGATCCAATGTCTTGGTCTAATGAAAAAAACGGTGGTAATAATATCCCACAAGGGAACACAATTTCATTATATGAAGGAGAATAATATGCATTTATTTCATGGGGATTCATCAACCATCTTGTTCTATCAATGGGTTGATATAAATATGCCAAATTATAATTATAATCAAATCTATAACAATTTATTACATTCATAAAAAAACTATTTTCACTATTTATTACAAGATCATTATGATTCATCCATACATCTGGATAACCCACTTTAAATTGCATTTTATCTAATTTTTTAAGTGCGTTATTTTTTGTAATATCTTCCATCCAATCATTTTGTCCAAGTCTATTCCCTAATTCATTTTTTATAAATTGTAATATTTCAATTACTTTTTTTTTTGATTCTTGATTAAAATATTCATTTACAAACATTTCGCCTACCAACATTCCAACCAAATTATTCATATTTTCTATGGATCGTTTAAAAGGTTCTTTCATTTTCTTAACACCACTCAATGTTTTATTGTAAAAATTAAATAATATTGTTTCTGAATTAATATCAATATAGTTCCCCATTTTTCTCAAAAATAAATAAATAAAATATTCTTTCCACTGATTCAAATTAAATATATTTAATAATTCATAATATGCAAAAGTAAATTTTGGATTAATAATATTTATTTGTTGGGGTTTAATATTTATTTTATTAAAATAATAGATCAAATCATCATATAATATTGGATTAACAGATTTAATACATTTGATATCAGTCATATTATTCATTTTACTCATATCACGTTTTTCAACATTAGTAAAAGTAAATTCGGCTAATTTCTCTTCAATTCCATAAATTGTTTCAATATTAAATTTTAAATTAAAATATTCTAAAAACTCTTTCATAAATTTTTTATATTCTATTCTAATATCATTTTTATCTTTATTAAAATAATAATCTCTGTCAGGTAATCCAAGACCACCTGTATCAATATGTAATATATTTCTTTTACTATTATTCAGATCATTATATACATAAAAATTATTAGTATTTGTTATTCCATTTAGAGTAAATAAATCAATTAAAATATGTCTTAATTCTTTTATAGTTTTAACTTGACTTATCATACCAATATATTGAGCAACGTCTTGATCAAATGAACCTTCTAATTTAGAATGATTGATTGATGGCGTTGTTTGTGTAAATACAAGTGATTGATTATATAATGTAATTAATTTTATAAAATTTAAATCGGTTGTTTTTTTATTTTTTTCTAACATGTCTTTAGATTTAAGTAAATTATCTTCATTTAATTCATTAAATACATTCCAAATCATATTATCATCTGGTATAGTAGTCTTATTTAACCATTTCATATTAACATGTTGGTAAAAATCTTCATCAGGTTTAATAGTATTATCTAGATCAAACATCATTATATATAAATTAGATAAAATTGTTCTTTAATCCTTATATGTATAAAAATCATAACCATTTATAGTTGATATCATTTCATTATTAGTATTACTCATTACGATAACATATGTATTTTGAATAGTTTTATTTTTATATAGATAGAAATTATGATCAAAATATGTAAAATTATCTTTAGAGATCATTCGTAATCCTTTGAAATATTTACTTTGTTTTATAATGTTCATTATAATAAATTCTTCATAATTAATTATATTATTATTATTTTTCATCATATTATCTTCCATATATTTTTTACCTTCTAAATCCCATATTGGAATAGTAATAATAAAAGATAAATCTTCTTGTGTATTATCTAAATGTTTAATCATTTGTAAAATACCATTATTTATAATATCATATTGATATGGTGGGTTAAATGAAAATGTCCCTTTTATTGGGACAATATTATAATAACTTCCCATAGAACCAAAATATTTTTCTACATCATAAAAGATGGAAGAATAATTAGTAAGTGATCCATTTATACCAGAAGCAAAACATTCATATGATAAATCAAAATCATTTTTCATTTGGTCCAATATATTTTGTAAAATTGCTAATTGATTATTATTAGAACTAAGTAATTGATAACGATATAATATAATCCAAATTATTGTATCTAAATCTTCTATATTTCCGTTATATCGTTGTTTCATTATATCATATTGTTTTATTGGTAAAATAATATTATTAATAATATTATTCAATTTATTGTTAGAGATATGTTTAATAGATATAACAAATTTATAGAAAGCAATTGTTTCATTATTCCTTTCTTGGTAAATAATTTTTTTATACATATCAATTGGATTGGAAGAGTCTATATAATTATTTAATTTAATTAAAATTATATTATAATTATTTATCAATTTAGATATAATTATATTTATTTTATTTATATGATCATCTATTGTATCCAATGAACAATAATCCTCAAATGTTTTAAATAAAGTTTTTGTATGATTATAATTAGTTGGAAAAAAAGGATCATCTTTGAAATCATAATATTGATATAATGTGAAAAACCAACTTGATAACAAATTTGTAATTGTTTTGTTTAATGGTTTTTTATGTGAAAATACTTTTTCATTTAGATTCTCTATACATGATTTTGTAAAATCTTTTAATAAATTACAATATAACTCTCCTCTGTAAATTTCTTTATTAATATCATGTTTATTAGTTTTATATTTTGGATATAATAAATGAATTTCATTAGTAATAAAACTATTCATATTAGTATATATATATCTATTATTTTATATGTTTGTAAAATATAAATATTTTAATATTAAAATATTTATATTTTATATGTTAATAATTCACTACTTTTATTTTTTGTGTGGTGAACATAGTAATACATTTTTTCATTTTATCAAATTGAACTTTGTTGGTGATATGATCACCATTTAATTGCAGAACATTTTGTTTGATACCATTATATTCTGAATCTATAATCGCACCACCGCAAGATAATTTTCCTTGTAAATTTCTTAACAAATTTTTTCCATCTACTGTATCATCTAATCCAATTAGTACTGTTATTTTTTTCTTACCTTTATTTTGTCTAGTTACAATAGTTAATTCCGTATCTATACTTTCTATGCTTTCTATGTTTTTTTTATCTGATTCTTCAGAATCTGAATCTGAATCTGAATCTGAATCTGAATCTGAGTCTGGATGGTCAGACCCAGATTCAGATTCAGATTCAGATTCAGAGTCTGACCATCCATCGCTATTAGATGGTGGCATATCAAAATCAGGTCCATGATAAAATATGGGTATGGGTGTAAGTTTATAGTGTGGTTTTTTAGTAGTCATTATTATAAATTATTTAATATGGTGATAAATAAATAAATTATCAATTTTTATAATTTATAAAAATAGTTATTAATAATAAAATTATTAATAAAACTATAATTGTTATAATTAAAGAATACGAATTGTTATTTTTTAAATAACATCCGCATTTATTATTACGAACACATGACTTGTTGGTGCAGTTAGATCTTCTATTAGGATCTGCAAATGATTCTACTATTTGGTCAGAATCATTAACCGCACGCGTTGTTGATGGAGCAATTAAACTTGTTGTAGTTGATGTAGTGTCTATCATTGATGGAGTTGATAATTCAGATGCATTAATTGCCGCAGTAGTCATAGGTGCGGCAGGCATTGCCATCATAGTAGCTGTGGGTATTGCCGTGGTAGTAGCAGCGGGCATTGCAGTGCTAGTAGCTGTGGGCATTGCCATGGTAGTAGCAGCGGGCATTGCCATGGTAGTAGGCATTGCCATGGTAGTAGGCATTGCCATGGTAGTAGGTACAGTATTATCTATCATAGATTGATTTGCAAGTTCTGATGTTATTTTAGATGCTGTTGTTATTGGTGCAACAGGCATTGCAGTGGTTGTTGGTATTGCCGTGGTTGTTGGCATTGCCGTGGTTGTTGGCATTGACGTGGTTGGCATTGCCGTGGTTGTTGGCATTGCCGTGGTTGTTGGCATTGCCGTGGTTGTAGGCATTGCAGTGGTTGTTGGTATTGCAGTGGTTGTTGGCATTGACGTGGTTGGCATTGCCGTGGTTGTTGGCATTGCCGTGGTTGTTGGCATTGACGTGGTTGGCATTGCCGTGGTTGTTGGCATTGCCGTGGTTGTTGGCATTGCCGTGGTT
>Ga0315315_10006372_pt1 | contig 10910 bp, 9 predicted proteins | sample M140m3416metaG_FD_203699 | JGI IMG/M metagenome (GOLD analysis project Ga0315315, IMG submission 203699) | Ammonia-oxidizing marine archaeal communities from Monterey Bay, California, United States - M1 40m 3416 | ecosystem: Environmental > Aquatic > Marine > Intertidal zone | place: USA... | reverse complement strand
ACTAGATGTTATAAATCCGGCAACAGAGGAAGTCATAGGACAAGTTGCGAGAGCGCGGCATGCTGACCTGGATGAAGCGCTTGAGGCAGCAGATAGAGCGTTTAAAAGTTGGAAAAGAACCACACCATTAGACCGATATAGAATACTTCGGAAAGCAGCAGATTTATTGCGTGAGAGGGCATCAATGATAGCCGAAATCATGACTACCGAACAGGGCAAACCGTTAGCAGAAGCTAAGGGTGAAACATTGATGGGAGCAGATAGAATAGATTGGATGGCGGAAGAGGGGCGCAGGGCATATGGACGCGTCATACCTGCTAGGTTAGACGGAGTTTATCAATTCACTGTAAAAGAGCCCGTTGGACCTGTCGCCGCATTTACCCCCTGGAATTTCCCATTGAATCAAATTTTACAAAAGGTACCCGCGGCAATTGCGGCCGGTTGTTCAATCATTGTTAAGGGACCGGAGGAGGCGCCTGCTTGTTGTGCTGAACTTGTAAAGGTATTTGAAGATGCTGGTTTACCGGCTGGTGTACTCAATCTTGTATTCGGTGTCCCTGCCGAAATATCAGACTATTTAATACCGCATCCTATAATTAAAAAAGTGACCTTTACTGGCTCAACTGCTGTTGGAAAACAGCTAGCGGCGAAGGCTGGTGAACATATGAAACTTGTTACTATGGAACTTGGTGGTCATTCCCCAGCTATCGTGTTTGAAGATGCTGACGTGGATGTAGCGTTAAATATCTTGTCAGCAAATAAGTATAGAAATGCTGGCCAGGTTTGCGTATCGCCTACTAGATTTTTGGTTCATGAATCATTGTATAATCAGTTTGTGGATGGGTTCACAAAGGTATCGGAAAATCAAGTGTTGGGTAATGGGCTCGACACCGCGACAACCATGGGGCCTTTAGCGCATGATAGACGCGTTGATGCTATTGAAGCATTCGTGTCAGATGCAGTCGGTAAAGGAGCGAAAGTCAAAACGGGCGGAGAACGAAAAGGCAATAAAGGATATTTTTATGAGCCAACAGTTCTGACAGATGTACCTTTGAATGCCCGTATTATGAATGAGGAACCATTTGGCCCAGTAGCGCCGATCGCATCCTTCAGTAACTTTGACGACGTGGTGCAAGAAGCTAATAGGTTACCATATGGGTTAGCCGCATACGCGTATACTAAGTCTACAAAAACAGCCGAAGCTATAGGATCCGCATTATCAAGTGGAATGGTGTCGATAAATCATCATGGACTAGCAATGCCCGAAACTCCATTCGGTGGAATAGGTGATTCAGGTTTTGGGAAAGAAGGCGGAATGGAAGGTATAGAGTCATATTTCCATACAAAATTTATAACCCAAGCGGGTCTATAAAAATCAAATATAATGTATCATAAGATCGAAGGTGACTTAAGAATCAGGATTTGAACCAGCCGCAAGACAAACAACACTTAGGACATAGGCAGGTTCATTTCTTAAAAGTCACCTGAGGTTTTATTACATTTTTCGTGAGCTATTAAACTGGCTGGGGAACCTGGATTTGAACCAGGACCGACGGAGTCAGAGTCCGCTGTACTACCGTTATACTATTCCCCAAAATCATTTTATATCAATGACTTAACGACAACTTGCTTTTTGTTGTACCTTTTACTTCCATTCATTGTTCTCGTCTATCAGAGCAATGCCCCTCATGGCAAGGCATTTTTAAATGGATCTAGTGACCAGAATAAAATGGCACCGCGCTGATTTAATTACAATAAAACATCGATTAATATTATTTTAAATAGTAAGGCAATTCTTGTTTGTGATTGCCAATTGGTTTGTACCTAACATGATTAATGAATAATCAAATATCACTCATGTTGCTTGTTCTCTAAGCAAATAGCTGCAGGTATCGAACAAAAACTCCGTGTTTATTGGGATTTGATGTGCATCAATCTGGCATGTGAATTGCGAATGAATGTTAAGCTAAAAAGTTTGTGGCCAGAGTTTGTGCCTACTATGAGAGTCAAAAATAAATGAAAAGTTCAAACGCAAAGAATCCGCTCAGTTCTGCTGAAAAAGAAGGAGCACAATTTCAATTCAACATTATTACTTATATTACAGGAAAAATTAGAGAAATAATAACTCCGTTTAAAAAAACAGGGGAAGGTTCTATGTGCTTATACGAAACTGGCTGGATAGGGATGTGGCGACATCCGTATTATTAAAGGATAATTAGTATGGATATCTTAAATAAAATCATCATTGCCATTTTCTCTGCAATTCCATTCATGTTCGCTATTTCCCAAATTTGCTGGGGTTGTTAGAAGAGCAATAGTGTTAAAATAATCTTTTGAGTTTGAAATCCAAGGGGGGCACTTTGTTGAACTTGTGAGTCAATGAGTCTTCTCCGCGTTATGGCGTCGGCCCAAAACACATGGGACACAATACTAGAGTCTGAGTTAAATTTATTTGGTATAAATGGAAACTGTTTTAATCTGGATGACTGGCGCTTTGGCCGGTGGATATGCGTTTAAGCTGTTATCGCTTCCAACTTCGGCTGGGTTCATTGTTGCTGGTTATGTTTTAGCGTTACTGAATTTCTCTAGGAATACAGACTATTTAACCTTACCCGCTGAGATCGGTGTAGCATTATTGCTTTTTTCTCTTGGTTTAAAGGTTAAGCCATCCTATTTCTATAATAAACATGTTATCCTCGTCTTTATTGCTCATAGTATCGTCGTCACATTATTTTTTTACTTCCTGTTACATCTAGATGTTGGGCTTGAAATTAAATTAGGCCTCTGTGTCGCGCTTAGTGTTTCTAGTACAATCGTGGCTTCTAAAGCACTGGAAACAAGGCGCGAGTTAAGCACATTTCATGGCAGAATTTCTGTAATAATTTTAGTTTTTCAGGATATTCTAGCCCTTGCGTTGTTACTATATAGTCAACCAAATAATTTAATGGTGGAATCTGCAGTATTATTACTGGTGCCTTTTTCTATACCGTTGATTAAGGGTCTATTACGAACGCTTCATAATAATGAAGAGTTAGAATTACTCGCTGCTATAATAATTGCTGTGGTTTTAGGAATGGCCCTTTTTAGCTCGTTGGGCCTAAGCGCTGAAATAGGAGCTCTAGTGATGGGGGTTCTATTATCCGGTTATGAATCGGCAGATAGATTAGCAAAACGAATTTGGAGCTTGAGGGAATTCTTGCTTCTAGCATTTTTCCTTGGGCTAGGTATGACGGTTCAATTGAATTACGAAATTTTGGTAAACAGTCTCATAATCTTAAGCCTTTTAGTATTTAAATCTATTATTTTATTTTTTCTTCTGCTTGCGTTTAAGTTACGGGCTTACACGGCATTTTTAATTTCTATATCCTTATCCACGTTTTCAGAGTTCGCATTGATTGTGGTATCTCACTGGAATAAGGCAGGTTTAATAAAAGACGAAATTTCAGCAGTCATCATTTGCACCACTTGTTTAAGTTTCATTCTGGGATCTATTTTAAATAAGTATGTTCACGAGATATATGCGCGATTAGAGCCATTATTAATAAAGTTTGAGCGATCGACATATCACCCAGATGAGGAACCTCATACTTGCGGGGAAGCACAGGTAATGATTCTTGGTATGGGGCGCGTAGGGACTGCAATATTCGAAAACTTGATCAAGAATAATATCAAAGTGGTTGGGTTTGATGCCGATACAGAACTTGTTATTTCTCATCTTAAAGATGGCAAAAGAGTGACTTTTGCAGATGCTGAAGACCCTGGTTTTTGGTCGCAGCTTCGATTTGGGAAATTAACTACCATTATATTAGCCTTACCAGAATTTCATGCTCAAAACTGGTCAACGCAAAGAGCTCGAGAGAATGGTTTCCAAGGCAAAATAATTGTGCCAACAAGATCACAAGGAGATCCCGAAGTGCTCAAAATGTCTGGTGCTAATGAAATTTATGATGCTTACGAGGCGGCTGGTATAGGAGTTGCAGAAATCTTATTAAAAGAATGATAATAATTTATTTTCTATTGAAGGGGGATCTAGAAAGGTACTTGATTCTATTAAAAAATAGACATCAAAAACAGATTCTAGCACTTACAGGTTACTTTTATTGAGTAATAGATATGCAAGAGAACTAGACTTCAAAATGAAAATTGGGGAGCGAACGCTGGGCTTCTTTTAGTGCAGTGCTCCAACCCTCGGAGATTTTTAGATAATATGGATCATAAGATTCAAATCGTTTTTCCATACCTTTAGTAAGACTATCTCGTTCATAGATCTGTAAGTCAAGCGGCAGTCCAACAGACAGATTGGCTTTTAATGTTGAGTCAAATGAAACCATTAGTAATTTTACAGCATCCTCAAAAGTCATATTTCTGTCGAATGCCCGCACAAGTATGGGTCTACCATATTTAGTCTCTCCTGACTGGAAAAATGGGGTGTCCTCCGAAGCTTCAATGAAGTTACCTTCAGGATAGATTAAAAATAATCTTTGTTGACCGCCCTTTATTTGACCACCCAATATGATATTAGCACTAAAACTTGAGTCTCCAGATAGTCCGGTTGGTGAAGTATCCAATATTATCTCCCGCAAAGTATCTCCGATTAATTTTGCTGCCTGAAACATGGATGAGACTTTCAGTATTGATGGATCCCTATCTTCCGGTGTTTTGGATCGTTCATCTAATAGACTCACTAAACATTGAGTGGTCGCAAGGTTACCTGCTGTCATAATTGTGATTAGGCGTTCACCTGGCACAGTCCAAGTAAACATTTTTTGAAATACAGATAAGTTGTCAACACCCGAATTAGTTCTGGTGTCCGACATAAAAACTAGGCCTTTTTCAAGAAGAAGACCGACGCAATAGGTCATATAAGCCCCTTTACTAAAAAAAATTATTGCTCCACAAAAACATGCGTTTCTACCCTTTCATCGTTATCTCCATAACGAATCCCTCGGACCGGTGCGGCTTTTTGATAATCAAGTCCCACCGCAATTTTTATATAGCGTTCGTCTGGTGAAATACCGTTTGAAATATCAAATCCTATCCAACCAATAGAGTCTACAAAAGCCTCTGCCCAAGCGTGACTTGCCGATATACTTTTTGCTTCAGAGGAAAATAGGTGGCCGCTTACGTAACGGGCGGGAAACCCCAATATGCGGGCAGCGGAAATGAATATATGTGTGTGATCTTGACACACACCGAAACCAATATTCACTGCTTGTTCTGCTGTGGTGGTAGAATTGGTATGTCCTAGTTCATACCTCACCAAGTTTCTAATCTTAGCTGATAAGGAGTGAAGGGTTTCGATACTATTAGTTGAACGTGTTTCCCAGTTACGGGCTATAGTTCGAATTTTGGGACCGGCTAGTGTCAATGGTGTGGAGTTTTTATAATACCAAAGAGGGATAATACTCAAATGGGGTCCGACCACACCGTTATTTTCAAATGTTTCCACTTTACCTTTGGAAATTATTTCTAACTCTCTAGTGCCGGATAGTGTGTAAAGATCTACGTGGTTTCCGAGATTATCTGTAAAGTTAAATTGCTCATTCGCTCCATTAATGGAAACTTGCCATGAAACGGCCCTTTGTTGGTTATTCAAAAAAGGGCGCATACGGATTTGTTGCACTCCGTATCCAATTTCTTCTGAGTAAAAATAATTAGTTCTATGTTCTACGTTTAATAACATTTTAACCGTAAAATCCAAAGTTTGTTTCAATTTCTTTATTCAACGCTTCTGAATTCGATAAAAACGTAATTAGATACTCATGTAAGCCGTCCAGAAGTATTTTGTCGATTGAAACATGCTGTAAACGTTTGAACATGGTGTCAGCTAAAGTTCTACAGCTGAACTCCCTTTGATAGGTTTGGGATAGGTAAAAGAGATTATTGTTGATTTTTTGCAAGCAGAAAGTCAATGATCGGGACATTCGCTCATCTAATATTAGAAAATTTGCAATTTGTTTTGAACTAATTTGGTTCCCGTGAAGCCACCTGTAAGCACGCAAGGCGGAAACAGACCGCAATATACTCTCCCATTGAACAAAATCTATAGATGAACCAACTTGACTGAGAGATGGCAAGAGTACGTAATACTTTACGTCCAATATTCGGGCTGTGCTATCAGCTCTTTCAATAAATGTACCTAGCCGGAGAAAATTATAAATATCATTTCTTAACATCGTGCCATCTAGAGCTGCTCTTACCAGCGCGTTTTGTTTACGAATGCCCGATAATACTTGAGGTAGAGCGTTCTCCGTTATCGGGCGACGCAACGAGCTATTTAATTCAAGCCAACATTCGTTAATAGCTTCCCAGGATTCCCGGGTTAGTGCTGTACGAACTATTCGGGCGTTATTACGAGCCGTTTCTATTACTGATAATACACTTGATGGATTAGACTTTTCCCGAAGTAAAAAGTTAATTACTCTTGTAGATTCATACTCATCGTATAGTTCTAGGTAAGATGCTTTATTTCCCGTTGTGAGAATTATTGAGCCCCACTCACTTTTTGCATCATTAGAATTGGTTAGGGCTATACGAAAGGCTGCGTCAAGCAGACGAGTGGTAAATTCTATTCTTTCTAGGTAACGACACATCCAATAGAGACCTGCGGCGGTCTTACCCAACATTATACTCCCTCCAGCACCCAGGTGTCTTTAGTGCCACCACCTTGACTTGAATTAACAACTAGAGAGCCTTTTTTCAAAGCTACTCGGGTTAAGCCACCGGGTGTCACTTTGACTTCGGTTGGTGACATTAAGACAAAAGGTCGCAAATCAACATGGCGGGGCGCTAATCCTTTTTTCTCCATAATTGGAACAGTAGAGAGTGATAACGTCGGTTGTGCTATGTAATTAGAGGGATTTGCGCGCAATTTTCTGAGAAAAATGGCTCGTTCCTTTTTACTGGAGGTTGGTCCAATTAATAAACCGTACCCGCCAGAACCGTGAACTTCTTTGATAACTAATTCTTCTATGTTATCGATAACATACTTAAGCGATAGCTCTTCTGAGCATCGCCATGTCTCAACATTTTCTAATATGGGAGTGGATCCAGTATAAAATTTTATTATTTCCGGCATGAACGAGTAAACAGCTTTATCATCAGCGATTCCGGTACCAGGAGCATTGGCAAGTGTGATAGCACCATTCCGATAGACATCGAAGAGACCAGGAATACCAATAAGAGAATTTGGGTTAAAATTTAATGGGTCTAGAAAATTATCATCTATCCTTCGATAAATAACATCCACAGCTCGGTATCCTTGGGTGGTCCTCATCATTATTTTTTTATCTATTATTTTTATGTCTGTACCTTCAATCAACTCTGCACCCATTTGATCTGCTAAAAAGGCGTGTTCAAAGTATGCAGAATTAAGAACACCGGGAGTCAAAACACCTATCACAGGCGTTGCTGTCGCCGATGCAGGTGCGCTTGCAATTAAAATCTGGAGCAACTGCTCTGGATAATTACTGACTGATTTAACTGGAATACGGGTAAAAAGTTCGGGAAACATATGAAGCATGGTTTCCCTGTTTTCAATCATATAAGACGCACCAGATGGCGTTCTCACATTATCTTCAAGAACGACAAATTTTTCGTCATTTACACGGATTAAATCAGTACCAGAAATATGTGTATATATACCGCCAGGGGGGTTAACTCCTATCATTTCTGGTAAAAAGGCGGCATTTTGGCTTATTAGTTCTTCAGGAATCCATCCGGCTCTTATAATTTCTTGATTGCCGTAAATATCACTCAAAAATGCATTAATGGCATTGGCTCTTTGTTTTAAACCAGTTTCTATTTTACGCCAGCGGAGTTCCGAAATAATTCTTGGAATGAAATCAAATGGAATTAGACGTTCTTCGCCATCTGATTCTCCATAAACATTAAATGTTATCCCAGTTTTTCTAAAAAATTTATCGAGTTCTTTGGGTTTTTTTCTTAATTGATAATGATTTTCGCTTTTAAACCATTCATAAAATTGCTCGTAAGGAACTCGCGGGCCAAAAGCCGTTTGCATCTCATCAAACACTTCAGTGTTTAAATGTTTATTATCAACAGACCCCATAATCTTCGTTATACAGCAATATCTGGGCCAGAACATTCAGACCGAGAGGACAAAAAAAACGTTGGATCTTTGTCATTTTTACCTCAATTGTTGGTATTCGGTTTGCCCCAAGGCTTCATTAATTGTTCAAAAATTAGTACCTCGCCTATATTTTAAGCATTTTTCTCAAAATTCAGGTTGAAGCATTAACACACAATAGAACCCACGAGCATAATTTTGATTTTAGGATTAGTTTCGCTTCAATGCTTAACTGGGTCAGTCACCAGGACGAAATGCTAATGTTATTTGAGGATAGGATCAATGGAATTTAATACTGGTGGGTTCGATCCACCTAATGTCTGTATAAGTTTATCGGCTTTATCAGTGGCTATCCCCTACACCGTCATTTACCGCAAATTGGACATTGTCTACATGAAGAATCAAATAATTAATCTGTTTGACTCATGGAACAATAGAGATAGAAAGTCGCTCGATCCCAATCCATCCTGCAAACTCAAATTTAGTTATGATTTGTTGTACTTTTTGCTTGCAACCTATTGATACTCTATGAGCGAAAAGAGCTAGTTGTACTTTTTAAGTTGTTGATTTTGTTCACTAAACTCCTGAGTCAGAGTCCGCTGTACTACCGTTATACTATTCCCCAAAAGTTCGTTTTATCCTTGAGCCACGGTTAGCCGGAAATTGCCGGTACTTCTCTCTCCCATTCGAAACCATCTATCAGGGTCATACCCCTTTTGGCAAGACGTTTTTCAGTAACTGTAAAAATTGGTGTCCATTAATTCTATTCGTCCTTAGATATCAGTAATGGCTTGAGAAAGTAGATAATTTTATACCCAAGAGATAAGAGACATCATATAGGAAATAATAGTAAATGCGACTGAGTTGCAATTGCTAAGAGGCGAAAATATTTATATAAGAAAAGACGATTGAAAAATGAAACTGCGGAGATGAGGGATCATTATGTATGGAGGAAGTATCGATCCATTTATCTTTGGTTTTACCGTTCTGCTTCTGGCTTGTTTCGTAGGTTATTTTGTTGTGTGGGGAGTTAGTCCTGCACTTCATTCCCCGCTTATGAGTGTAACAAATGCTATTTCTTCCGTTATAATAGTGGGAGCATTGATAGCGTCGGGTCCCAGCGAAGCAAATTTTGCACAAGTTATGGGGTTCTGTGCTGTAGTTTTAGCATCAGTAAATATTTTTGGTGGCTTTATAATTACGCAACGAATGTTATCCATGTTTAAAAAAAAACATTGAGATAGCATAATTTTATGACGGAAAATATTGCATCTCTTCTTTATCTTTCATCGAGCGTATGCTTCATTCTAGCTATCCGTGGCTTGAACTCACCTGAATCGGCAAATAGCGGAAACCTTTTCGGCATTGCAGGAATGGTACTGGCTATCGCTACAACACTCTCAATGCCGATAATTCTCAGTTATGAATTGATAATTATAGGTATATTGTTGGGTGGCAGTATTGGAACAATCCTAGCTCTTAAAACTCAAATGACCGCCTTGCCGCAACTAGTGGCTGCGTTTAATAGTTTAGTGGGGCTGGCCGCATGTTTTGTCGCTGCCGCCGCTTTTTATCGTCCAGATGCATATGGGATTGGAAAATTCCTAGATATCAATACAATAAACCTTATTGAGATGACATTGGGTTTAGCAATTGGTGCTATTACCTTTACAGGTTCAATTGTAGCGTTTGGAAAACTTCAAGGAATTATACCTGGAGCGCCTTTAAACTTCAAAAGCCAGCATCTAATGAATGCGGTTCTTGGTCTTATACTCTTTTTTTTACTCGCGTGGATAACTTTCGACCAATCGGAGAGAGTATTTTGGACGATTTTTGGTGTTGCACTCTTACTGGGGGTGCTTGTCATCATTCCAATTGGTGGGGCAGATATGCCAGTTGTCATTTCCATGCTGAATTCATATTCAGGGTGGGCTGCGTGTGGAATTGGTTTCACGCTCAGTAATAGTTTAATGATAGTAACTGGAGCTCTTGTTGGATCATCAGGTGCGATTTTATCTTACATAATGTGTAAAGGTATGAACCGATCATTTTTTAATGTTATACTTGGTGGGTTCGGAGCGGAGAGTCTTGAGCTAGCCGTCGAAAATAGTGATGGGCAAACAATTAAATCAGGAAATGCGGAAGATGCGGCCTCTATAATGGAAAATGCATCATCTGTTATAATCGTCCCAGGGTACGGCATGGCAGTAGCACAGGCTCAACACTCTCTAAGAGGTATGGTTACGAAATTAATTGATAGAGGTATCAAAGTTAGGTATGCCATTCATCCTGTTGCGGGAAGGATGCCGGGCCATATGAATGTGCTTCTTGCTGAAGCGAGTGTGCCGTACGAAGATGTTTTGGAACTAGATGCGATCAATCGAGATTTTTCTCAAACCGACGTCGCATTTGTAATAGGTGCGAATGATGTAACTAATCCAGCTGCGAAAACGGACAGCTCAAGCCCAATTTACGGAATGCCTATCTTAGATGTCGAAAATGCCAAGACAGTACTTTTTGTAAAACGCTCTATGGCTTCTGGCTATGCAGGTGTTGATAACCAATTATTTTCCAGGGATAATACGATGATGCTATTTTCTGACGCAAAAAAGATGTGTGATGAAATAGAACAGGTTCTAGGGTAGTTTTTCAATTTTTAACTTAATTTCATATAATTTTTACTGCTTTAATATGATTTCGGTAATCCAAAGGCTCGCTCGTCGATATAACAGAGAGTAATAATTTACAAGGCTACAGTCTTTCTAAACCCTTGTAGCTGTCGATTAGTAGCATATGGGGTACTGTGAGTGCTGCCAGACCT
>Ga0315315_10006371_pt1 | contig 10911 bp, 10 predicted proteins | sample M140m3416metaG_FD_203699 | JGI IMG/M metagenome (GOLD analysis project Ga0315315, IMG submission 203699) | Ammonia-oxidizing marine archaeal communities from Monterey Bay, California, United States - M1 40m 3416 | ecosystem: Environmental > Aquatic > Marine > Intertidal zone | place: USA... | reverse complement strand
ATATTAGTCTAATGACATCTAATCAAAAGTATACTAAAGATGCCTTAGAATTTTTTAATGTTATTACTGGTCATTCGGTTCCGGATGATTATGAGAACTTAATAACTGCCCCAATCTATATGAGAAATAAAATAATTGAATTGATTGAAAATGAAATTAAAAATTCTAAATCAGGTAAGGAAGCTAAAATTTGTATAAAAATAAATTCTCTTCAAGATAAGGATGTCATAAATAAACTTTATGAGGCAAGTAATGCAGGAGTTAAAGTTTGTTTGATTGTAAGAGGAATATGCTGCCTTAGACCTGGGAGAAAAGATTTAAGTCAAAATATTGAAGTGATTTCTATAGTAGGTGATTATTTAGAACATAGTAGATTATATTATTTTCATAATTTGGGAGATCCAATTATCTTCTCTGGAAGTGCTGATGTAATGATAAGGAGTTTTAAAAGAAGAATAGAATCTCTTTTTAAGATAAATGAAGATCAAACCAAAAAACAAGCCATAACAATATTGAATTACAATTTAAGAGATAATTGTAATTCTTATCTTTTACAAGAGGATGGCACTTATATAAAAAAGGAATCAGTTGATAATTATTTTGATATTTTCAAGGAATTTTATAATATGAATTCTGAAAGAGTTGAGGAATCAATTATTCTTTAATTCATTACCATCATTAAAAAAATATTATTAATTTCTAAAAAAAATAAATGAAAAAGTTAAAAATGGGTATGATAGGTGGGGGATTAGGTTCATTTATTGGAGCGATTCATAGAAATGCCGCTTTTCTTGATAATTGTATTGAACTTGTTTGTGGATCATTTAGTTCAGATTACAATAATTCCCTAGAAACTGGAAAAAATCTATATCTAAAACCAGAAAGAGTTTATAAATCTTATGAACAAATGATTATAGATGAATCTAAATTAGATGTTGATGAGAGGATGGATATTGTTTCAATAGTAACACCTAATCATCTTCATTTTGATCCTGCATTAAAAGCATTAGACAATGGATTTCCTGTTATCATAGATAAACCATTAACTTTTGATTCATCTCAAGCAAAAATATTAGTAGATAAAGTAGAAGAAACTAAATTACCATTCGCAGTGACTCATACGTATACTGGATACCCTATGGTAAAAGAAGCAAAGAGTTTAATATCATCAGATAAAATTGGTAAACTTAGAAAAGTTGCTGTAGAATATCCTCAGGGATGGTTAACATCTAGCTTAGAAAAAACAGATAATAAACAAGCTTCTTGGAGAACTGATCCAAAAAAATCTGGTAAGGCAGGAAGTATGGGAGATATTGGGACTCATGCTGCAAATATGGTAGAGTATATTACTGGAAAAAAAATAATTAAATTATTGTCAAAGGTAAATACCTTTGTTGAAGGTAGACAGCTTGAGGATGATGGTAATGTTTTAATTTCTTTAGAAGATAATATTGAAGGATATTTAATGACTAGTCAGATAGCAACTGGTGAAGAAAATGATTTAAAAATTAGAGTTTGGGGTGATAGTGGCGGTATTGAGTGGAAACACTCAACTCCAAATACATTACTTTTAAAGTTGAATGGCAAACCAAATCAAATTTATAGATCTGGGGTTGATAATCTATACCTTTCTGATTTTTCAAGATTAAATTGCAGAACACCATCAGGACATCCAGAAGGTTTTATTGAAGCTTTTGCTAATATTTACCGCAATTTTTCATATTCAGTAAATAACTATCATAATTCTCAGAAAGATAATCCACTATATGATTATCCTACTGTTGAAGCAGGATACAGAGGAATGAAATTCATTGACGCAGTAATTGAATCATCAAAATCTTCTTCTTGGATAAATACTTAAATTATGAAAACAATAAAGGGACCTGCAATATTTTTAGCACAGTTTATGGATGATAAAGCTCCATTTAATAATATTGATTCTGTTTGTGAATGGGCATCTAGACTTGGCTATAAAGGAATTCAAATACCAACATGGGACAGTAGATGTATCGATCTTGAAAAAGTAGCTTCAGATGAAGTTTATGCTAAGGATTATATGGATAAAATTAAATCATATGGAATTGAGATTACTGAATTAAGTACGCATCTTCAAGGTCAACTTGTCGCTGTAAATCCAGCATATGATAAAATGTTTGATGGATTTGCCCCAGAAAATTTGAGAAATAATACAAAAGAAAGAACTAAATGGGCAATTAATCAATTAAATTTAGCTGCTAGAGCAAGTCGCAATCTCGGTTTAAATGCCCATGTTACCTTTTCAGGTGCATTAATTTGGCCATACGTATATCCTTGGCCACAAAGACCAAATGGACTCGTAAGTCTAGGGTTTAAAGAACTTTCACAGAGGTGGCTCCCTATACTAAATGAATTTGATAAAAATGGAGTAGATCTATGTTATGAAATACATCCTGGGGAAGACTTACACGATGGAATAACTTTTGAGAGATTTCTTGAGTCTACAGGGAATCATAATAGAGTAAAAATGCTTTACGATCCAAGTCACTACCTTTTACAGCAGATGGATTATTTAAATCATATTGATATATATCATGAACACATAAAAATGTTTCATGTAAAAGATGCTGAATTTAATCCTACTGGGAGATCTGGTGTTTATGGAGGTTATGCTAATTGGAAGGATAGACCAGGTAGATTTAGATCTTTGGGTGATGGTCAAATTGACTTTAAATCAATATTTTCTAAATTAACACAATATGGTTTTGATGGTTGGGCTGTTTTAGAGTGGGAGTGTTGTATTAAAAGTAATGAACAGGGAGCATTAGAAGGCTCTAAATTTATTTCAGATCATATAATACAAGCTACAGAAAAAACTTTTGATGACTTTGCTGACTCTGGCTCTGATGATAAAGCCATAAAAGATATTTTAGGAATTGACTAAATCTTTCTTTTAAGGGCAATAAGTTTTTTCTTTATATTTTCTAGCTCTGATATTATTTTGATTTCATCACTTAATACTTTCGATTTAAAATGTCTTTTTGCTCCTTCAATGGTGAAACCATCATTTTTTAATAGAGAATGGATTTTTTTTAAAATCTCAATATCTTTTTCAATGTATTTTCTTAATCCTTTTTTATTTTTTTTTGGATTTAACACTTCAAATTCTGATTCCCAGTACCTAATAAGAGATGCATTTAAACCTAATTTATTAGATACTTCACCTATCGAATAGTATTTTTTTTTAATTTCTCTCTCTTTGTAAGGCATAAACTAAAAAGTAGATCCTAGAGCTTGGTTTTCAACAGATGCTAATTTAATTACCTCTTCATATTCGTTTGGAGTCAAATCATTAAAAAAGAAGTTTATCGGATTTAATTTTTTACCATTTTTATGAACTTCATAATGTAAATGGGGAGCTGTTGATCTTCCAGAATTACCACTATAAGCTATCAATTCACCTCTTTTTACTTTTTGTCCTCTTCTTACATTAAATTTATCTAAGTGACCATAAACTGTTTTGTATCCATTCCCATGATCTAAATAGATATATTTCCCAAAACCTCCAAATGAAGATTTCACAATACTTACCCTTCCATCAGCGGTTGCATATATTGGTGTTCCTTTTTTTATAGAGAAATCTTGACCATAGTGCATTCTTCTAACTTTAAGAAAAGGATCAATTCTTGTACCGTAACCAGATGATATTCTCTTGAGGTCTTTGTTAGATACTGGCTGAATTGCAGGTATTGCAGCAACTAGTTCCTCTTTATTATTAGCCATATCAAGGAGTTCATCATAAGATTTTGTTTGTATATATAACTTTCTTTTTAATTCATCAATTCTTGCGTAATTATCAATAATAAGATCTTCTCTTTCTAAATTACCATCAATCAACTCCTTGTATCTGTTTATTCCACCAATTCCTGCTTGTCTGATAGTTGATGGTATTGGCTCAGCTTCAAAAATAATTCTGTAAACATTATCATCTCTCTCCTCTAAATTATCCAACATTTTATAAGCAATATTTACTTCTTTGTTCAATATCTCATAATGAGTCTGAAGTTCTTCATTCTCTTTTTTAAGCATTACTATTTTTGGAGATTCAAAGTATGCATCATAAATATTTAATAAAATAAAACTTGATAATAATACTATTAATGAGAATAAAGAAAACCTAAAAAAAACGTCTTTTTTAGTTTTTTTAATTCTTTCGTACCTGCACGTTTCAGGATTATAATAATATTTATGTTTGCTCATAATTAGATTAAAATAGCCTAATTTTGTTTATTGTTATGCAAAAGTAAAAATATTCATTGACTTAAGCTTAAATGAACTCTAAAAAAATTAGAAATATATTTTTTGATTATTTTGAAAGTAAAGATCACAAAATAATAGAATCTGCACCAATCACTGTAAAAGACGACCCAACATTAATGTTTACAAATGCTGGAATGAATCAATTTAAGAATATTTTCTTAGGTGATGAAACTCCAAAAACAAAAAGAATTGCTAATACTCAAAAGTGTTTAAGAGTAAGCGGAAAACATAATGATTTAGAAGAAGTAGGTGTTGATAAATATCACCACACTATGTTTGAGATGTTAGGGAATTGGTCATTTGGTGATTATTTTAAAAAAAAAGCCATCCATTGGGGTTGGGACCTTCTAGTAAATCATTATAAACTTGATGAAAAAAGACTCTATGTAACTGTATTTGGTGGTGATAAAAAAGAAAAATTAGAGAAAGATACTGAAGCTTTAGATATATGGAAGGAGATAGTTAATGATAAAAAAATTATTGATGGATCTAAGGCGGATAATTTTTGGGAGATGGGAGATACTGGGCCATGTGGGCCATGCTCGGAAATTCATATTGACCTTCGAACTGAAGAAGAAATTAAAAAAACACCTACTCACAAGCTTATAAATAATGATCATCCAGAAGTTATAGAGATATGGAATTTAGTTTTTATAGAGTTTAATAGAAGGAGCGATGGGACATTAGAATCACTTCCTAATAAACATGTTGATACAGGAATGGGACTTGAGAGATTGGCTATGGCTATAGAAGGTCTTAATTCTACATATGACACTGATTTATTCAAATCAATAATTGAGTCAATTAGTGATTTGTCTAATTTAAAATATGGTGTAAATGAAGAGCATGATATTGCATTTAGAGTTATATCTGATCATATAAGAGCAATTATTTTTACTATTTCTGATGGTGCAATTCCTTCAAACAATAAAGCAGGGTATGTTATCAGAAGGATTCTAAGGCGTGCTGTTAGATATGGTTTTTCTACATTAGAAATTAAGTCACCTTTCCTCCATAAACTTGCTAAATCAGTGATTGAAGAATATAAGGATGTGTTTAAAAATTTAAAGGGTCAAGAAAGCTTTATTTTAAATGTAATATTAGAAGAAGAAAAAACTTTTTTAAAAACATTAGATAATGGGTTAAAGAAAATTAATTTAATTAAAGAGAAATTATCTGGTAAAAATAAAATGATACCTGGAGAAGTTGTTTTTGAATTATATGATACTTATGGATTTCCTTATGATTTAACAGAGCTTATTGCAAGAGAAAATAGTTTGCAAATTGATAAAAAATCATTTGACAATTATCTTGAGGAGCAAAGAAAAAGATCTAGAAAAAGTTCAGAAAAATCTTCAGATGAATGGCAGATTGTAAATGGTAATTTAGAATCTGAATTTCATGGTTATGAAAAACTTACCCTAAAGTCCAAGATAGTTAAGTTCAGAGAAGTCAATATTGATAATACTAAAAAATATCATATTGTATTTTCAGCAACTCCATTCTATGCAGAGTCAGGAGGCCAAGTCGGAGATATTGGTCATTTTATATATGGTGAAGAAAAAATAAATATTGAAAATACCCATAAAGAAAATGAATTGATTATACATCTATCAGATAGAATACCTTCTAATTTAAATTCTGAATTTGAACTTTCAGTTAATTCTTTTAGAAGAAGATTAATATCAAAAAATCATTCTGCAACCCATTTACTTCATTCTGCTTTAAGAGAAGTCTTGGGAGATCATGTTATTCAGAAAGGCTCACTTGTGAATGATAAAATTTTAAGATTTGATTTTTCTCATTTTACGAAAATCTCTGATAATGATTTGATTAAAATAAGTGACATAGTAAATAATAAAATATTTGACAGTATAGATGTTGATATATTAAATGATTTATCAATAGATAAAGCAAAAAAAATGGGTGCAATGGCCTTATTTGGTGAAAAATATGGAGATAAGGTCAGAGTAGTTATAATTGATAAAAAGTTTTCTACTGAACTATGTGGTGGTACTCACATATCAAATACTTCTGAAATAGGGCTTTTTAAGATTATTTCAGAGGGATCAATTTCTTCAGGAATAAGAAGAATTGAAGCTTTAACTTCTAAAGAATTAAAATCATTTTCTGACAAGCAGTCCAAAGATTTAAGTAGTTTAAAAGTATTATTAAAATCAAATAATTTGGTTGAATCAGTTAGTAGTTTGTTAAACAAAAATAAAGAATTAGAGGCTCAGATTAACAAGTTTGATATTTTAAGAAAAAATTCTGTTAAAGATGAAATTAAAAAGAAAATTAATTCATTAAATAACTCAAATATAATATTACATCATTTTAAGGGTGAGAAGATGGATTTCGTTAAGCAAATTGGTTTTGAATTAGAGAAAGAGTTTGGTAATATTATATTTCTAGCAACGATAGAATTAAATCAAAAGCCTTTTATTGTACTATTAATTTCTAAAACTTATATAAAAGAATTCCAATTAGATGCTAGGATCATAATTAAAGATTTATCAAAACATATAGAAGGGTCAGGAGGGGGTCAAGATTTCTTATCTACAGCTGGAGGTAAGAAAGTAGAAGGTCTGAAAAGTGTTTTGTTAGATGGTCAGTCTTATTTTAATAAAGTTTTAAACAATTAATACAATTTAACGTTTTCTATTACTGATAAGATATTGTTATCCTTTTTCTTTGTAAAAAAATTAATTATGGTTAAAAATTTAATTCAAATATTTCTTATTCTATTTCTCTACTCTTGTAGTTCCTCTGATTCATCTGACAAAGAAATAAATATATCAATTAAAATTGATGGCAGTGACAACTCAGGTGAAGTTCGACTTCAGAAGGTCAATTCAGATTATTCTATTGAGTTAATTAAATCTGGAAATTTTATTGATAATAAAGTTGAATTTGATGTATATAACGATGAATCAGCATTATATAGGATTGATATTTTAGGGAAAAAAAGTGTTGACGTTATTTTAAAAGATAGCGATATAGAAATATTGATTGATGATAATAACTCTAGTTTCACAACCAAAATTTTAGCTTCTCCTGATACTGATGTGTTAATTGGGATTGGAGACAAAATATCAGCTTATAGATCTGAAATTAGAGAGTTAAATATGGCATTTATTGATGCTAATAACGAAAAAGACATACAAAAAATAAATAGTGTTAGGGAGGAGGTTTCTTTCAAAAGAAATCAATTTGAATTATCATTAAAAAATTACTTAGATAACGTTGATAATTCATTGGCGGTATTGGTAACTGCAGGTTATTTACCGATAGGAGAAAATATTTCATTTTGGGAAAAAATATACGAAAGGTATCTACCTGAATTTAAGACTAATTCATATTTCAAGAAATTTGAATCAGATTTAATCAAACTTAAAGCTGTCTCTGTGGGTAGCATAGCTCCAGAAATTATCTTAAATGATACTACTGGTAATCCTGTATCACTTTCTTCATTTAGAGGTAAATATGTTCTTCTAGATTTTTGGGCTGCATGGTGTAGACCCTGCAGAGAAGAAAATCCTAATATTCTTAAAAATTATGAGACCTTTAAAGATAAGGGTTTTGAAGTTTTTCAGGTTTCCTTAGATAGAAGTAGAAAAGATTGGGTTAGAGGTATAAAGCAAGATATGTTACCATGGGTAAATGTTTCTGATTTAAGATATTATCAGTCTGAGGCTGCTCAGTTGTATAATATTAACAAAATCCCTAGTGCATTTCTGTTAAATCCTTCAGGAGAAATTATTGCTAAAGATACCCAGCTTAGAGGAGTTAATTTGTATAATAAGTTACAAGAGGTATTTAATTAAATATTGATTTTAATTCATTAGCTTCCTCTGGTTTCATTTTTCCAGCTAAGATTAATCTTAATTGTCTTCTCCTTAAAGCCCCATCGTATAGTTTTTTTTCTTCTTCGGAATTAGGAGTCACTTCAATTGACTTTACTGGTTTACTTTTATCATTTAAAGTGACAAAAGTAAAAAATGCTTTATTAGTAATAATTGATGTTTTTTTCTTTGTGTTCTGAGTGAGAACTTCAATATATATTTCCATTGAAGTATGAAACACTCTTGTAATAAAAGCATTAATAGTTACTATATCTCCCTTATAGATTGGAGACTTAAAAGTAATATTATCAACTGAAGCAGTTATTGCAACTTTTTTAGTGTTTTGATGTGCACATATAGCGGCTGCCATATCCATCCAATACATCAATTTACCTCCGAATAAAGTATTAAGGTTATTTGTATGGTTTGGGAGAACCATTTCACTTATACTAATTTTAGTTTTTTCGCAAGCAATCTTTTTATCTTTCATCAATTTATTTTATCTAACAAATTTAACTTTTACTTTTGCAAAGTAATATTATATTAAGGAATGTTTACTGGAATAATTGAATCTGTAGGGGAAATAAAATCAATAGTTCAAAATATGAAGAATATTGATATGGAAATTTCAAGTCCAATAAGTGGTAAGCTTAGAGTTGATGAAAGTATTTGTCATAATGGTGTATGCTTAACTGTAATAGAATTTAATTCTCAATCTCACAAAGTAACTTTAGTTGATGAGACACTAAAAAAGTCAAATTTTTCAAAGATAAAAATAGGTTCTCATTTAAATTTAGAGAGAAGCATGAAGGCTAATGGAAGGCTTGATGGTCATATTGTCCAAGGCCATGTCGATGATGTTGCAGAATGTACTAATATAGTAGACCAATCAAATAGCTGGCTTTATACTTTTAAAATATCTGAAGATTTTTCTAATTATATCATAGAGAAGGGAAGCATATGCGTTAATGGAGTTAGTTTAACATGTTTTGATATAAAAAAAGATCAGTTCACAGTGGCTATAATTCCCCATACATATAAGAACACTAATTTTAACTTAATTAATATTGGTGATTTCGTGAATATAGAATTTGATATATTAGGAAAGTATATTAATAAAATTCTTAAGAAATAGATTTTAATAATATTTTTATATCTCTCATCAGTCTATACATTTCTGTCTCATTTGTTCCGTCATATATTCCTCTGATATTTTTATTTGTATCTATAAGAAGGAAGGTTCCACTATGTAAAAATCCTCCGGGTTCATTTTCATCTTCTAGTGCACTAACCATGTAACTATCTTTAGCAATTTTATAGATATCTTCAATTTCTCCAGTAACAAAATGCCATCTATCTGAACTTACACCTAATTTTTGGGCATATTTTTTTAGTATTTTGGAATTGTCATATTCTGGATTAATAGTATGAGATAGATATTTTACATTATTATTTTCCGAAAACTCATTATAAACTAAGAGTAAATTATTTTGCATTATAGGACAGATTGTAGGACAGGTAGTAAAAAAAAAGTCAGCTACATAAATTGCATTATCAAATGTTTCTCTTGTTATCTCAATACTGTCTTGATTAAAGAAAGAAAATCTATTAATAGAATGATTTGTTGTATCAATAATAACTTCTCCATTTATAACTTTTTTAGTTATTTCACTTCTTCCGTAAATGGGTAACTTATTTATTTCTTTTGTACAAGAAATCAATGATAACATGAAGATAAGTAATATATGTATTTTCAAACCTTATTAAATTTTTTAGATATACGATAAATAATTATTGATGTTAAAAAACCTACTAAAAAACCAATAAAAATATCCATAAAGAAGTGAACACCTAGATAAACTCTGCTATAACCAATCAATAAACTCCACAAAAAAAGATATTTAATTTTTTTATCTGATAATAAATATATGATAGTAGCTAATGAAAATGTTGTGGATGCATGAGAGGAGGCAAAACTAAATTTTTTCCCACAACCAGATACTATATTAATAAATTCTGATATGTATGGGTCATTACATGGTCTAAGTCTTTCAAAGAAAGGTTTCATTATAGAACTTGTTATAAAGTCAGAAATAAGGACAGCTGTGATACATAAAATTATATTTTTAATAATACTCTTATTATTAAAATGCCAAAGCCATATTGTTAAGAATATGTAAAGAGGTATCCATACAAATTTATTACTTAGAATAATCATTATGATATCTAGATATTCGTTGGACAAATTATTTATAAAAATTGTTATCTCTCTATCTAAAGCTTTAATGTATTCAAACAATATGATTAAATTTATTTTTTAAATTAAAGACTATGCTATCTAAATCTAAACTTAAATTAATAAAATCACTTAAGAATAAGAAGAGCAGAGAAAGTTTAAATCTTTTCATTGTTGAGGGGCTAAAAGGAATAATAGAAGTTAATAACTCATCTTATGATATTTTGTTTACAGTAGTATCAAAGAAAACATATAATCACAATAAACCTTATCTTCCCTCTGAAAATATATTTATTCTTGAGGAAGATGAAATAGAAAAAATAAGTAACCTTAAAAAAAATAAGATTGGACTATCTATAGTAAAATCAAGGTCTGATATTTTTTCTGATACTAAATTTAATGGTCTAGTGATAGCTTTAGATTCTATTAATGATCCAGGGAACCTGGGAACTATTATTAGAAATGCAGACTGGTTTGGAATTAAAAATATTATATGTTCAAAAAATACTGTTGACTTTTATAACCCTAAAACAA
>Ga0315315_10006370_pt1 | contig 10912 bp, 7 predicted proteins | sample M140m3416metaG_FD_203699 | JGI IMG/M metagenome (GOLD analysis project Ga0315315, IMG submission 203699) | Ammonia-oxidizing marine archaeal communities from Monterey Bay, California, United States - M1 40m 3416 | ecosystem: Environmental > Aquatic > Marine > Intertidal zone | place: USA... | reverse complement strand
AAAGAAAGATCAATATGGAGTTCACAATGTTCGTAGTAGAGTGTCTGCTTGACGAACAGAGGAGGCTCGAGCAACAGAAGCAGCAGCAGAAGCAGACGCAGGAGAGGAAGGGGTTGGAACAGCTCACCGAACATGTGTTTGACCAGTACTCCAAAAAATTTCAGAACGATTCTTTGTTTCGTACACGGGAAGTAGAAAAAGCCAAAAAAGCAAGTGCACTGAAGGCAAGACGACGCGGTGAAACACAGGCAAGACAACGCCTTATTAGGAAGGGTTTTTCCGTTCAAATGAAAAAGCATCCAGTCATTCTGTCAATCAAGAAGGAAAAATGAGTGCGGAGTCGTCTTCTCAGGGAGGGCAAAGCACGGTATTTGAATACACAACACAAAACATAGATGCCGGGGTGGATATGGAGAACGTCATCTCAGCCACTCGTCCGGATGACGAGTTTCTGCATCTGCTGACTGAACTTCGGGTGATCGCAAAATTACGTAAAGTCGGCGAGCGCCTAAATACCAATGGCAAGACATTGAGCATTGCCCCAGCCACCTACTTCAGTAAACTGGCGCGGTGGTGGAACGGCGAACACCACTCCACAAACATACCTGTGATCCGGTCGCGACTTCAGAGAGCATTCGCCGTAGTGACGAAGGAACTTAAACAAAACAGCAAATCGATTCGGCTGCGGCGCATCCACAAGACACTGAAAGAGGTCGCTGGCTCACTTCAGAAACTTCATTGTGCATACAAAAAGAAGGGGCTCGCACACGCTTGTAGTGAACTAGAAATCATGATTGAAAACATCATTATCTACCAGGGTCTGGTCGAAAACAACAGGAGCCGCCGCAACCACATCAACCACATCAAAAGAACCCAAACACAGGATGAGTCTAAATTCTAATCCAGCAAAACCGCAGCAACCACAGCATACGGCGACCAAAGAGTTGAGTTAACGACACTCTCTGTAATTTTGTGTCCATAGATAAAACAAGCAAAGAGTAATATGAAGTGGTGGACAGATCCCACCTGGCAAGTCCTGCATGTGTACGGTCTGGTGCAGCGACACCGACCCATCACGCCGCAGTTCGAACGGTTGCTGCAGGCGTTTGCAGAGAACTTGCCCTGCCCGAAATGCTCCCCGCACATGCAGGCGTTCTTGCAGCAGTTTCCCCCCGTTGAGTCCGGATTGAACCCCTTCCAGTACACGGTCGCACTGCACAACGACGTCAACCGCAGGCTGGGGAAGTGCTTGTTGTCCTACGAAGACGCGCTGGACATGTGGACGCGCCGGGTCAATACGTTTGAAGGAGGATCAGGTGTGGCGAAGGCACGCGTGCTTGCAGGTGTAGGAGTGGGCTTCTCTGCAGTACTTTTAGTGGCTTTGCTGGTGCTGCTCGTGATCAAGTTGCGCAAGCGGTAGCTTGTTTTTTCAATTCTACAATCAAAAGCAGTCATGCCCGGTAACAGTCGAAGGAAATCTCGCAAGAAACCCAAGATCAACCCCAAATACCTGCCGAAATCACTAAGTCCGAGAGACCGGCGACGGCAGCTGAGGTCGATCCAGAGCCACAGCATCGAGCCCAGACCAAAGGTCAAGTACCAAAAAAAAAAGAGCCAGTGGACGCTCAAGTTTCACCGCAAGTATGGCGCGGACAAGGATGTGAAGTGGGTCGGGCGGCACCTGCTGCACCCAGGGGGCATCGAACGGATTCTGCACAAGGGAAGGGGCGCGTACGCGTCGTCTGGGTCCCGGCCCAATCAGAACTTGCACAGCTGGGCAATGGCGCGGCTCCACAGCGTCTTGATGGGGGGACCAGCTCGCCGTGTGGACCGCAAGATCTGGGACGAGTTCCGAATCAGGAAGAAGAAGAAGCGATCGAGCAAGCTGAGCAAGCTGAGCAAGCTGGCTGGGGGTCGACAACGCAATATCGTCTCTGTGAAGTTCACGAAGGCACCCCACCCAAACAAGAAATGGACGGCCACCTTCTACGACGCGGACAAACGGCGCGTCAAGACCACCCACTTTGGCGCAGCTGGGTACAGCGACTACACCAAGCACAGAGACGCAGCACGCAAGCAACGTTACTTGATCCGCCACAGACGTAACGAAAGCTGGCAGAAATTCTGGTCACCTGGTGCTCTGTCTCGGTACGTTCTGTGGAACAAACCAACACTCCAAGACAGCATCCGCGACTACAAGAAGCGTTTCAGATTACAATAACTAGCAATACATTTACTGAACTGTTTTTTTTTGTTTTTGTGTGTGTTGTGGTGTTGTGGTGTTGTGGTGATCTGCTGTGTTGTGTGGAGATGCTGAGTGGATAATAATAAATAAATTACCGGGCCACAACAAAAAGAACAAAAAACAATGGAACGGCTTGCTTCGTTCGAACTCGTTGTGAAAAATGATTCTTCTCTGCTGCCGCAGAACCCCAACAACTTCAAGAACGCAGTTCAAAATGACGACGTCGCGCAAGTCCAGGGAATTCTGGACGGAAACAGCTTTGACAACCTCGTCGTTGAAGGAGGCGACTTCGCGACGCGACTGTCTGGTAAGGAACTGGCCATCGACGTCACGAAGTCCGGAAGTGAAGCAGTGAGCACGGGCGTAGAAGCTACTGTGTCCAATGTGCAGCTCGAAGGCTATAATGCTTTGGGTGCAGCTATGGAAGGGGAAGGGGACAGCGACCTGTTCGGCAGCCGCGTGAGCATGAGTTACGACGGGTTGGTGGTTGCCGTCTCTTCGCGCAATGCTGGGGTCGCCAAACTCGGCAGGGCATACGTGTATGCCTACAACACTACCACAGGACAGTGGGAGCAGCGCGGAGACACCTTCGAAGGCAACATGTCCTCCGACCAGTTGTTTGCAGTGGCGCTGAACGGAGACGGGACGCGCCTGTTCTACGGTGAGAGAAACCCTTCGAGTCAGAGTGGATCGGTGGGGCAGGTGCACGCCTTCGACTGGGATGCCACAACAAGTCAATGGAACCGCGTCGGTGGAGTTATTGATGGCGACTCTGTCACAGAACAGTTTTCCATCTCGCTTGCAACGAACCAGAGCGGAGATCGGTTGGTAGTGGGGGCGATCGACCACAACACTGGCACAAATACCCAGGATATTAAGCGCGGACGCGTCGTGTTTTACGACTACGTTCCGGGGTCAAACACCTGGTTAAAAGTCGGTGAAAAGACCGGTTCGGCGGAATATCAGCAACTTGGACGGTTCGTCGCTTGTAGTGCAGACGGGACGCGTATTGTAGCAGGTGCGTCAGGGGGGAATTATGCTAGAATCTGGCAGCGCTCCGACACGGGCACTAATTTTACACTCATCAACGAGTTCACTGGACACGGTGGTGAAGATTTTGGACGATGTGTCGACATGACTGCCGATGGAAACCGTGTGGTTGTCGGGGCGGATCATGGAGGAGCGAATTTAACAGGCTACGTGAGTGTCTTTGACTACAACACTACCACACAGCAGTATGCCTTGACGACGACGATTGACATGCCTGGTTCGGATCTTCCAAATCGCAGCTGTGCCGTCTCCAAAGACGGTGCATACCTCGTAATTGGCAGCTTTGGTGCGAACAAATCCTCAAACGGTCGTGTGCGTATGTACCAGGAACTGGTTCCTGGAGAATTCACGCTGCGGGATGTTATGGCTGTGAATGGCACGCAGTTTGGCCACAGTGTAGCGATGGACGAGACTGGTCTTCACTTGATTGCGACGGAACCAGGTCAGGGTGTGGGTGGTGTGGTTGTGGGCACGGCCACCGTGTACAAGCGGGACGCAGACACCGCCACTTTCACTGTGACGTCCGGGGGACAGGACTTTGTTCAAGGGGATTCTCTTAGCATCACCGTCAAGGACACCAACGATGGCGTCGCGTCTCTGACCAGCATCGTGCAAGAGGCGGGCCTTTCACTTACGGACCCAGAGACGATCGACATCTTTTTGGTCACAGAGGTCGGCGATGGACTGGCCACATCCAACGAGTCCAACCTGTTTGCCGGCACAATGACCTACGACACCTCTTCCGTACCGAACTATACGGTCAGCGTCACCTCACCAGGATTCGGGTTCGACGCAGGAGACATCCTTATCGGGGATGTTGGAAACAGGGTAGGCAACCGGCGCTGGTCTGCGACACTTGAGACGGGCTCCACACAAAACACGTTTTCAAATGTGCGAATTGGTGCGACAGTGGGTTCGTTGCAGACCACAACGGATGCTGTCTACATGTGGCCGAGGGACGGGTCTGCGTACCCAGGGGACACATCCATCTTCCAGCTCCCGCTCAAGGAGCACAACGCCCGTGCCATCGAAGTGGTCGCCTTTCAGATGATCACCATACCTACCGGAGTGGAAATGCCCGCCTTTGTGTCGGTGGTCAACCCTTTTCTGAAGACTCCACACAGTGTGGAAGGCTGCGGCGGTGCAGGCCTGCCGAACGTCGTTGCGGTGTTGAATATGCAAGCCAATTTTGAAAAGTCCTACGGAGGCCTGCACCATCCCCTGACTTTGCCTCGGTACTCGAAGATCAACACCCTGGACCTGCGGTTCTACAACAAAGACCTGACACCCTTCGACCTCAGCGCCCTACTCCCGTATACGGCAGGCCCCGCTGCGTTTGTGGCGACCATCACGCTGCGCATCACGCAGTGGTGACATTTTGATATATATTTTTAGTTTCTAGTTTCATGCCTTGTTTCGCGACTCAGCACCCTCGGTAGCACCCCTCAATACCCTTTTCCAACCAATCGTTTTCAAACTCATTTAAAAAAAAAACAAGATGCCGGTGGTTCCCGGGTGCAGCTGGAGAGAATGTGTGAACGCTGAAGACGTCTGTCTGTTTAGTCTTGAACCGTTGTCTGAACTGGACTGCGTGCTCGTGTTCGAATTCAATGGCAAAAACTATGGGTGTTGTGCATGGTTCTGGCTGGAAATGCTTTGTCGTCAGGGCAACGGGAGGTACAAGCACCCCGTATTTCGGTGTGACTTGAACGAAGACGACAACTTCTGCGCGTACGAGGTGTGTCAGGCGCATTTCGAAACAGACAGCGAGACACGAGAGACTGACCCCGCGGAACACGTCCGTAGGCAACAACTCCTGAGGCAGTGCATTTCAAACAAGCTCCAGAGCACCGTAATTAGAAACGTCGAAGGAGTCATCACAAAAATTGATTTGCGGGCAGAGTCTCCGTACAAGTGGGTGGAAATTGTGGAAGTACAGCACAAACAAAGGACGGGTTTACAAACAAACGTGAGGTGTGGTGCGACGGTGGAGTACATTTTGTTCTCACGAAACCCAAACGACGATCCAAAACAGATGAAATTGTTCGTCTAGTAAAAAAAAAACGTCAGACTTAGACCATCTCCTGAGTACAAAATGGGTGTCGGTGCATCAAATTATTCCGACAAGTCCGAGCAGGAGGCACGGCAACGCTTCATACAGAACAAGCTGAGGCAAAAACATCAGAAGGTGGTGAGGCTCGTTGAAGAACTGATGGTGTCTACGAACGAAGAGCACGATGCACCAGCGATCAACAAACAGGTCCAGAGCCTCATGAAAAGCAGCATCGAATCGCTGCGGCGGTCCGTCGCACCTGCCCGCACAATTGAAACAGAAAACGAAAGCACAAGGTATTTTTTCACTCGATCCTGTCCCGATGCCTTTGCGCAACTGCAATGGAACGGTGGAAAAGTCAGTATCACGTGTCAGTATCCCATAGACTGCATTCTTGCAAGAGGAGCCTGCATCCGTGTTCTGGGTATGGTGCTCAGGGACGTGCAGTCACAGGTCCCAACAACCAGCAGAGGTAAACTGGCCACACTCTATCTTCCCGAGCACATCCAACTCAACGTTTTGATTGCCATCGCCGCGTTGGGATTCTTCCTGCAAAGCAAGGGCAAGCAAAACAACAACGTCAAGTTCTGTATTCGCCGGGACTGGCCTATGCCCGTGTCGCCGGATATGCGCCGAGGGGCGTTCCCGGACGCAGCAGCGTTGCAGTTCCACACGATCTGGGACGACGCACACAACTGCTTTTACACATCAGAGTTCTGCACCCAGAAGCTGTTGTTCGAATGGCGGCGTAAGTCTTCCCCTCGCTTCCGCCGGATGGCCTACCTGAAACGGCAAAACATGTTGAATATGGAGAAATTTTCCAAGGTCAGAGCATCGTTGGAAGACATCGACGACAAAAAGCAACCAATGTATTTGGAGTACGAGCATATGGGTCACGTCAAAGTGTCGTTTTTGGGGAGCGTGAACGACGTGCTGAAGAAGTTTCGTTTACTTCCATCTGGTGCACGCGGGAAGAAAGAGATGTTGGACGCAAGGGTGCACACGTTCCCTCTCATGCGGCAGCGGCTCGCAATGGTGGCGGCTCGGACGTATGCGGACAGGGTTCTGTTCGAAGACCAGTCCCTTCCATCTGTAAATGTTTCGGACCTGACGAAGTCAGACGAGACGTTCCTCCGACGGTCGAACAAGATGCTGACGGCAGAGCACGTGCGTGCGACGGTCCAAAGTATCAAGGCAAGATCAACGGACAAGACTGACGTCACGGGACAGCAATTGATCGACGAGATGCAGCGCCAGATCGACCAACGGTTGAAAGTGTAATTTAAAACGTCTGCCGTGACTGTCTCGCGACTCGTGTGTGACTGTCTCGCGACTGTCTCGCGACTGGTGTGTCTGGTGTGGTGAGTTTCAATATGGTTTGCACTCGTCTGGCCCATCAGATGTTGTCAAATTTTCAAATTCTAATTAAAAAACAACGCATTCACAACCGATCACGACGCGCATTAATCAACACCCGCAAAAACAAACGCAAAAATGTCGTCTCTCTCATCGCTCTCTTCATTGTCGGAGATGGTTAGTCTGAAGGACATGCCCAATCTCGTTGGTGGTGGTGGTTGTTCGCTGGATGAGTTCGACTCCAGACGGTCAAAGGACCTGGCCAAACGTATTTTTGACTTCAATGCCAAAGTGGGCGGAGGTGCAGGAAATCCCGTGAACCCTTTCGCTGCGACGGACAACAATATTGAAAGTGTGCAGGCACGGTCCTCGGCGATCACGTCGATGGCGATCTCTGGTGGAAAATCACCAGAAAATTACGAACCTGCTGCGCTGATGGCGCCCGGAGCTATCCGGCGAACCAGCAGCGGCTCCTACCAGGTGGGCTGGTCGTGGGAGAAGACTGGTGGTTACCCCCAGAAGAAATGGTTTAGTGTGGGCTACAAGTTTGCTCCACTAGCGGCAGCCTACCATGCGTATCCGAAGTGGTGGCTGGGTATCCCTTCCGGCTGCCCATACTACCAACGCTACGGCTACATCACTACCAACGGACTCGTCACCAATACACCAGCAAATGCAAATGCAGCAGCAGCACCAGCACCAGCAACAGCACCAGCACCAGCAGCAGCAAATCAAAATGCACAACCAGTACCACAACAAAGAACACCAGCAGCAGCAACACCAGATGGAGATGCAGCAGAAGATAAAAAACCAGGAAACGGAGGAGGAGCAGCAAATACAGGACTCGGTGGTGGTGCAATTGGTGGTACAGTCACAATGAAAGGTGGTCCGTTCGGTTTCGGCACCGAGGAGAAGGAGACGACCGTCACGGGAGGAGGACAACGGTTTGTCCGCAAGGACACCCTTGAACTTGCCAAAAATCAAGCGGATCAGCTGAAAGTCGAAATCACACATCCCGACCTGGTCCCGATCTACCAAAATTTGGAAGAGATTTGTAATGGATTGAACCGTTTCTTGTTTCCGATGCGCAGCACTACGGCATGCGGAGAGTTGTTAGAATGTATGGAAAAGCTCTACCGCTACAAAGTTGTTGATGAGCTAGGAAAGCACCAGGTCGCCTACATGAAAGCGTTGATCAACGTGTGTCTCACGAAGATCCACTGTCCAGAAATCGTTAATGACATCGAGAAAATGTTGAACTAAGTTCAACGCAATCGTCAAACACAATCGTGAACAAAGTACGAAGATACGTATTGATCACAGTACATGCAGCGCCGCATAGAATGGCTCAACTTTGGTGGAGACGGTTGACAGGATTGTTTGTACAGTTCATACGTTTCGAAATAAGACTTCTCACAGTGACAGGTCGGACACAACGCATGCAGGTTGGTAAGCTCGTTGCTTCCTCCTATGTGAAGTGGTATTTGGTGGTCGATTTGAAACGACGCTGGGAGCAAGCGCTGGCACTCGCTGCAGCGCCACTTCTGACGCGCGCCGATGATGCGTTTGACCATCGGCGTGAACTGTTTGCGGGCATGTTTCCTGTTCATTTTACTCCGTCCATAGGACGCCCATTTTTCTTTGTGTATGTTTCGCTCGTTTTTTTTTTGGCTGTGTATATAAAAAAACCACAAACATTGCAAAGAGGTCCGAACGCGATGGACACAATGGCGTCTGTGTCAGATGGGTCAGGCACACCAGGCACACCGTCAAATGTGCCTTCAAAGACACAAATGGCACGGATGCGTCTTTTTGGAGATGAAATGCTCGGTAAAAATATGGACAACTACATCAACAACACTGCCGTCGTACACAGAAAATTCAAGAAAACCATCGGTGCACTACTCAAAAAACAACAAGAACGAGACGCTCTCTTGAATTCCTCTCGCGACGACCGCATCGGCAACAGCCTGGTTCTGCAGCTTCCAGAACAGGGTAGTCCTGATTTTCAGAATCGTGCTTCCAAACTGTTGAACAAGGCAGTACAAAAATATACCAACCCCGATGATTTCGGTATCCATTGTAATTTCAGCAGGGGAAAAATCAAACTGTTTGCGTACCAGAAGGTACTCAAATGGATGCTTCGTCCAGACATCACAGGACGAGTACCGATCAAACGGGCAATCATCGACCAACGCACTGGTTCGGGCAAGACGCTCGGGATGCTGAGCGTTCTCGAAAACTTCAAAGAGTCGTACATGTTTTGTGTGGTCTGTTTCACGCGCGGAAACGAGCGCAGTAATTTTATTAAGAGCTGTATTGAGATGCCCACCTTCATTTCAAAGTACATCAGGGGGAGGTTTCAGAGAGAACCAGGAGTGATGAAGGAGATCACTCAAGGCACGTCCTGGACATGCAGCTGTTCTCAGGTGAACACATCCCAGTCCTACCAATGCCGGCGGTGCAAGACTCTGCATCCCTCAGCGGAAAAGCAAGTGATCCGGTGGCTGGCAATGAGCGGGGAGTTGAACCGCGCTGGTGAACCAGGCTTTCTCAAAAGTCCGATCCGCATGCTCTCTTATGCGGTCGCAGGTGGTCAAAACAAGGGTGTGCTTAACCCCATACAAAATTTCCCGTCTGCGGACGTGAAGGCACGTGCCCCCCAGCACATCAGAGCCTGGAACTCGAGAGCAGCAGGAAAGGCGGTGCGGTTCGACCGTTGTGTATTCATCTGCGACGAGGTGCACAACTTTCTCGAAGCTTTGGTCTCTGACAAAGACGCAAAAACGTGCAACCCCAAAGTGAACATCGCGCGCGTGAAAAAGCAATTGATTCTGTGCAAGCGTCTGCAGGACAGCGTCAACTGCTACTTTTACGGGTTCAGTGCGACGCCCATCAAACTGGTCGGTGAGTACAAAGAGCGAACCCAAAAAATGTTTGAACTGCTGCACGGTGGTAAGTATTCTATGTTTAACGGGGCGGAGTACGGCCCTGCAAAACTCAGGGAAAACATGCAGTTCACTAGAGGGCGGTTGCACCTGCCGCAACGGGCGTCGGGCCGGAGGCACAACAACCGTACCAATTCGCTCAACAAAGAAGGATTTATCTTTGTGTACCAGCCCGACATCACTGCGCAAACTTCCAGATCTACCTTTCCAAAAGTGTTGCCCGCAAACATCAATGAAACGCTCGGCGTCGTACACAAAAGTACACTAAATGGCGTGCTGTCGAAAGAGCATCTCAACAAAGAAAGAGCCAAGGTGCCCTGGCCCGTGCTTGCGCAGTACGTGCAGAAAGCATCGGGCAAACACTCCGAACAAATTTCCGGCCTCGATGTCACATCGCAGAATTTTCTTCAAGAATTTGAGCAACTTTCCCCTGAGGCGTTCAAACATATCGTCGGTTTGTACAAATACACCACCAGCAGCATCGGTGGATTTCAAAATGAACAAATGAAAATGCTCAGAGACAGCAAAGCACGATACTGGGACAAGATCGTGTCGGAAAAGATCAAAGGCATCGCCCAGCGCGTGAAGCAACGTACAAAAAAACACGAGAAGACACTAATCATCTCTCCAGGACAACCCTCCGCATCCTTCATTCACAGCCAAACGGCACTATGCGCGTGTCTGGACACTTTCGGCGTGCAGTGGTTGGCGTTTCGATCGAACCGGCTGGCCATCGCGAGTTCGTCACAGTGGCGGAAGATCGAAGAGCCAGGTTTCCTGAGCAAACGCGTCGTAAACGCACGCAACGGCACGTTCATACGGTTGAAAAAAATACTGACGAAACACGTCAGAAAGGGTCAACGGTCGGACCTCACGCCTGAAACAACATTTACCATCACGATGAGTAAGGAAGAGAAATTTGAAGACGACGCTGAAACAGAGATGTATGTGGATCTGGACTTGATGTCTGATGAAGAGCTGTTCAACCAACAAGATCTGGAACAGATGAACGAACGAGACGACGACCAGAAGTGGTTTGACCATCAAGAGGACGAGTCCGAAGAAGTCGTCGAGCAGCGGGTTCTGCCGAGTGGCCGTGTCCTTCGTGCACAAGCGCAGGTGGACTACAGCGGCACCGACAGCGACAGCGACAGCGGCACCGACAGCAGTGAATACACAGAAGAGGACGCAAAACAGGACGCCCAGTTTGATGCTCAGGGCGACAAAGACGAAGACGGCGTGTCGGGTGGTTTTACAGGT
>Ga0315315_10006367_pt1 | contig 10914 bp, 9 predicted proteins | sample M140m3416metaG_FD_203699 | JGI IMG/M metagenome (GOLD analysis project Ga0315315, IMG submission 203699) | Ammonia-oxidizing marine archaeal communities from Monterey Bay, California, United States - M1 40m 3416 | ecosystem: Environmental > Aquatic > Marine > Intertidal zone | place: USA... | reverse complement strand
TACACTAAATCGTTATTTTGAATTTTCTCATCAAAAATTGGAAATTCTTTTTTAATATTATCTATATTCATTCTTTTAATCCAATTATATTCTTTACTAAGTTTTTAATTTCAGAGTCTGTTATTTTCTCAACCACGTCTAGTAAAAATCCATTAATCAAAAGTTCTTTAGATTGTTTGTAATTAAGTCCTCTAGACATCAAATAAAAAATTGAATCCTCATTCAGACTTCCAGAGGCTGATCCGTGAGAGCATTTTACATCATCTGCGTAAATTTCTAACTCAGGTTTAGCATTGAATTCAGATTTTTCATCAAGCAATATTGCTTTGCTCAACTGATAGCCATCTGTTTTTTGAGCTTTTGAGTCAACATAAATTCTTCCTTGATATGCAGCTTTTGAATTTTTTCCAAGAACACTTTTAATTAATTGATAACTTTTGGTATTTTCAACTAAGTGATTAATTGTGGTCCTAATTTCATGCTGACGACTTTCTTTTAATGAAAAAATACCATTCACAAAAGCTGATGAATATCCACCTTTGAGATTACAATTTATCTCATTTTTAAAATAACTTGAGCCTGCAGAAAAAATAAAAGTTTCTGAAATACTGTTTTTATCTTGGTTAATATTATTATATGAATATTTGAGATTGTTATTCAATGACTTGTCAATTTTAAAATTTTTAAGAATAGAATCTTCTTTTAAGTTAAAATTATACAAAATATTCATAAAATTTTTATCGTTGGTATCATTGAATAAATCTATTAAATTTAATGAGCTATTTTTTTCTAGTTCAAAGTCTAATCTCAAATTGATATTTTTAGACTTCATTTTTTCATTAGTTAAATGATAAATTATTAAAGGTTTTTTTGTTGTATAGTTTTTTTTTACTAAAATTTTATAGTATTTGTTACTTAAAGCATTGTTTAAATCGATTAAAGCGTTCTTATTAAGAAATTCGCCCTCTACCTGGATATCATCATAGATTTTGATTTCATTTTTATCTTCATGAGCAAAGTCAATTTTTTCTATTCTTCCGTTTATAAAAACAATTTTATTATGTTCTAAACCATCAACAAAAATAGAAGTATCTATTTTATTAGTTGTTGTATAGTCATTATAAAAACCAATCTCTCCAATATCTCTTTTTATGATTTGGTTAAGATCTAAAAACTTCCAATTTTCAAGTTTTTTGTTTGGAAAACCACTTTCAACAAATTTGTTTAAATGTTTTGTTTTAAACTCAATATCTTTTTTTGAAAAATCAGATGTCTTTAACATTTTTTCAAAATCAATTTTTAATTGCTCATTCATTTAATTAAAGCTTTCATATCCTTTTTTTTCTAATTCGATTGCTAGCTCTGGACCACCAGATTTTATTATTTTACCGTTCATTAAAACATGAACAAAGTCCGGTTTAATATAATCTAATAGTCTTTGATAATGAGTAATTATTAAAAAAGAATTTTCTTTATTTCTGAGAGTATTTACACCATCTGCAACTATCTTTAATGCGTCGATATCCAGGCCAGAATCTGTTTCATCTAATATAGATAGCTTGGGTGCTAACATTGACATTTGTAAAATTTCATTTTTCTTTTTTTCTCCTCCAGAAAAACCTACATTAAGTTGTCTATTTAATTTTTCCTCATCAAATTTAAGTTCTTTAGCTTTTTCTTTTACGAGTTTTAAAAACTCAATAGCATCTAGCTCTTTTTGCCCACGGGCCTTTCTTATTGCATTTAAAGAAGTTTTTAAAAAAATATTAGTATTTACACCTGGAATTTCTAGAGGATATTGAAAAGCTAAAAATATACCCTTATGAGCCCTTTCCTCTGTTTCTAAATCAAATAAATTCTTATTCTCAAATAAAATTTCTCCTGAAACTTCGTAGCCTTTTTTACCCGATAAAATATTTGATAATGTACTTTTTCCAGATCCATTAGGACCCATTATTGCATGCACTTCCCCAGGGTTTATATTCAAAGAAAAACCCTTTAAAATGGACTTTTTATCCACGTTCGCATTTAAATTATTTATTTTAAGCATTAGCCTACGCTTCCTTCCAGGCTAATACCTACTAATTTTTGCGCCTCAACAGCAAATTCCATAGGTAATTGTTGAAGAACTTCCTTGCAAAATCCATTTACAATCAATCCTACTGACTCTTCCGGATTTAATCCTCTTTGTTGACAGTAATGTAATTGCTCTTCACTGATTTTTGAAGTTGTGGCTTCATGTGCAATGTTAGAGTCAAAATTTTTATTTTTGATATACGGTACAGTGTGAGCACCACATTTATTTCCCATCAACAATGAGTCACATTGAGTATAATTGCTTGAATTTTTTGCTTTTGAATTAATATCAACCAGTCCCCGGTAAGTCATATCCGAAAACCCTGCACTAATTCCCTTTGAAATTATTTTACTTTTGGTATTTTTACCTAAGTGTATCATCTTTGTTCCAGTGTCTGCTTTTTGATGATTGTTTGTAATTGCTATAGAATAAAATTCTCCAATCGAGTTATCTCCTTGCAAAATACAACTGGGATATTTCCATGTTATAGCTGAACCAGTTTCTACTTGTGTCCAAGATATTTTTGAATTTTTACCTTTGCACAATCCTCTTTTAGTAACAAAATTATATATTCCTCCTTTTCCATTCTCATCTCCTGGATACCAATTTTGTACTGTTGAATATTTAATCTCCGCATCATCGAGAGCTATTAGCTCAACATTAGCTGCATGAAGTTGATTTTCATCTCTCATTGGTGCTGTACAGCCCTCCAAATAACTTACATAACTTCCTTTATCAGCAACAATTAATGTTCTTTCAAATTGTCCAGTCTCTGATGCGTTAATTCTAAAATAAGTGGAAAGTTCCATCGGACATTTTACACCTTCAGGAATGTATACAAATGATCCGTCAGTAAAAACTGCAGAATTTAAAGTAGCAAAAAAATGATCTGTTGTTGGAATGACTGTTCCAAGATATTTTTTTACAAGATCTGGGTGCTTCTGTATAGCTTCTGACATAGAGCAAAATATAATTCCATGTTTCGTTAACTCACCTTTAAAAGTTGTGGCAACTGAAACAGAGTCAAAAACTGCATCAACCGCTATACCATTTAATCTAGCTTGTTCTTGTAATGGAATTCCCAACTTTTTATAAGTTTCCAAAAGTTTTGGATCTAGTTCATCTAAACTTTTTGGTTTGTCCTTCATGCTTTTTGGAGCTGAATAGTAGTATAAATCTTGGTAATCAATTTTTGGATATTTTGGTTTTTGCCAATTAGGTTCTTTTAAAACTTTGAATCTTTCAAAAGCCTTTAATCTAAAATCTAGCATCCATTTAGGTTCTTTTTTAATATTAGAAATAAATTTTATTACATCTTCATTAAGACCTTTCGGTGATTTAATATTTTCAATGTCGGTGGTAAAACCGTATTTATAATCTTTTAATTTTTCTATATCTTTTTCTCTAGTATCCATTATCAAATTCTTTCATTATTTTCTTTAACTAAATCTTCTAAACTTTTTTCTTCAAAAAAGTTGTTTATGTGATTTTCGAGTTCATCCCAAAGATTATGGGTCAAACATTTGGTTGCTTTTCCATTGCAACCTTTTTTTGAATCTTTTTTACACTGGACAGTTTTTACTTTTTCATCTACTGCTTCAAAAATATTATTAAGTTTTATTTCTTTTGCTTTTTTTTTTAAAATATAACCGCCCTGAGTACCTCTTATACTTTGAACTATTTCTCTTTTTCTCAACTTAGAAAAAATTTGCTCTAGATAATCAAGAGAGATACCTTGTCTTAATGAGATGTCTCTTAGAGAAACTGGGTTGATATTATCAAATCTTGCCAGGTCCGCTAAAGCCATTACCGCATATCTACCTCTAGAAGTAAGTTTCATAAATCCCCATTTTATAAGGGTATATATAAACCCGACTAAAATAGTCAAGTATCTTAAGTAAAAAAAAACTAACATTTTGTCACGCAGTTGTGATAGATGTAATTTTTTTTTGAGAATAATAATCAATAACAATTATGGATAATAAAATTTTAGAAATCTTCATCCCTGGGCCAGCAGGTAGACTCGAAGCAAAATATTTTAAAAGTAAAAAAAATACCTCTCCAATAGCTTTAGTTTTGCAGCCCCACCCTCAATATGGAGGAACAATGAATAACAAAGTTGTAGTAGAAACTTTCCATACTTTTATGGAAAATGATTTTTCTGTTTGTAGAGTAAATTTTAGAGGGGTTGGTAAAAGCGATGGAGAATTTGACAATGGTCAGGGTGAACTAGCAGATGCAGCAGCTGCATTAGATTGGTTAGAAAGAGAAAATTTTGACAATTCTCAATGTTGGGTTTCTGGTTTTTCTTTTGGTGCTTTGATTGCCATGCAGCTACTTATGAGAAGACCGGAAATTAATAGATTTATAGCTATTTCTCCCCAGCCTAATGTTTATGATTTTTCTTTTTTATCCCCATGCCCAACATCAGGTCTTATGGTTTATGGAAAAAAAGATGAACTTGTGCCTGTTATCCATGTGGATGAACTCAACAAAAGACTTAGCGCTCAAAAAGGAATTAAAGTTGAATTTCAATCAGTGAACGATGCAAATCATTTTTTCTCTAAAAATGAAACTTTACTTAATCAAGTTTTAGATAAGTATATTAAAAAAGAAACAGCTTTATATTAAAAATTTTTAACTAGCACTCCACCTAAGGTTGGTTTTTTACATCTTGTAGTATTTGGAAATGAAATTGGTAAGCCTAGATAAGATCTTATAGCAAGATATCCAAAAGCCTGGGACTCAATATAATCACCTTCTAAATTAAAAGTATCAATAGATTCAATTTTAAAATCTTTGGAATATTTCAAATAACTCTTTATGGTTTCCATTAAATAAATATTTTTTCTTCCTCCTCCACATACTAAAATATTTTTATAATCTGTTAAGTTATTGTTATTTAAGAATCTTATTCCTTCTGAAATTAAATAAGCAGTAAAATTTGTGATAGTTGCACAACCGTCTTCCAGAGATAATCCTTTAGCAAAAGAGATGTCAAAATCTTTTATGTCTAAAGATTTTTCATAAGAATGAAGTTTAAAATTTTCTATAGCCTGATTTAAAATTAATTCATCAATTTTTCCAGATTTTGCGATCATTCCATCTTTATCATATTTTTTGTCAGAATTTTTCTGAATCCAATTATCTATCAAACAGTTACCTGGGGCTATATCAAAAGCTTGAAAACTACTACTCAAGAGTTCTTGGTTTTTTACAGTTTTAGTTATATTTGTAATTCCACCTATATTCATAATATTAAATAATTCATTTTTATTTTCACTCAAAATATTGTTTGCTAACAAATTATGAAAAATAGGTGTCAAGGGAGCACCCTGTCCTCCATTTTTAAGATCATTTTGTCTAAAATTATATATAACATTTTTTTGAGTTAGTTGAGATAACAAATTTCCATCTCCAAGTTGTTTTGAAATTTTGATTTCAGGATTGTGGAAAATTGTTTGCCCATGAAATCCAAGCAAATCTATTTTATCAATAAATTTTGAAGATGTTTTATTAACAACTTTACTATGAAAAAGTGTAAGATCGCGCTCAAGTATTTTAAGCTCTTTTGAAAACTCAATTAAATTTTCTTTTGTTGTTATAGAGTTTCTCAAACTCAGAAGTCTTTCATGGAGTTCATTATCAAACTCATAATAATCATCTAAAATATTACTAAATTGACTATAACCATCAGATTTAATTATTGATACATCTACGCCATCCATTGATGTTCCGCTCATTAGACCTAATGCTGTGAAAATCTTGCCCATTCTTATTTTTTTTTATTAAATAATGTATATTGTGTAAGTATAGATTCATGAATAAATTTTTAAAAGAATTTAAAGATAGAGGCTATTTCTATCAATGTACAAATGAGCTGGAATTGTCAAATTTATTGGGGAAAGAAAATATCAAAGGATACATAGGTTTTGACTGTACCGCAGAGAGCTTACATGTGGGCAGCCTTCTTCAAATAATGTGTTTAAGGTTAATGCAAAAACATGGTCACAGGCCAATTGTATTAATTGGTGGTGGAACAACAAGAATAGGTGATCCATCAGGAAAAGATAAGACTCGAAAAATACTTACTGAAAAAGAAATAGATAAAAATATCAAGAATATTGAAAAAATACTCAAAAAATATTTAAAAAGTGATGATCCAAAAACTAAACCTATATTTGTTAACAACTATTCATGGTTAAAAGGACTTAATTATATTTCTTTTTTGAGAGAAATTGGAAAACATTTTACAATTAATAAAATGTTAACTTTTGAAAGTGTAAAATTGAGATTAGAAAGAGAGCAATCTTTAAGCTATATGGAGTTTAATTATATGATTTTGCAAGCTTATGACTTTTTGGAACTTCATAAAAAACAAAAATGCGTTTTACAGATAGGTGGCTCCGATCAATGGGGAAATATTGTAAACGGAGTAGATCTTATAAAAAGATTTTCAAATAAAGAATGTTTTGGACTCACAACTCCTCTAATCACTTTGGCATCGGGTGCTAAAATGGGTAAAACAGAAAGTGGTGCTATATGGCTAGATAACAAATTACTTTCAGCTTATGACTATTGGCAATTTTGGCGTAATACAGATGATAGGGATGTAATAAAATTTTTAAAGTTTTTTACAGATCTAGAAATTGATGAAATTGAAGACTTGAAAAGTAGAGATATAAATAGTCTTAAAATCTTATTAGCAAATGAAGCAACTAGCATGCTTCATGGAAGAAAAGCTGCTGAAAATTCAGCACAAGCTGCAAACGAAGCATTTTCAGGAAAATCATTAGGCTCAAATTTACCAACTGAAAAAATTAAAAAAAATTTTTTAGACAAGAAAATGAATATAATAGAGTTAATTATTTTATCAAAGCTAGAAAAGTCAAAAAGTGAAATTAGAAGATTAATAAAAGGAAATGCTATTAAAATTAATGATGAATTAATAATAGATGAAAAATTAATTGTAACAAAAAAATTCTTCAATAATGATTATCTTAAGCTCTCAGTTGGAAAAAAAAGACATATTAAAATAGAAATCTATTAATTTTTTTTAATTTTCTCAAGTGTTCTTGTTATAAATCTTGGAGTTAAGGTTTTGATTGGATTTACAGTCGTCTCTAATTTTTTTGGCGGTCCTTTAATTTTAAAACTTACACCAAAAACTCCTTCTCCAGTTTTTGTACCAACAAGTATTTTTCCTAAAACTGGTATTGATCCTATCGCTTTATTTATTGTTGTTGCTGGAACTAGTGTTCCGCGCAAACTAACCAATTCATTTTTTTCCACATAACCTTCCATTAAAATTGAAATAGCTGGTCCTATTGCGTAAATTTCATCTATTGTCATTAAATTTTTTTTTGTATTAAAGTTCATTTCAAATTCATTAAATCTAATTCCTTCTCCTGAAAGGATATCAGCAATTCCTTGGAGAGAAGCAAGAGTTAAAATTTTTGTAAGGACAGGTACTTCTTTTAATTTAAAGTCATATATTTTTAATGTGGAAATCGATTTTCCATTCTTATTTAAACTATAATAATCAAGAGAACCTTCTTCAAAACCTTTTATAAACTTGTATTGTTTTATAATTGGTTCAGCATTATCAACATATAAAGTTGTTATTTTTTCATTATCATTTGAATTTACGGTAAATTTCATCTTTTTATAATCAGAGAAAAGTCCTCTCAAATCAGCTTTTTTAATTTCTTGAGACTTCAGAAATAAAGATCCAGATAAATTTTTTAAACTATAAACATCATCAACATAAACTTCATCGATATCAATATTGATTTTGCTATTTATATTAAAAATTGGCTCTTTTTTTTCATTATTCAGTAATTCATCAATTAGAGTACCTCCATTGAAAAAAGAACCTTTGATAAAGTATTCTTTATTTTTTCTATCTAGATTTATGAAGTTTTTTTTATCTATTTTGTCAGTATAATTAAGTTTTAGTTGAGTAAAATTTTTAATTTTTGAATTCTGATCTAATATAAGATTTTTAATTTGCATCAAATTATCGCTCTCTTTTAACGACAATAAATTGATCAAAAGTTGATTTTTTTTTTTTACACCTTTTAATTTTAAAATTGCTTCTTTATTTTTTTCTTTTTCAAAATTTAGAAAATTTAAAATAATAGGGTTATCCTTTATATTCAGTGAAACTGAAAATTTAATTTGATCTTTTTTTTTATCTATTTGATATGAAATCTTATCTTTATTATTTTGAAACAAAACATTTCCACTACCATCAATATTTAAAAAATTTTTTTTATAATTTATATTTAGTTCGTTATTTAATAAATTAATCTCTTTATTAATTTTAGGAAAAACATTATCTAAATTTAATTCATTTATTAACGAAATTTTTTCAATTTTCGTTTTTGAAATTACATGCAAATCTCTAATTTTATATCTATTGTTTAATTTAAAGGAAAAATCACTTTTTGAGTTAAAAATAAATTCTTTTACCTTAATATTGGGTAAAATTGGGTTCAAAAATAGCTCTAGATTTCTTTTATCTAAATTAATATTTTTATGCTCTAAATTACCCTGAAAAATAAAATCATTTTTAAATTTTTTAATAATTAATTTTTTTGAATTTAAAGATAAATTATTTAATAAGAGACTTGTATCAAAAATAGTTAAGTTATTTTCTCCATAGTTAAAATCAAAGTTTAATTTTTCTATTTTATATTTTTTTATAAGACTTAATTTAGTGTCTCTAATAAAACCATTAATGATATAATTTTTTTTTATGTTTCCATTGGAATCAAATTCAAATTTAAAATTTGATATAATGTAACCATTTTTAATAATTTTTTCCAAAATAAATAACTGAGGACTATCTTTTAACGATCTCAAAAAAGAAATAGTCTCTTTTATTTTCATCGACTTTGTTGAAATATCGAGATTTTCTATTGAGAATTCATTTTCAAAAAATGATCTTAGTGATACTTGTGTTTTTATACTTTCAATTTCTATAATTTGTTTTCCACTTTTTAATTTTGGACCTATTGTTTTTACATCTAGTTTAAAATTAAATGGATCAAAAACCAAATAAATTTTTTTTAAATCTATTTCTAAATTGTCATTAATACTATTTAATCTTTTAGAGATTTGATTATTAAATTTATCAGTCTCGACTCCCACAAAGCTTAAATAAGATATCAAAATAATTAAAGTAAAAAATAAAACTAAGAATATTCTAAAAATTATTTTCATTTAATTTGATATAATGATTGTTCCAAAAAATTGTCTATTTCCCCATCTAAAACTTTGTCTGGGCTTGAGCTTTCAAAATTAGTTCTATTATCTTTTACAAGTCTATAAGGTTGTAAAACATATGATCTTATTTGGTGGCCCCAGCCAATTTCAGATTTTGAAGACTCTAAATTTTGACTTTCTTTCTCTTTTTTCTTTATCTTAAAATCGTACAATCTAGCCTTTAACATATTCATACAGGTCTCTTTATTTTTATGTTGTGATCTCTCGTTTTGACATTGAACAACTATTTTTGTAGGTAAATGAGTGATTCTAACAGCGCTATCAGTGGTGTTAACGTGCTGGCCACCTGCTCCACTTGATCGATATGTGTCTATTCTTAAATCTTTTTCTAGTATCTCTACTTTAATATTTTCATCAACCACAGGATAGACCCAAACACTAGCAAAGCTTGTGTGTCTTCTCGCACCAGAGTCAAAAGGAGAAATTCTAACTAATCTATGTATTCCGGACTCTTTTTTAAGCCAGCCAAAAACATAATCACCATCTATTCTTATTGTGGAAGACTTAATTCCAGCTTCTTCACCCGTGTGTTCACTAATTAAACTTGATTTGAAATTCTTATTTAAAGACCATTTTAAATACATTCTTCTTAACATATCTGCCCAATCCTGACTCTCAGTTCCTCCAGCACCTGCGTGAATTTCAATATAACAGTCAAGTGAGTCTGCCTCATTTGATAAAAAGCAATTAATCTCATTTTTTTTAACTAAAGATCTTAAATTTTTTATACTACTTAAAACTTCATTTTGTATATTTGTATTACCTTCCTCTACAGCAAGCTCCATCAAATCATCTAAATCGTTTAATTTACTTATTGAATTTTCAAACGAATTAATCAAATCTTCGAATAATTTTTTTTCTTTTATTATTTTTTTTGAGCTTGATTTATCTTGCCAAAAATTGGCATCAAGCATTTTTTTATTATGATTTTCTAATTGGGAATATACTTTGTTTTTTTCAAAGATACTCCTTTACTCTTTGATTGATCTTTTCAATTTCTTTTTTAAAATCTATATATTTAGTATCCATTAATAAAACATTAATATATTATTTGAGTCTAATCTATTGTTATTTGAATAAAGAATTTTACCATCAATAACATTTTTACTTTTGTATACCTCAAGAATAGTGTCTTTTGACGAAAATTTTGCTTTTTGGCCTGTTGATGGATCAACAACCATCATCACGATACCGTCTGGTACTTTAAATGGTCTCGCGTCTGATTTTTTTACTGCAGCTTCGACAAAACTTCTAAAAATTGGCAATGCGGTCTTAGATCCAGTTTCATATTTGCCTAGTGGCGAGGGATTATCCATGCCAACATAAACACCTACCACTATATTAGAAGTAAAGCCAACAAACCATGCATCTGTGTTTTCATTAGTTGTTCCTGTTTTTCCAGCTAAATTTAAATTTAAATCTTTTAATTTTTTTCCTGTACCTCTCTGGATTACTCCCTCTAACAATGAAGAAATTTGATAGGCTGTTTGATCAGAAAAAACTTTTTTATATTTATCAGATATTTTCGGGTATTCTTTACTTGTAAA
>Ga0315315_10006366_pt1 | contig 10914 bp, 6 predicted proteins | sample M140m3416metaG_FD_203699 | JGI IMG/M metagenome (GOLD analysis project Ga0315315, IMG submission 203699) | Ammonia-oxidizing marine archaeal communities from Monterey Bay, California, United States - M1 40m 3416 | ecosystem: Environmental > Aquatic > Marine > Intertidal zone | place: USA... | reverse complement strand
ACTCATGTTCACCAATCCGTCACAAGACATCCTAATGCATTCTGCCAATGTTGACCCCCCCCATTCTCTTGCCGATATCGATCCGCAGAAGCCCATCTCAATTATTTTCATCAAAATAGCGTCGCAAGCCATTTACTAGTTAATCAGTACACTTTCGCATATATAGACGGTTGTTACTCAACTCACGTATACGTTTACAACGGTTGTTACCAATCGAACGTCCATTCATAAAGCGTCCACACGTGAAAACTTACATAGCCACCATATAACTGACTCAGTGAATACAATCCGATATCATCATCCTGTTTAATAAATAAATAATGTTCTATGCTCCACTCATATCTCAGTCGTCAACGCGCGGCCCTTATTATCTGGTCAAATCGAATACAATGGACCTATTCGAGAGATTACGAAGCAGAGGCGCAACTCTTGTCGCCATCTTGATGCTTCTTTTTGTCAGCGAAGCCCGCAGCTTCTCTTCTCTCCGCAGCACAAAATATGTAGCATCTCATTTAATCCTCCCACCTCATACTCGATATTCTTCGTCCCTCATGATGTCTATTGGCAGTGATAGTCAGCTCGAGTCCCTGCGTTCCTTAATGACTGCGGGGCTGGAATCGTTCCGCCGCGCCAGATCTGATGGTTTCGGAACCAAGGCGCGGAACGCCGCGGTCAACGCCACCGAAGGTGATGTCATTGTTCCACTCTGCTCCAACCTAGAGATGAGGCAGTCTTTGGCCAATCGGGGCGTATATCCCGGGGTGGAGTACAAGGTGGTAGCTCTGACTCTAGGGTGCGGAGAGAAAGTTTTAAGTTTGGAAGGTCTCAACTCTGACGCAAAAAGTGAGGCGTATGCGTTCGTTAGACCGGCCTATCCGCTTCGACGGGACCTTGAGCGCGATGATTGGCCAGTGAGAGTTCTGCTCGACGAGGTGCCGCTGTGGATCTCTAAGGGAACATATGAGGCGGGAACTGCGGTGGGGACTCTCGCTCTCTCTTTGTCTGTCGTAGCTCAGGCTGCCTTGGTTGCCTTCTTCTTTCGGTTCGTTGGCGTTCCGAGCCCAAGCATGATGCCAGCGCTAGTTCCGGGAAACGTTGTCCTCGTAACTCGATCATTTCCCGTAGGTCCCTTCAAACCCAAGGTGGGAGATGTGGTGTTCTTCAATGCCCCAAAGGAGCTCGAATCCGCTGTCGGTCAGCTGCAAGTGGATGGGGGGAGCGAAATAGGTTCTGTGAAGGGCAAGCAATTCCTCAAGAGAGTTCTAGCGGTTCCAGGGGAGGATGTTGGAGTGAAAAGATCGGAGCCATACGTGCAGAAGGCGTCCAAGTTCCGCTTCGACGTCGTCGGTCCGTACGTAAGACCGGATCTTTTTAAGGAGCAGAGCTGGGAGCGAAAACCTTCTATGCTCGGGAGTAACGAGTATTTTGTGGCTGGTGACAATGGATACCGGTCTGTAGATTCCAGGGTTTGGGGAGCGCTCAAGGAGCGCTACATTGTCGGGACTGCCAAGTGGGTTCTGTGGCCGCTGAAGGATTTCGGGCCAGTCAAGCCAGGACAAATAATTGAGATTGAAAAGCCAAGCTTACCATGAGGAGAAAAGTCATACATCGTTATATTTAACCGCTATTACAACTATTTGCGACCGCACTGCATCGAGCGGATCTTCTCTAAGATGTTAATGAATTGGATAAGAAGTCCGATTCCTGCAGAAGACACCCGCAATCTATTAGTGCGTACTCGAAGCCGTCGACGAGAGCATTCAGACTAGCAGAGATGACGTTCCGATCTACGCTGACGGTTGTCCAGGAGATGTCTCCTTCTGGGTCGCGGAACTCTATCATGACCCTTGTGGCCGCGCCTGTAGCCTGTTCCGGGTCAAGGATACGTACCTTATAGTCGACCAGTTCGATTTTCTCTACATGCGGGTGGTTTGGTATAAGGGCACGCTTGAGGGCCGACGCCAGGGCGTCGACGGGACCGTTACCATCACTGACCTCAAGCCGGTCGACATAGGGCTTGGCGCTTTCGGCGTCCGAGTTCGGATCGTAGTCCAGGTCGATGGTTCGGACCTTGATGGTGGCACGGGCGGTCGCCGCGGAGTGCTCGGGGCCAACGTCGGAGTGGGCATCGAGAACGACGCGGCTGGCACTGTCAAGGTTCGAGTCGGACACCATGGTGCTGTAGTCCAGGACGCAGAAGGGAGGGCAATAATGTTCGTTGCCGTGTAGGATCATGAGGTCGACGCTGGCTTCAGCCCCCTCGAAGGTGTAGCCGTAAGATTCCAGCTGCTTTACGCGGTTGAGTATGGCGGTTGCCCTCTCGGACGCCCTGGCGGCGTCCTCGGCAGTGTCGTTTCGGATGTCTCCCACCTCGTGGATTTTGCCGAGGATGTTTTGTCTGCCAGAGAGCTCCGAGATGAGGATGCGCTTCTCGTTCCCAACGGCGGCGGGATCGACGTGCTGGTATGACATGGGGGACCGCTCCATGGCGGCAACGTGGAGCCCACCCTTATGAGCGAAGGCGGAGGTACCCACGAAGGGTGCTGAAGAGACATGGGCGCGATTGAACGTCTCGTCGACGAAGCGACTAACGCTGGTGAGATCAGGGAGGTTGTCGAGACAGGCAACCTTGGATCCCACATGCAGAGCGAGGGAGGGAATGATGGAACAGAGGTCTGCGTTACCGGTGCGCTCCCCGATGCCGTTGATGGTGCCCTGGATTAGTCCTGCCCCGGCCCTCGCGGCCGACACGGAGTTGGCCACGGCCATCCCGCAGTCGTTGTGAGCGTGCATTCCCACTGTGACGGTAGGATAGGCATTGATGACGGCCCTGGTCGCCTCGTCGACCTGCCAGGGCATGGACGCCCCGTTCGTGTCGCACAGGACAAGGCACCTTGCCCCCGCGTTGGCTGCTGCGTGACAACACTTGAGGGCGTAACAAGAATCATACTTGTGGCCGTCGAAAAAGTGCTCAAGGTCTATCATGACGCGCAGTCCTCTTCCGACAAGGTAGGACACTGATTCACGGATCATGTCAATATTCTCCTCCGGCGTGGCGCGCAGGATGTCAGTGACCTGCCAAAGGTGCCCCTTAGCGACGATGCAAACGGTGGGAGCACCGGAGTCGACCAAGGCTTTAATTTGCGGATCATCCTCAACCCTCACCCCCTTACGGCGCGTGGAACCGAAGGCAACGAGCTTTGTCCTAGTACCCTCGTCGAGCTCCGTCTGGGCCCGTCGGAAGAATTCTGCGTCCTTTGGGTTGGATCCAGGCCAACCCGCCTCGATGAAGTCAGTCCCGAATGCCGAGAGGCGGGAGGCGATTTTGAGTTTGTCGTCGCATGAGGCAGACACCGACTCTCCCTGCGTCCCGTCTGCGTGTGCATTTATGTATGTTTGCGAGGAAGTAAAGTCGAGGGAGTTGATTGCAGATTAGCATGTCAGTTCGATTTGGAATAAACCACATTCATTTATGAGCGATAAGGACGGCACTGCTAGGAATGCATATTGCATAAATGTACCACCAGAGTATAGTATCAGATGCGATACAAACAACAAGATGCAAAGAAAAAGACACAGCGTGCACCAATCTCTATCCGGCGCACGCGTATAATGGGTAAGCCCGCGCTGTTTCCCCACCTCAATAGACATGCCATTCATTCCCTCGACGCACCTCTCAGGGTCGTATCGTACACGACCACGGCGGTAGGGCCCCGCACCTGGCCGGCGTCTACGTCGAGACCGACGTCCACCAGATCGGCGGATCGGGCGGCAACCCCTCCATCATCCCGGCTAAAGACATCCAGGCCGTCCTCGATCCACTTGTCCACGCCGACTTCTTCCGCGCCCGTAGTGCTGCCGTCGGTGATGCTACTGCTGCCGGCGTCTGAATTGGTGGAATGACGCATACTCGAGGACAGAAAATGTCTTGTCTTTACACGTGGGGGCAGGAAGGCGGCGCCCCCAGGGAGGGAGGAAATGCAGAGAAGTGCGGCGACGACTGCCGCTTTTCGCAACGGGAGGCCGCTGTGGTGGCCCATGATGGGTGAGTGTTTGATGTACTACTCTAGAGTATAATATTTACTACTCACTAGTAAGAGTACTATCTAGTATGCTGAGAAATGTCGGATGATGGGAGGCAGTCATACATTGCATGGCACACAATTGCTGATGGATCTTGAGATCCATCAGCAATTTTCTTGGCACTGCTGTAGCTTCGTACTCAGTATGCATAACCCCAACCCCAAAATATAATATTTTTACAGTATACATATACCACATACGAGCGAGCGCTCGTATTATATATCATACGAGTATTATATTATATTAGTATGCATACTCCTATGTAGTAACGTAACTCATCTTGGTACAGGTTAGGTCGAAGCAAAACCAGAATCATTGAGAATTGGCACGGACGATTGACAGACACTTGGCACAGATCGTTCCGTTAGCTGATTTCCTTCAACCCTATCATGCATACGTAATAAATACTACTCTAGTAGTAGAGTAGCACAGACCCACCTTTGGTGCACGCCCGCTTTTCGGGATATCTCGTCGTCCCTCCGATATCTCGAGCTTCACTCGCTCCGAAATCGTCGTCGAGCTTCCTTCGCTAAGTTATTTACGTTGGGCCCAGCAAGTACTCGTAGTGCTCGATAATACAACGGCTATGCATATTATAACATTGATTTATTATTGAATTTGGTGCGTCACCAAACATAGCCCTCATAAATTACTTACGTGTTAAATTTATAGCTGCCAGCATGAATTTAGGACACGGAGCCAAGAGCATACGTCATACACCTCCTCCTGCCAAGAGAGACATGTTGCATATTGAAGCCGCAGGGAAAGATACTCTAGTGGTACTCTAGCTAGAGTAGTGGTATGTCGCCCAATACTAGCTAGTAGTACTCTGGTAACTGTAACGATACTAAAAGATACATAATACAGATGTACATACTACTCTAGTAGTATGCATAGTACATAGCTGCGATATGTCAATATCAAGCTGGTTTTGGAATTTGGATCCTTCCACTCAAGTTGAAGCTCTCCATATCTCGTACCGCGTAGCGCCCCCCCCCCCCTCGCTGTCCGCCACATGCCTACACTGTACTTTTCAAAAACTTCCTCCAAAGACCAAATCGTCTCTACCAAAGCACCAATTTATCTTCAACGAATTCCGCATCGGTAGAAAGACTCCTGGCGAGCCAGAAATGCGGTTGGCCCTTCTCTCCGCCCTGGTCGCGTCGGCGGGCGCGTTCGCGCCTCTTGGCGGACGCAGCCGCAGCGCAATCCCAATAACTTTGCGTGCCGAAGGGCCCTCGAATGTCGAACCTGGCGATGTCGCAGAAGCCCTGGAATCGGCCGAGTGCGCCCTCGACGAGAGGGTTGTAAATGGCACCCCCGCCCGCGTCAAGCAGAACCCCGCCGGTCTTCTGGCCGACGCAATCTCCGCCGCTGCTTTCTCCGCCCTTCACGTGAACGACGGCCTCGAGATCAAGGACTCATCCAAGAACCTTCGCGTCCTCTGGTCCCGCGCCCTCCTGAACAATGCGGGGAAGATCGACGATCCCATCGCCTACCAGATGCTCCCAGAGGGCACTCGGGACGTCGTTGGGGCGCTTCCGAAATCAGGTCCCATCGTTGACTTCCAAGAGTTCATCGTGAGCCGAACAGAATTCATCGATGCCGCTGTTGATTCCTTCATAGGCGCCCTGCCGAAGGACCTCGAGGAAAAGCCGCAAATTGTCCTCTTCGGGGCGGGATACGACACGCGCTCAATGCGCTTCAACGAAAAGGCCGACTTTTTCGAGGTCGATCTTCCCGACGTCGTCGAGGGGAAAGGCCGACTGCAACGCCGCTGGAAGGAGCAGCACGGCGGCGACAGCATCTCCCTCCCAACTCGGATTGGCTACGATCTAAACAACGCCGCCGATCTCTCGAAGCAGTCGCTCGTTAATGCCCTCAGCGACGCCGGCCTGCAGGAAGACCGGCCTACGCTCTTCGTGTGGGAGGCCGTTCTTTTCTACGTAGAGGGCGATGCCGTCCAGAACCTCTTCAAGGAGACCTTCCGCTTCGGGGACAATTCCGTCTACTGCCTCGTCGACAGCCTCAAACCCGCAGTGACGCAACCATTCCTCCACGTTGTCAAAGATTCCCTCTTAAATAAGCATAACCTTGATGTCATCGATCACCGGGCCCGCTGGGGCGGTGCTGTGCACTTCCTCTTGGCAGGGACCAAGGACTCAATTGTCACGAAGAAAATGCAGGAGGAGAGGGGGGAGCTACCCCACTCCTACCTTGCCTCGTCAGTAAAGCATGGGATTGAAAGTCAGGCCGATGATGCTGCCTCCTTCAACAACCATTGGTATGCCGTCGCATATGACTGGCAAATTGAGCAGGGGGATATCCATGCCACCCGTTTGTGGGGAGAGCCGCTCGTCATTTACCGCGACACCGACGGCAACCTGGTTGCCTCCAAGGACAACTGTCCTCATCGCTCGGCCCCACTTAGTATGGGCAAAATTAATGATGAAGGTAGACTCGAGTGCATGTATCATGGTTGGGGCTACGGAAAGGGCGGTAAGTGCGAGCACATTCCCACGCAGGTTGGGACGGCTGGGGAGCAGGGCGTTCATAAGGCTGCCTGTCTCAAGACCTATGCGATCCACGAGCACGAAGGTCTGGTGTGGCTTTGGAGGGGCGAGCTTCTGGAGGCGGATCTCAGCCTTCTCCCACAGAAGAGGTCAGAGGCGACGTACCCCTGTGATACCATCCTTGACTATAATGTCGACTGGCAGTACATTGTTGAGAACAACCTTGACTCCCCACATCTTTTCTGGCTCCACGATGGTTCCGTCCCACCCGTCCGCAGCCTTAATTTTGTCAAGGAGAAGGTAGCCCAGGTCAGTCTTGATTCCTTCAAAGACGGCTCCGGTATTGGCCATTACGGCCAGACCGCCGGAGGTAAGCCGAAGATCATCCGCTTCGACGCGCCCAATATCGTTCGCCACGGAGGCGCCTCAAGCTTCAGCGAGGAATTCCACATCGTTCCTATCGCACCGGGACGGACACGCGTCCTCCTCAGACAGAACCTCCCTCGAGGACCGATTCTTGAGACCTTCCTCCGAATTCCCGGTTCTGGACCCTTCCTTCAAGAGCTGGTAAGACTTTGGAACTACCACATTGCCCTCGAAGACTACTCGGTCATGCAGGGACAAGCACATAACGTCGATGATCTCGGTGCACCCCATCTGGCCATTGGTGCCCTAGGCGACGACTTGGTGCAAAAATTTTACCGCTACAAGGATTCGGCCGTCAAGAATGACGGCGCTCTCCCGTTCTTCTCGAAGTGGCGGTCGACGAGAAGAGAGCTGGAATTCCAGGCTGCTACAACGGAAGCTGAAGTCGCAACCGAGCAAAATTTCCAGATCGTGGACGACGGGGAGCGTGTCGACGGGAAAACCGTGGGTACGTACGGGATCCTCAAGTCTTACCGCCAGGAAACACCTTATGCCGACTTCCCCCCAGTCAACTATATGAAATATAAGCCTCTCCTCGACATAGATCGGATTTTCCGAAAAGATTCCCCAGGAGCGGAGGAGGCAAGGGCGACGACAAAGTCTGATTTTGACTTTGGGAAGGCCGCTCTTGGTGTGACGGGCAGTCTGGTTCTTGGAGCAGGGGTTGGAACCGCTGTTGTAGACGCGATAGATATATCCAGTGTCTTTGGGGCGATAGACGTGTCTATGTTCATCCACAAATAGATTTGATGACCCCTGCCGCGTCACCGTAACGATGATGAATAGTCATATATTTAACATACATTTTGAAAAATTAACCTGTTCAAGGCTTCGCCCTTATACACCTACGGAACATTATTTTATATGGAAGTAATCGATTTTATTGTGGCAATGACACCGCGATTTGGTTGTTTCGGACCTTCGCTGGTTCTCTCGAACAGCTCTTGACGGCGGCAGCGACGTCACCAACGGTCCCACAGGATGCCGAATTATTCCTTCGCGCCGCTTCCTTTCTGCGAACGTAGTCATTGTACAGAGATCGCCCGGGGTTTGTATCCCTCTCCATCACCGCAGCGCTGGATGAATCCCCCCGCAATGCAACAGAGGGCCTGTCCGCCTCTCCTCCTGTCGCCGTAAGCCTATGGCCACACCGCCACCCGAGCTCTTCGCAGCTCGGCGGGGCCTCCGGCCCGTCCAGGAATCCCACTTGTTCTAACCACTCTGCCGGGTAGCCCGGCTGGTCGACGATGTCGGGGCCCTTCGTGGTGAAACCCTCCGGATCGTACTCGCGAGGGCTCGCAGACGTTCCCCGGCTAAGATTGCCCGTGCGGTGAAGCTGACCGTCCGCGTACTTGAACATAAGGTGATCGTTAAGCTCCCAAGTCATCTTTACTATGCGGTCGGCGTTCTCGGCATATAGTTCCATCACAGCCATTACCGCGCCGTGATCGCCTTTGCTAGCCTTGACGATAAGCCCGTCTACTTTCCGCTGAAGACCGAAATTATCCTCCATGAGGGCGCCCTGGAACGGCAGGATGTCGTCCCTCATCATGTCGGTCCACTTTATCTGGGCGTAGTTTCCCAAGTAACGAAAGGCCCAGAACAACGTCGACTTATCCAGGGCCAGGTGAGTCCCGAGGGTACAGTGGGGGAGACCGGCCATGCCAGCGGCAAACGGGACGAATATCGAGTACGGAGCGGCGTACGGGGCGTACCAAAGGACCCCACCCGCGGCGTCAGGTAGCCACTTTCGGGATTGGACGATATAGGAGTCCGAGGTCCGGTACAACCCAATGGTGCGCTCCCAGTTCCCCGGGCGACGAGAGGAAGGCGGTGCGTCAGCAGGAAAGGCAGTGCTGTTATTGCCGGCGACGTGGTCGGGAGATCCCCAAGGTCCTCCCGAAAAAGTTGAGTACGGGGTGCCCTCATAGTAACTCCTCATGACCCTGGCAACGTCAGTCACGCTCAGCTTCCTATCTGGGCGGGCCGAGAAGGGGTACGGCCTTGAGATCCTCCATTCGACGTAGTCAGTGGGTAGGTCCAGGGAGGGGGCGAAGTCGTTGTAGACGCCCCACGACCTCCGGCCAGAGTAGTACTTGTGCGCGTACTCCCCGTCAGAGTACATTGCGGTGAAATCGAGGGGAGCGTCGGATGACGGATCCCACCATCCTAGATCAGTGGCAACAGAAAAAACTGTGTCCGAATACATAAAGTTGTTCGGGTCGTTCGGGTCGATTTCCCGGATAATGAAGGCGTTGGGCACGACTACGAACGAGTCATCGGGAACTCTCTGGGCGACCCATATTGCCGATGCTCCAGTGGGGTCAGGAAGGATGTGGAACACCCAAACCTCATCAACGTCAGTGACGATGAGCGATTCGGCGGTACCCTCAAAAAGCCCCGCGCCGTAGAAGCCACCTTCGACGGCAAGCTTGCCAATCTCTTGGATGGCCGTCCGAGCCGACGAGTGGCGCTCCATGGCGATCTGCGTAAGAGCGTCGACGGAAAAACAGGCCTTGCCTACCTCGGCGTCGCCGCTGTCGCCTTCGGGCGCATGCAGGGGCATGCCCCTGGGAGCCGCGCCGAAGACACCGCTGCACGTTGACTCGGCAATGCCGAGCTGCCTCTCGTTGAGTGCACCGTAAGTCTCCTCAAAATACTGAAATGTGTGGGCGACCTGGGGGATGCCGCACCCATCCAGTGGCTGGAAGGGGGCGCCATTGCCATTGCCATTGCCATTGCCATTGCCATTGGTGTTACCGCTGGCGGGCGCGTAGGGTGGGAGAGGATAGGTGGCATTGGCCCTCGCATTGCCGACGTAGCGTGGGAAGCTCTCGGGCGAGAAGTAGATATCCCTAACGGATCCCTTCGGCCAGTCGCTAGAGGGGATGCGGACGAGGCGGGGATCGGTGTCGCCCTCTCCGTCGTTGCTGTGGGAGCAGAATACGGAGCCGTCCGTTGTGGCCAGCCTACCGACGCCAATCGTGGTGCATGCCTGAGCTCCCCCCATCAGGAGCAGTAACAGGAGAAGGGCTGGACGGAACTGGGGGACATCTTGCCACCCCCAGGCGGCGTTGTGCGCGTAGGCTCCTGTCATGGCTGCTGAGTTTGCCTTGCATTTATTTGTGCAGGAGCGCATGAGTCATTAAATTTTTATTTTTATTTTTATTTTTAAGCTTTCAGAAGTGAACACACATACGAGCGCGTACTACTTTTTAGTAAGTATTAATACATCATACATATATTATGAATTATTTTGTTGTGTTACCTCTATAGATCTAGTTGGGTAGATCTAAATTGACCTGTGGCTAGGATTCCAAAACAAATTCCTACTTATCTATTAGGATGGCAATGCAGGATCTATCATTCTATCGGAACTGAAGGGATTTCGTCGTCAGGACCGGGCTCGCAGCGCTCCTCCGTCACGCATTTCTCCCATTCGACAGATAGAAAGGCTTCGACCTCCTTCGCACTAGCGCGACCACGCCAGTCCTGCCGGTGGCACATATCCATGGCCGTCAGGAGCGCGGCAATGATCGGATCGTCGGAGTTGCGCAGTTCATCCGTCAGGGCAGGTAGCGCTCCGGCCTTCACCTTCTTGTGCGTCATTTTTGATCCGTTCTCGTTGTAGTATTTCCTGTACGGAAAATTTAAAGTCAGGAGGGTGTATAATATGTTTCCCATGCTATAGACGTCAATCGCCTCGGTCTGGTACCCGTACCTGTACTCTTCCGGACTTCGGAAGAGCCAGGCATTGTAGTCACCATATATGTAGGGGCAGTTCCCCGCGTTGCTCGTCGAGTTCCAGAATAGAAAGGTGCATCGATTGAAGTCTGAGCAGGCAGGAGCGAGAGAGAGAGAGAGATAGAGAGAGAGAGAGAGGGTCAGGGAT
>Ga0315315_10006364_pt1 | contig 10918 bp, 4 predicted proteins | sample M140m3416metaG_FD_203699 | JGI IMG/M metagenome (GOLD analysis project Ga0315315, IMG submission 203699) | Ammonia-oxidizing marine archaeal communities from Monterey Bay, California, United States - M1 40m 3416 | ecosystem: Environmental > Aquatic > Marine > Intertidal zone | place: USA... | reverse complement strand
CGGGTTGACATATGCAAGGACCTTTCAATTGGCTCGGTCGTGTCAGAGCGTTCAGATGGAGAAACGGAAGCAAAGCGAAATTGCGACGCGGGCTTGTGATCTGGGTGCATAAAAGGACCTGTAGCATGGTTCGTCCTAGTTCTTGCCGAAGGGGGCGTAGGTACGTCTTCTCCTTCTGCGCGCGAGACGTCTTGGTCGCAGTGTATTAAGGGGTCGGGAGATTGCTCACGTTTGCAAGTGGACGAAGTCTCCACTTGAATCTCGGTTGGGAGGGTTGGCAACTTTCTGCTGGCAGCACTGGCCTGGTACCGAACGAGAGAAAAACCAACAAGACGCGCCGAAGCATCATTTTGCTCCCCCCGGGGAGAAGAAGATCGTGATAAGACCTGCATCCCATTCAGGGAGCTGACCTCAACGGTATGATTTCCCGAGTTTGATGAATCATCGGAATTCACGCTGCATGGCCCCGTTGCGGCGACGGTGGCATTGACTCTGTATACACAGTTTGTGGTCCCCTCTTCGTATTGCTCCTGCAATTTCGCGGCTGCCATTCGGTCAGGCTCAAGCTGCGGAATTGAATTCTGCAGCAGGCCGCGAATTGCTTTGAACGCATCGTCTTCCCCAACGAATCGTTCTACTAGACCCAGCTCGTCTTGGACGAGAATGCCATCCCCATTGATACGCCACACCCAGGCTTCATCCTTCAAACACGAGCCCAGCTTCAGTTCCAGCCCGTCAGAGAGTAGGCATTCTCCCTCCTGGAGCAAATCAGGTCCCTCTTCAGTGGAGTCATTTATTCTTCGCCTCATATTGGCTGGAGGATTCATGTCTATCGACGTCGAAGAGGACGAGACGGAGGAAGAAGAGAGCAGACTGCCATCAATAAGCTCCAGAGAAAAGCCCCACAAGTCTTCGGCAAGATCGCTGCGGCAGTCACTGCCTCCACGGAGCCATCTCCAGAGAAAGGATAATGCTCCTCCCTCCTTTCGGCTTTCGGAGCAATTGCTTTTGGCATCACTCCCGCCATGCAGCTGTCTCCGCCGCGAACTTCTCTTGCGGACCAGCCAGAGAGTAGCATCGCCGCACTCCGAAAACCCCCCTGGTCCGAAGCACTTGCCGTCCACGTCGTCCTGGAGCCAGTACGGCTCACTGAGGACTTCCTCCGGATCGGAGTACCCAGATTCATGGAGATACTCGAGCAGACCGTCAAGACCCCCAGCGGTCTCGAGCTGGAGCGTCTCGAGGAAAATTGCCATCGGTTGGACACCGACGATGCCCTGCCATGACGGCGCCCCCCATGGCGTTGGCGGGAGGTTGCGTGACACGCCGACGAGGTGAAGGAGGACGATAAATAAGCGGTTTGCTCTATCTCTCATGATACTTGTGTGCGTTTTTGCTGATCGAAATCGACCGGCGAAGCAATCCGATGAGCAGCGATGGTTTGCCTAGCCAGCCACACAGCCAGCCAAGTAATGAGAAAGGAATTCCCGGGGTGCACGGTTCTCCCTTATCGCATATACTATCTCCCAGAGGCAAACACCTCCCCGGCGGCCTTAGAGGTAGGTGCAAACGTCAACCAAGGAGGGAAGGGGTTGTAGGACATGCCCCAAACAAAGCAGGGATACTATGGCGCACGTACGTTGATTGAAGGCTTCGCCGACCAGCAGACGAGCAGGTCTCGTGCAGGGAGAGTGTTTCCAACTTGAATGAGGACTTCAACGTGGCTGCAACTGGATTTAGCCTGCTAAAGTACGCACGACGCGGCATGAAACCACTCAGCACATGGTATGAATACTACTTGCTTGTACTAGGAGCCCGTAATACGTACTAGCTAGTATTATGGATACTAGCTAGTAGAGTAGTATTATGCATCATACGAGCTCGTATTATATTAATATGACGACTACTAGCTAAAACTAGTAGTACGTATAGCTAAACTGTATGCTATGCATACTTCTTCAGTACTACTCTTACTACTAATCTACTAGTAGTAGTAATATTATTCATACTCTAGAGTTTGCTGGCGTGCCACGTGTTAACCAAACTGGTAAGGTTAGGACTACAACTGTACCCTTCCATATAGAAACAAAAGAGTGCGGAGATCAAATCTGTTTCTCACTTTTCCTGCCATCTTTCGTTTGCTGCTCGGTTTGTTTCTCAGGCATCTTTTCGGTTAAGCAAAGGCAGGGACCAAACCGAGGCAACGGCGGCACCCACTACGGCCAAGGACACCATGCCCGCCGCGGGCACCGACGCCGCTGCTGCGTTGAAGTGTTTCAGCGCCAGTACATAGGCCACAGTGGGGCTCTTCGACAGGACCTCGACGACCAGAGTTCTCTTCCTTGCCTTGTCCATGCCCCTAAGTTCGGCGACTGCAAGGGCGACCGCCCCACCGGCGAGGGGGAGCAGTGTGGAGCAGATGGCGGGGGGTACCCACGACGATCCCGAACCCAAGCCCAGACCCAGCAGGGACGAGGAGGAATTGGCGGCACCCCCGGCGACCAGCAGCATGGTGGCGCCGACGCCGACTGCTGGCAGGCAGGGAAGGAGGAAGCGCTGTGCCGTAGCGGGAAGGCCTCTCCCCAAAGCGAGGCCCACCAGCAGGGGCACGAGGACGAGGGAGGCTGTCGAGCGGAGCACGGAGATCCCATCCATGGCAACGGTGGTTCCCAGCAGGGCCGACGTTAGCACTGGGGTCATCACGACCCCCAGCACGGTGGTGGACAGAGTGCACACGACCGAGAGGGAGATGTCCCCGCCGGCGAGGAGGGCGAATAGGTTCGAGGCCTGCCCTCCACCCACGCATCCCAGAAGGACGGTTCCAGCGACGAGATCTGGACCCACTTGGGCGCCCAAGCCAAGACAGCGCATCATCGGGCCCGATGACAGCCCCAGCGCCAGAAGGGGCATGAGGATAAAGCAGCAGACGACGTTCCAGAACACGACTGACTGCGACGAGCGGTCGGTGAGCGCAGCCCTTACCTCGGATGGGGTCGCAGTCATCCCCATGGCCAGCATGAGGATCGAGAGCGAGCGCGAGACCGACCGGAGGGACCCAAATAACCGCTGCACTAGGATCGGATGCGTCATCCCGATGCCGGCAGCGAGAAGAGTCCAAAGGGGCGCCCCGAGGGTGATCCAGCGGAGGAGGGCGCGAATGGGCAGCACTGACGACGCGGCCGAGCTGGATTCTGATGATGCGTTGAACAATGGCGAGGCGCGTCTTTCCTTTGCGACAGCGTTCAATGGCGTGGACCTGTATTGCGCGCAATGAAGGCCTCCAGGCATGAACGTCCGCATCGGCTTCGGTGCTACATGTATTGGACCGAAGGCAGAGACAAACCTGGCCGCACGTGCACCTGGGGACGGCGGCCCGAAGACGGCAGCGGCCGCAGCGGCTGCTGCGAGGCCTGTGCGCATGATTGCTCCCCTTGCCCTCACTCGCAAAATATTTCGCCTTCTTGCCACGGAAGGTGGAGGGATGGAAGGGGAATCGGCCGAAGGATGTCTAAGAGGAGCGAGATTTGTTTTTTCGTTTGCTTTTTGTTTTGCTGTGGGCTCGAAATGCGCGCGCGCTTTCAATCATCTTCTTAGCATCACATTTGCATGCTTGCTTCCCTTTTTTTTGGCGGCCTGTTCCTCTTGGACCATTGCACTGGAACTACCCGCCCACAGTATCCACCCAAGCGCCCGCCATGAATGGTGGCGCCGCCCTCAGATTGCTGGGAAGGTCGCGGCTCCGGCTCCGCCACCACCTTGTCGCCCCATCCGTGACGGCGACGGGGCCCGCCGCAATCGCGAGGGCTCGCTTTTCCTCGAAGGAGGCCGACCCGGAGGAGGAGGAGCAGCCGCCGCAGGACGCCGCCACCATCGTGCAGGGACCGTCTCTCCTCACCTCCACGTCCGTCTACCGCCCTGCGCCGACGCTCTTCCATCTCCCCGGGCTGCGCTCTCTCCCGGTCTGGACCGCGCCTCCGGCGCCTCCGTCCTCCCCGAAGGCGCCCCACCGCCACCGCGTAGCTTACAACGATCCCAAGGTCGCCGTCGCAGTCGAGAGGCTAGAGGCCTCGTACGAGGACATCAGGGCCGAGTACATGGACGCTATTATGGGATCAGGAATCTCGACAGATCCGGACGCCGATGCCTTCCGCCGACCCCTGGAGCCCGACTATGACGTTTCGATCCGCGGGGGAGAGCACGCCGCTGATGCGCTGCACACGGGCACCTGGGACTGGCACTCTCATGTTCTGTCGGGTCAGCGGAAGGAGGCTTTTGCCGAGCGGTGCCCAAAGACGGCCGCCGCCGTCGATGGCCTCGGCGACGACCTCCTGGACGGGCCCTTCTCCTTCTGCTTCTTCAGCACGTTGCAGGGCAAGAGCCGGATCAAGCCCCACAACGGCCCCATGAACCTCAGGCTGAGGATTCACCTGCCGCTGATAGTTCCCGACGAGACGCACACAGACGGCTATCACGGCGGTCTATCGTGTGGCATCAGGGTGGGGCCGCAGATACGGCGCTGGGAGGAAGGCAGGGCCCTTGTCCTGGACGATTCCTACGAGCACGAGGTTTGGAACGACACTGATTCCGTCCGCGTCCTGCTGCTGGTCGATGTTTGGCACCCCGACGTCACCCTCGAAGAGAAGGAGAGAATACGCAACATGTTCGGGTACGCCCAGGGCAAAGGGTGGATAGGGAAGGAAGGGAAGGAGGACAACAGCTCTGGCTAATCTCGAAGGAATATATCAAGCTTTATCTACAAATTACACACGACAACCCCATCCCTACTTATATTACACTATATATATATATATGCATACGTACTAGATACTTAGTAGTAAGTTTAGTGACCGGAGTACTGTCGCCAAAGTTTCGATGGCCTGTCACGCAAACTCCACACGCCCCCTTCCAAGTGCCCACGGGACGCAGTGAGCTTGAAAAGATGAAACCATGAGGCCAAGCTCATCGTTTATATTGAGTTTGGCGTTGATTGTCCTTCCTTCGTTGCTGTCTCGCCATGTTTCTGGATTTCACTTAACACAACAATTTCAAGCATCCAGTAAGGGAAGCGTGCTTGCTATCGCATCTTTTCCCATCAGTCCGTCGGGATGGCAAATGCTGGCGGTTGCTGGTCATGGTGGGGGCTACGTTCGATTTTGGACGGTCCCTCCGTCTCCCAGCGAGGGATGTCCAGTTCTAGCAGAGACCGCCAACGTTCATGGCGGTTCAGTGTTCGCGCTTGACCGCATTGCCCCGGATCAGAGTTCCGGTGTCCGAGCTTCAGACGAGTACATGTACTTGGTTAGTGGTTCATTTGACAGGACCGCCAAGCTTCACCGAGTTATCATTTCCGACCGCAACGATGTCACTATGAAGACAGTCGGTGACTTGGCTGAACATACAGGCTGGGTCAGAGGGGTCCGTGTACGGACCTCAGGGAACCAGTATGCACTAGAATTATCAGGAAAGCATGTGCTCAGTATTGGCTGCAATCTAATCAACGTCTGGACGGTAAAGCCATTCAGTGACCAGCGCCAAGGCTTCGAAGCAGTTCGAATAGCGCGCTTGGACGCTGGACCGTCTCCCGGGGATCCTTGTGAAGAAGACTTTCGACGCCACGACATATTGTGCCTGGACCTGCTTGGCGACGGCAAATCCGTCGAGGGGAAGGCTTCGTCATGGATTGTTGCCGGTTTAGTTGATGGCACCATCCGAGTATTTGAAGGAAGATTTGATCATTGGCAGCTAGAGCGTTTCAGTAAGAGCCCTTACAGCGCAACTGGGAATTGTGCAGTTGTGGAGGACGTCCAGGATGATAGACCAACCCTCGCATTCAAAGCTCACTCTGGAAGAGTGACTGGGGTGCATAAGATACCAGGTAGCCCGCAGGATTTTATTTCTCTGGGCCATGATGGGCGTTGGGTTAGATGGCACATAGCGTATTCTGATGCTGGTGTGGAAGGACGTCGCACACCTATCTTTGCAAAGGAACGCGAAGGGCGTGTTCCAGCTGTGCGTACTGGCACCAGTGAGGTAAGCACGGAGACAAGAATAAGTAGCTCGTCCGTAGTGACAGATATCAACCAGAAGTGCTCGCTTGTCTTGGGAACAACAGGAGGCTCCATGTACCAAGTTGATATATCATCAAAGGATGCGTCAGCATGCAAAGAAATATGGAAAGATGACACCGGAAAGAACTCGATAACTAGTATTGCTACTCTCGGCAGTGATTTAGTGGCAGCTGGTACCTCCGCTGGATCTGTGATGGTCTTTCAAAACGTAAACTAGTATACTCATCAGCACTCTGCCTTGTATACATATATATATATATATAATGCATACTAGTCTAGTATTATGTATGCATAGTATGCATAGTATTGTGCATACGAGGTCTCTCCGTGACCATTTTATGCATAATATATTATATTATGCATACTAGCTACTAGAGAGTACCTTTTGTATCTGTTTTTTCATCTCCCATGCATTTGAATGAATGTTCCATCAGGGTTCGGGTATTCGTTCCACATTCTTGCGCGCTGCCTTTTTACAAACTTCTAAGACAGAAGTGAGGAGACGGACAGACTATGCATACACTTTATAAACTGTACTAGCTAGTAGTATGCATACTACTCTATTACTACTACTAGAGTACGACTCGTAGAGTAAGAGCGCTCGTATGCAAGGTATGCATACTCTACTGTACTATTACATACTACTATGCATACTCTAGTAGAGTAGCTAGTTGTAAAGTAGTAGCAGGACCCAGAGGGAACACCAAGTCGTCCCCGGTTCTCACGATCAGATCCCCTAAACCTGCCTTCGCAAAAAATTCAGCACCCCAAAAAATTCAGCACCCCAATGATCATTCTAATGACATGTAGATGTAGCTAATTGATTGGAAAAGAAAAGGATGCAAAGTTGGCGCTTTTTGTCACCTTGTACGTGTGCATGCTAATTTAGTTGGGATGTCAGGATTACTGATTCATCAATTTCGGCGCGTGAGCATGTGGGGTATCCAAGGACTTCATGTGTTTGAATTCATAAGTCTTTCTTCCTGCGTTTGGTACAAATTGGCATACTGCAAGCCTGCACGATCGGGTGGACCCAATCCATTCTTGTCCAAGCACAGCACACGCACATTCTCACCTGGATATTCAGCAGTATGCATAGATACATCATCATACGCGCGTACTTCGCGTTGAATCTAAAAGTCTAGAACTATCCCATCCTACTACAGTATGATAGTCAAATAACACGCTGGCACATTCCGACTCCCTAGCCTGAGAACCCCATTCACCTCCATTTGTGCCATCCCCAGCAGTTCACAAAACGGAACCACGAGCTAAACAGCACCGCCTGGCGATGACGAAGACCATGCCGATGCCGATACCTAGAACGGTGACAGTGCCGATGCCGATGAAGACTCGGACCGCATCGACCGCCAGCAGCAGCAGCGCCGTTGACTCGGCCTCAACGGAGGAGGTGGGCGTTAGCATCGACGCGGACGGCTTCCCCCTTCCGCCCCCTCCCCCGGCTCCGGCCGCCACCGTTCCCGCCTCCCTGGGCTTGCTAATACCGCTGTGGGGCGCCTGCGCCGTGGCCGCCTTCGCGGCCACCCCACCCCGAAAGGGCACATCTCCGGAAAACCGAGAAAACCCGGAATCCCCGGCAGGGGTCAACGACCTCGTGCCTGTTGCGGGCGCACAGGAATCCACTTCGTCCTTGAGCAGGCCGCGGTCCCAGACAAACCATGACGACGGTAGCAAGGTCAATGTGAGCAATACCATGTCCGATCGGGCCAGCGTCGCCTTCATGGACGTCATGGACTCCATCTTCGATCCAGCCGCCCTGGCCAGGAGAGTAGCTAAATCGCCAGGGCGGTCGACCGCCTCCTCGTACACCAGCCCCACTCGTTCATCGTCCAACGAGTTAGACGCGTCGAACGGCGATATAAAGCACGATGGCGATCAAGGTCAGGTCCACGCCGATCAAGATCAAGATCAGGATCAGGACCAGGTCCACGCCTTTCAAGATCAGGAACACGGCGACCACGGCGACGCCAGCAAGGCGATCACCTTGGCGATCGCCTCGGCTCTCGCCAGCCCCTCCTCGGCCATCTCCGGTGCAGGTGACACCGTAACGGCGGCCATATCCCGGGCCAGCGCGGTCCACCAGGCCAGGGTTGTATCGTCAGATGACGTAGCCGCCCTTTCCGAGGCTCTCTCTGGCCTGAACGTGGAGTCCAGGGAGCTGGAGCGGTGGCTGGAGGATGAGGTGGCGCCCAATCCCGCCGGGTTCAAGCTCTCGGATGTCATCAACCGCGTGCAGAGTCTGGTCGCGAGGTCGGAAGTGCAGGCGGACCAGTCCCTCCAGGTGTCCCTCAGGAGCAGCATCGATGCCAGTCTCGTCGCCGCCGGAGAGGAGTTGGAGTGCGAAGAGGTGGTTATGCTAGGCATGACGGCGATGCCAGCAGACGCTACCGGAAGCGGAGAGGGCCGCGGTGATAGTGGCAGCGGCAATGGCAAGGTCAGTGCCACACATATGGGCGCGGGCCGTTGGTCGGTCAAGAAGGAGAAAGCGGCAGGGGGCAGTAGCGTTCGGGACGTCGCCTGGACCGCACCGGCCCGCCAAGTGAAGGCGCTAGCGGCGCGGGGGGCCGCAAGCGTGCGCAGCGTCGCCAGTCCTGTATCGGGCGGCCGCGCGAGAAAGGGCAGGACCAAGAAGGAGAAGATGAGGGGCAGCAGCGTTCGCATTGGGGGGCTGGCGGCGCTGGCAGCGACCGAGGAAATGGAGAGCGTGATCATTCCCGTTTCGGTCGGCCCCGAAAGCGAGGTAGAGATGTTCCTCGAAGAGGTGAACAAGAGCGGATCATCTAGGGCTGGGGCAAAGCGCAAGTGGTCCGAGCGGGGTGGCCTTGATTCTCCGATGCAGTACCTTAAGAAGCTCAAGAAGAAGGCTCAGCAGCAGCTTTCGAGGAGGGAGTCCTCTTCAGTTTCCGCGTCTGCCTCCTCGAAGATCACCCAGAAGGATCTCGTTAGGGAAATGAACTCCATCATCCGGCGCGAGGAGACCAAAGCACGGTTGGAGCGCATGGCCTCCAAGGCCCGGGAAGCCCGGACGGGCCTGGAGGTCCACTTAGGGGGGCTGTTCAAGCGCCGCGAAGAGCAAAAAAGTTAGGCAGCGAAGAGCAAAATAGTTAGGCGGGGGGAGTCGCGTCGGGAGTACCAACTGCATAAGCTGACCGATGGAGGGCATCGACAACACGTATGCTGGAACGAACGAAAGACGGCCGCGTTATATGGACCGAACTCAGCTGCATTTCTATCTATGTAACTTTATTAGACGCATTACATATTCGAATCGCACACCATGTCTGCAGTGCATGCGGCTGGTTCGAGTCTGGGACGAGTCGAGTCGGAGCCTGAGCCTTTTGAGCCGTCGACCCCGCCAACGGAAACATGGTGTCGTGGCGTTGGCATGGCATCGCGCCTGATCGCCGTGGACGCGGCAATCATCCCAACCTCTCCTCGAGGGCCCGCAGCGCTGGCAGGGTCAGGACGAGCTTCTCGTGCTTGAGGATATCGTAAACGTTGGCCCCCAGCTGATTGGCCAGCTTGACCTTATGCAGGTTGCGCGCCGCCACTCGGAACTGGATGTTGATCCCCCCAATGCGAGCGGAGGGGGTGACGACTCCGTCCTCCCTCTCGTCCCCGCCCCCGCCCCGGCTGCCGCTGCCGCTGCCGCCTCCGTGTTCGTGTTCGTGTTCGTGTTCGTTCTCTTCCCCGCCGTCCCTCCGTCCCACCTCGTCGCTGTCCAGCACGAACGCCGACGCCCCGTACTCCCCCCCGATGTCATACCGGTCCAGCACCGCCGCGAGCCTCCCCGTCTTGTGCGTGTCCAGGACGAGATCGCCGACCAGGACGAGGTTCCCCTCCTTGAGCTTCTGGCTGAGCGCGTGCACCAGCCCCAGCCTCCGCACCTTCTTGTTGAGCCTGGTGGTGTAGTCCTGGATGGATCCCTTGGGTCCGTGGGCCTTGGCCCCGCCCCTCCAGTGTGCCGGGCGGGAGTGGCCCGCCCTGGCCATTCCCGACCCCTTCTGGGCCCTGACCTTCCTCCCCGAGCCGCTCACCTCGGAAACGGTCTTGGTCTTTGCCTTCCTCCTTCCCCTCTTCTTGTTGCGCTGGTAGATTACCACGCGGTGGAGGAGATCGTTGCGGATTGGGTCCATCCCGAAGACGGACGGATCCAGGTGCAGCGTCCCCACCTCCTCGGCCGTGGACAGCCTCAGGACCGGGACGCGCAGCCGCTCCGGTAGGGGAACCGCGTACTGCGGATCGAGGCGGGTGGAAGGGTCGTAGAGCACCTCGTCGGTGTCGTCGGCGTCGTCGGCGTCGTGGTAGCTGACATCGTCAGCGTCGGATTCGGACCCGGACCCGGACCCGGACCCGGACCCGGACCCGGACTCGGACTCGGACTCGGACTCGGATTCGGATTCGGCATCGGCGGTATCAAATTGCTCGTCGGCGGCGGCCGCCTCGGCGTGGTCACTGTCGTTGTCGACACCGCCTCCGCCCACCCGCTCGAGGCCGTAGAAGGGGGAGCAGGTCGATCTGGGATCGATGCGGAGGTTGGGAGGGAGCACCGCCAGCTGCGGCCCGCCGCCAGTGCCGCCGCCGCCCCCGCTCCCGCCGCCGCGGCCGCGGCCCGGGGGGGAGGAGGAGAGGCAGCGCCGGGCGGCGGAGGGGGCGGCGGGCAGGCCGGCTGTGGGCCCCGCCGCCGCACCGGCCGCCGGCCCCCGCCGGGCGGCCCGGAGGGCCGTGGCGGCCAGGCGGGATGCCATGGAGAGTACGTGGACGGTCCTGGGTGCCGCGGGGGGAAGGGTGGGATGTGGGAGATGTGAGATGTGAGATGTGGGGGGGGA
>Ga0315315_10006362_pt1 | contig 10926 bp, 13 predicted proteins | sample M140m3416metaG_FD_203699 | JGI IMG/M metagenome (GOLD analysis project Ga0315315, IMG submission 203699) | Ammonia-oxidizing marine archaeal communities from Monterey Bay, California, United States - M1 40m 3416 | ecosystem: Environmental > Aquatic > Marine > Intertidal zone | place: USA... | reverse complement strand
ATTTCTATTGGGATGGCCATTAGAGTGGGTACCAATTGTAATGATTATTGTTCCAATAATTTTACCTTTAGTAGAGGCTTTAGGATTTAATTTAACCTGGTTTGCAATATTAGTTGCAGTGAATTTACAAACCGCCTGGCTTTCTCCACCAGTAGCGCTCTCCGCTTACTTCTTAAAAGGTGTTGTTCCAGAATGGGATCTTAAAGATATTTATTATGGAATGATGCAATTTATGGTCTTACAGGTCATTGGTTTGGTTTTAATTATTATATTTCCACAAATTGCTCTTTGGTTGCCAACTCTCTTGTATGGACAGTAGAAAATTTAAGTTTTATATTGTTTAAGTGAGTCAACAAAAATCAAAAAAAACATTAATAAATTGGGATCTAGTTTCAGTAAATCCAAATGATAAAAATTGGGACTGGAAAGACTTATTTTGTTTTTGGGGAGTTAATGTCCAAAGTCTAATTGGATTTTCCTTAATAGCATCTCTTTATCTGATATATGATATAAATTCATTTATAGTTTTTTTTGGAACTTTATTGGGTTCTTTGTTAATTTATTTTTTTTCAAACTGGATAGGCAAGCCTTCTCAAAAGTTAGGATTACCTTTTGTGGTATTATTGAGATCCTCACTAGGTATTAGTGGGGCAAAATTCTTTGGATTGTTTAGATGTATAGTTGGGATCTTTATATTTGGTATTCAAACATACTTTTTATCTAAAGCTGTTGTTTACCTTATTAGAATAGGACTATTTAGTTATGATGCATCGTTATTAGATAACGATATATTTTTAACATTTTTTTTAGGTTTAAATATTATCGACTGGTTTGGTATTTCAACCACAATGATTATCCAAGGATTTTTGTTTAGCACTGGAATGGTATTTAATAAAAAGATAATAAAATTTTCAGCAATAAGTGTTTATCTTGGAATGATTATTTTTTTCTTTTCAGTTTTACTTAATGATGTAAAAATTTCATCAAATGCATTCATATCATTCTTAGATTATAGTAATTTTCTTGATAAAAGTAATATAGCTCCATTAATTACTGTTATTGGAACAACATTTACTTTTTTCTCTATAATAATTTTAAGTTATGGAGATTTTTCACGTTACGTAAAAGATGAAAATCAACTTAAAAAAGGAAATTTAAGTCTATTATTAAATTTAATTATTTTTTCATTTTTCACTCTGTTTATAGTCACAGGTGCAGATGCCTTTTTAAAACAAGATCCTGAAAATTTGAATAGAATACTAACTAGTCCAAATGATATCATTGGAAAATTAGATAATTTATTGGTGACAATTCTTGTTCTATTTTTTGTTATTATCGCTTCGGCATCAACAAATTTGATTGCTAATTTTATTCCATCGCAATATTCTTTAATCAATTTTATACCTTCATCTTTTTCTTTAAAAAGCTCAAGTTTTATAATTGTTGTTTTAGGTTTCTTAGTTTCAATTTTTTGGTTAACTTATTTTAGTCAAATAGGAGCCTTCTCTTATATAGATTCTATTGGTGCTTTTTTTGGTCCGTTGTTTGGTTTAATTATTTCTGATTTTTACTTTGTTAAAAAAGGAAAGCTTATTAATAAAGATATTTATTCATCAGAGGTAAATGGTGCATACTATTATTCTGGTGGATGGCATATAAAAGGCATTTATGCTTTATTTTTAGGATTCATTTTTTCGGCATCAACAATTTGGAATACTAATTTAATGTTTCTTCAATCTTATTCTTGGATAATAGGAGCCTTTATTTCTTTTATAGTTTACTACCTTTTGGCGAAAGATTAATTTAATATGAATAAAAATATATTTAACTTTAAAGATAGAACCGCTGTAATTACGGGTGGTGCTCAAGGATTTGGTTTAGATATAGCAAAAAGATTTTTAGAGTCTGGTGCAAGAGTAATAATATGGGATATTGATCCTAAAATGATTGAAAAAGCTGAAAAAGATTTAAATAATTCAAATTTATCTTCAAACATTGTTGATGTGTCTAATTACAAGCAAGTTGAAAATAGCACTCAAGACATTTTAAAAAAAAATAATATTGATATCTTAATTAATAACGCTGGCATCACAGGTCCCACAGCTTCATTATGGGAATATGATCTCGAGATGTGGAAAAAAGTAGTTGAAATTAATTTGATGGGAACCTTTAATTGCTGCAGAAATATAGTACCAAATATGATTAAGAATAATTATGGTAGAATTGTCAATGTAGCATCAGTTGCTGGTAAGGATGGTAATGCAAATGCAAGTGCTTATAGTGTTGGTAAAGCAGGGGCTATTGGGCTAACAAAATCTCTTGGTAAAGAGCTAGCAGATAAGAATATAGCTGTAAATGCTGTAACTCCGGCTGGAGCAAAAACTCGAATTTTAGACCAAATGACCAAAGAACATGTTCAAAGAATGCTATCAAAAGTGCCTAGAGGAAGATTTTTAGAGGTGGAGGAGTTTACCTCTTTAGTTTGCTGGCTCTCATCCGAAGAAAATACTTTCTCAACAGCAGCTGTATTTGATATTAGTGGTGGCCGATCAACCTATTAAATTCTTGGTTTTTGCTCAATTGTTTTGATATTATTTATTTTACCTCTACTAAATTTGATATCTTTAGACATAACTGGTGCAAAAATCATAATTGACCAGTAAATAAGTAGTAAAAAAATTGAAATTGTCTTCATATTATTAATATAGAGCCTAATGTTGAATTTTGAATGTTTAAATTTTGTCAAAATAATGTATTAAAAAACTTTTTTATTTAAAGTCATGAAAGTTATATTTAAAATTTTTTTAATTATATTTCTAGCCACTAACAGCATCAAAGCAGATGAGGTAAGAGTATTTGATTTTACTGAGACAGAGATCTCTGAGCTTCAAGTAAAAAAAGTAAGAGGAGCAGATAACAAAACTCAATATACAGTTGGGACTAATGAAAATGGAAATTTTTTAAAATCAGTGGCAAATAATGCAGCTTCAGGCCTTGGAAAAGAGATTAAAATTGATCTAAATAAGACACCATTTATAAATATTACTTGGAAAATTGAGAAAGATTTGTTCGGCATTAAAGAGAACACCAAAAAGGGGCATGATTATGCAGCTAGAGTTTTTGTGATAAAAAAAACAGGAGCAACACCTCTCTCTAATAGAGCCATTAATTATGTATTTTCAAGCAATAATGAAGTTGGATCGAATTGGCCTAGCCCTTATACCAAAAAATCAATTGATAATGTTCTAGCAAGTACAAAAGATAACTTGAATGAGTGGATAACTGTAAAATCTAATGTAAAAGAAGATTTTAAGAAATTTCATAATTTAGATGTGAACGAGCTTGATGGAATAGCTATTATGTCAGATACAGATAACTCAAAAATGAAATCTATCGCTTATTTTCAGAATATTTATTTTTCAGCCGAATAATTAAAATTTTTGATATAATAAAAATATGCATGAAAATTTCTTTCACAAAGTAAAGGTTTACTATGAAGATACGGACTCTGGTGGAGTAGTTTATTACGCAAATTATTTAAAATTTTTAGAAAGATCTAGGACTGAGGCGTTATCATCTATTGGATATAGCAATAAAAAGGTAAAAGAAGATTTTGAAGCTTTGATAATAGTTAAAGCCTGTAATATTGAATACAAAAAACCTGCACATTTAGAAGATGAATTAACCATAAGATCTTTTGTTAAATCTATTACTAAAACATCTTTTTTTATGAATCAAATAATTACGAGAAAAAAAGACGAAATAATTGTTGAGGCTCAAGTCCATTTAGTTTTTGTTGATAAAAAAGGAAAACCCATAAAAATACCTGATGTAATTTATTCTAAATTCAAACCATATTTTTGTGATACAATTAAAACTTAGCAAGTTTTTTTGCTTTTTTAAATAAATTTACCATCATCTTAATTGAGATTAATTTTGTATTAACATTTCTGGGACTTGGATGATAACTTGATAAAATTATTAAACCATTAGGTAACAAATATGTATTGCCGTGTTTAAAAATAAATTTTTTTTTGATTTCAAATTTTTGTTTGTATAATTTGATACAGTTATCAAAGGCAACTTTCCCCAAAGTAACAATAACTTTTAGTTTTTTTAATGATAATATTTCTTCATCAAAAAAATTTGAACAATTTGAAATTTCATTACTTAATGGTTTGTCTTCGGGAGGCACACATTTAAGAATATTTGTAATATAAGTAGATTTTAATTTTAAATTATCATTTAAATTTTTCGAAAATGAATAATTAGATATTCCAACCTGAAACAAACATTTAAATAAAAAATCTCCTGATTTATCTCCAGTAAAAGCCCTACCCGTTCTTGTTCCACCATGAGCGGCAGGCGCAAGACCAATAATAGCTAATTTTGAATTTAAATTTCCAAATCCTGGAACAGGTTTACCCCAGTAAACCTCATTAATATTTTGTTTCCTTTTTTCTATGCTTATTTTGTGAACAAATTTTACTAATCTTGGACATCTTTTACAGTTAACTATTGTTTTGTTTAAGTTATTTAATCTAATATCCATAAATGAAATTTTTGAAATTCTATATAATAATATTTATATCTTTAATCACACCTATTAAAGCAGATTTAAATAAAAATTTGTTAAATCAACTTGAGGATGGTGGAAAATTAATATTTATTAGACACGCTTATGCACCTGGGAATGGAGATCCACACAATTTCAATTTAAACGATTGTTCTACTCAAAGAAATTTAAGTGAAGACGGAAGAAAGCAAGCTCAATTAATTGGTAAATTTTTTAGAGAAAATAAAATTAAGATAGATAATGTTCTATCAAGTGAATGGTGCAGATGTAAGGAAACAGCTGAAATTGCTTTTAAAGATTTCTCTACAAATAGTTTCTTAAATTCTTTTTACAGCTCTAAATATACAAAAAATAAAGATAAACAAATTAAAGTCCTAAATAATTATATAAAAAATTTTAAAAGTAATAAAAATTTAATTTTAGTGACACATTATGTACTAATATCTGAAATTTTAAATTATGCTTCATCTTCAGGTGAAATAATTGTTTCCGATAAAGATTTTAATATAATAGGAAGTGTAGAAATAAATTATTAAAAAATTATGTCTTCTAAAAGAGCTATGAAACAAGCACAAAAGCAGGCTTTTGCTAAACACCGAAGTAATATTACTAATAATCGAATAGGAAGAAAAAATAAAAATTTTAAAAAAAATAAGAAAAAAAATTAACTTTCATTTGCAAATTTTTCTATCTTTTTACATGTTGAAATTATTGATAGGCCTTCTTCATCATTTAAAACAGTTTTCATAAAAATTTCTTGTTTTCCCTTTTCAAATAAAATTTGAGTATAAAATTGTGGGTAACCATGTTTATGAGTAAATATTTTTCCATCTTCTTCATAAATATTTCTAACGTAAGAATTAGATTTTTTAACGCTAAGATCAGTTTTTTTATACTTCTGATAAGTTTTTTCTTTATATATATAGTTTCTTGTCATTATTAATTCATTGAGATTTAGAATATATTCATTTTTTAAAAACTCATCTTGTTTATCATCACATAAACTCATAACAATTATTCCTGATTTAAGACTTTGAAAAGGGATAATTATTAATAATAAAGAGATTAAAAATTTAATTTTTCTCATTTTTTTCTGTGAAAAACAAACCAATTAAAAGCAGAGCTGTCCATCCTAATCCTAAAAGACCTTTAAAAACACTAGTATCGGCACTCCAAATTTTAAGAAATAATGCTCCAAATATAAGACCAATTATATAAATAATTATAACTATTGTAGTTTTACTCATTTTTTTAAATTTTTTTTAAATAAAGAAATACCATTTTCAATTTTATATGTATAGGATTCTTCAAAACTTTCTAACTGCCATCCAGCTAATCTTTTTTTGATAATTTCAATATTATCAATCTTCCACTGATCGGTTGTATCCTCTGATTTCCAAATTTTTTTCTCCTCATTGTTTCTTCCACAACCATAACAATAACCAGTTTTAGGATCAGTTTTACAAATACTTATACATGGAGAAACAATCATATTAATTATTATAAAGGAAAATTAATATATTTTGCAATAAATGTCGTTGGACAAATAGTTTCAATAATATATAAAACCTCATAATTTGTGGGGCGATGGCGGAATTGGTAGACGCGTCGGTCTTAGGAACCGATAGAGCAATCTGTGAAGGTTCGAGTCCTTTTCGCCCTACCATTAATTAATTATGAAAGTTACATTAGAAAATAAAAAAGGCTTAAATAAAGATCTAAAAGTATTCATAGATAAAAAAACTATGAATAGCTACATGGATAAGAAGTATGAAGAGATAAAAGGAACTGTAAATCTCAAAGGCTTTAGACCAGGAAAAGTTCCTAAAGAAATTTTAAAAAGACAATTTGGTAAAGCTGTTTTTAGCGAGGTATTAGATAAAGTTTTAAAAGACTCTACCACTAAAGCATTACAAGAAAACCAGATTAAACCAGCAGGACAGCCAAAACTTGATCTTAAAATTTATGGTGAGGATAAAGAACTTGAATATATAATTTCAGTAACCGAACTACCAAAAGTAGAAATTAAATCATTAGAAAATATAAAATTTGATGAATACTCAGTTAAAATAGATGATAGCGAAACAGACAAAAGATTAAAAGAGATCGCAAAAAATCAACCAAGTTTTAAAGATACAACAGATTATACAAAAGCTAAAGAAAACGATTTAGTAGTTTTTGATTATACTGCAACTATAGATGAAAAACCTTTTAAGGGTGGTGAAGGAAAAAATACACAATTAACATTAGGTAAAGATTTATTTTTAAAAGGATTTGATAAACAATTAATCGGTGTCAAAAAGGGAGAGGAAAAAATGGTTGAAGCAGTATTACCTGAAAACTTTCCTGAAAAAGAATTTGTTAATAAAAAAGCTAATTTCAAGTGTAAAATTACCTCGATTAAAAATCCTGAAGAAACAAAAATAAATGATGATTTTGCTAAAAACCTTGGTGCAAAAGATTTAAAAGATCTTAAATCGCTAGTTTCAAAACAAATAAACGATGAATATAAAAATTCTCTAGATCGTCTTTCTAAAAACCAAATATTAAAAGAAATTGAAAAATTTAAAATCTCAGAAATACCTGAAAATTTAATAGAAGAAGAAGTTAAAATTTTATCCCAAGGAATGTCAGATGAGGATGCAAAGAAAAGTAATAAAAATTTTGAAGAAATAGCAAAAAAAAGAATTAAAGTTGGATTAGTTTTAAATGAATTTGGAGAACAAAACCAAATTAAAGTTACAGAGCAAGAATTACAGGCAGAAGTTCAAAAACAAATAAGAATGATGCCAGGTCAGGAAAAGATGGTAATGGATTTTTATCAAAAAAATCCTTCAGCTGTTTCAAGTTTAAGAGGTACTGTCTATGAGGAAAAAATTTTAAAACTTGTTAAGGAAAAAGCAAAAGCTAATAAAAAAGAAATTTCTAAAGATGAAGCTGAAAAAATTTTAAAACAATCTCAAAATCAAGAAACAGCATCTGATCAAAAAAATGAAGAAAAGCCTAAAAAGAAGGTAGAGACTAAAAAATCTTCTATAAGCAAAAACAAAGTAAAATTGTCTAAAACTAAAACGCCAATTAAAAAAACAAAAAAAGTTAGCAAAAAGTAATCTCAAGTTATATAAGTATAAAGAATCAACTTATGACAAATAAAATATCTGAACACATGAGCACATTAGTACCTATGGTTGTTGAACAATCAAGCAAAGGTGAGCGAGCTTATGATATTTATTCAAGATTATTAAAAGAAAGAATAATTTTTTTAACTGGCCAAATTAATGATAATGTTGCATCTCTAGTAACTGCGCAGCTTCTTTTTTTAGAAGCAGAAGATCCAAAAAAAGAAATTTATTTATACATAAATAGTCCTGGTGGTTTAGTAACTGCTGGACTTGGAATTTATGATACAATGCAATACGTAAAACCAGATATATCAACTTTATGTATTGGACAAGCGGCATCAATGGGATCATTTTTACTTTCAGCTGGAACTAAAGGAAAAAGATTCTCATTACCTAATTCAAGAATAATGGTCCATCAACCGTCAGCAGGTTTTCAAGGACAAGCAACTGATATAGAAATTCATGCAAACGAAGTTTTATCTTTAAAAAAAAGATTGAATGAAATCTATTCAAAACATACTGATAAATCAGTAGATGAAATCAAATCAGCTTTAGAAAGAGATAACTTTATGACAGCTGACTCTGCCAAGTCTTTTGGTCTTATAGATGAAGTAGTAGAAAAAAGATCCTAAAACACAATATATTGACACAATCATATTAGAAACTTGATTAGTACGAGTCACTTATAATAAAGTAATTAAACTGATTCGTTTTAAAAATTATGAACACTAATAATAAAAATATTTTGTACTGTTCTTTCTGTGGCAAGAGCCAACACGAAGTCAGAAAGCTTATAGCAGGACCCACAGTTTTTATTTGTGATGAATGTGTAGAGTTATGTATGGACATCATAAAAGAAGAAAGTAAAGATACTTTAGTTAAACATCAAGACGGACTTCCATCTCCAAAAGAAATTTGTACAGTTTTAGATGATTATGTAATTGGTCAATCTCATGCAAAAAAAGTTTTATCTGTTGCAGTTCATAACCATTATAAAAGATTAAATTATGAGAGCAAGGCAAGTAAAAATGTTGAATTGGCAAAATCAAATATACTTTTAGTTGGTCCAACTGGATGTGGAAAAACTTTACTAGCTCAAACACTTGCAAGAATTTTAGATGTACCGTTTACAATGGCTGATGCAACTACTTTAACTGAAGCTGGATATGTTGGGGAAGATGTTGAAAATATAATTTTAAAATTATTACAAGCGGCTGATTATAATGTAGAGAAAGCTCAAAGAGGAATTGTTTACATCGATGAGGTAGATAAAATAAGTAGAAAATCTGAAAATCCATCTATTACAAGAGATGTGTCTGGTGAAGGTGTTCAACAAGCTTTATTGAAAATAATGGAAGGAACAATAGCTAGCGTTCCTCCCCAAGGTGGAAGAAAACATCCACAACAAGAATTTTTACAAGTTGATACTACAAACATTTTATTTATTTGTGGAGGTGCTTTTGCAGGCTTAGATAAAATTATATCTCAAAGAGATAAAGGAACTTCAATTGGATTTGGTGCCGATGTTAAAAACACTCAGGACAAAAAAACAGGTGAATGGATGAAAGGTTTAGAGCCTGAAGATTTATTAAGATATGGCTTAATTCCAGAATTTATTGGACGATTACCTATGATTGCTACTTTAGAGGATTTAGATGAGAAATCATTAATTAAAATATTACAAGAACCAAAAAACTCTTTAACAAAACAATATCAAGAATTATTTAAACTTGATGGTGCAAAATTAACCTTTAAAGATACAGCTCTTAAAGAGATTGCTTTAAAAGCAATCAGAAAAAAAACTGGTGCAAGAGGGTTAAGATCAATTTTAGAAAATATTTTACTTAAAACCATGTATGATTTACCAAGTCAGGAAAATATTGAGGAAGTAATAGTAGATGCTTCTTCAGTGAAAGGACAGTCACAACCAATAATAGTGCACTCTAAAACAGACAATAAATCCAAAACAAATAAGACATCAGCGGCGTAATATCCTTAATAAATAAGAAAAAGGTATTGCAATATATATTATAATATCCATATTTGTTCTATGGATGTTAAAATTTCACTACCTCTTTTGCCACTAAGAGATATCGTGGTCTTTCCGAGCATGGTAATTCCATTGTTTGTTGGACGAGATAAGTCTATCTCAGCCTTAAATGAGGTAATGAAAAAAGATAAAAAAATTATCTTGGTTACTCAAAAAAATTCTGAAATTGACGACCCAAAAAAAACAGATATTTTTATGTATGGTTGTGAAGGTAACATATTACAACTTCTTAAATTACCCGATGGAACTGTAAAAGTTTTAGTAGAAGGTATCAAAAGAGTTAAAATTTTAGATTTTAAAGACAATGAAAAATTTATTACTTGTGATTTTACTCCTTATAAAGATGTAACTAATGTAGATGAGGATTTATATCCATTTGCTGCAACAGCAGTTAGAAGATTGGAGAAACTTACATCAATTAATAAAAAGATTTCTAATGAAACTATAAGCACGATTAAACAATTAAAGGACCCATCTCAAATTGCTGATAATATAGCATCTCATATAACTGCAACAATTTCTGAAAAACAACAAATTTTTGAAACAGTTGATGTTAAGAAACGATTAAATGCAATAATTAAAATAATGGAAAATGAAACAAGCATAATCGGTGTTGAAAAAAGAATTAGAGGAAGAGTAAAAACTCAAATGGAGAAAACTCAAAGAGAATATTATTTAAACGAACAGTTAAAAGCTATTCAGAAAGAACTAGGTGAAATCGAAGATGGTAAAGATGAAAGCACCAGTCTTAATAAAGCTATTCTAAAAGCAAAGATGCCTAAAGAGGTTGAAAAAAAATGCTTACAAGAGTTAAAAAAATTAAAAAATATGAGCCCAATGTCAGCTGAGGCTACTGTAGTAAGAAATTACTTAGACTGGATGACGGAACTTCCTTGGCACAAAAAAAGCGCAGTTGATATTGATTTAAAAAAAGCTCTCGAGGTATTAGATAAAGATCATTTTGGATTAGAAAAAGTTAAAGAGAGAATAATTGAATTTCTAGCAGTCCAAAAAAGAATGGAAAAAATTAAAGGACCAATTTTATGTTTAGTTGGTCCCCCAGGAGTGGGAAAAACATCTTTAGGAAAATCTATTGCCAAAGCAACTAATAGAGAGTTCGTAAGAATGTCCGTTGGTGGTATGAGAGATGAAGCTGAGATAAGAGGTCACAGAAGAAC
>Ga0315315_10006361_pt1 | contig 10927 bp, 13 predicted proteins | sample M140m3416metaG_FD_203699 | JGI IMG/M metagenome (GOLD analysis project Ga0315315, IMG submission 203699) | Ammonia-oxidizing marine archaeal communities from Monterey Bay, California, United States - M1 40m 3416 | ecosystem: Environmental > Aquatic > Marine > Intertidal zone | place: USA... | reverse complement strand
TTTAGTCAAGGTTGCTTTTGGTATTTCTGTTGGGTCATATTCTTGACCGAAATCATCAATAACTTTTGTTGGTGCGTCTTTAATCGCCATCATTTACTCCATATTTTTTTTAGTTGTTTCTCATCTACACCATACTTTGATATAATTGAATATACAACATCTTTACCCATAATGTCAAGTGTTTTTTCAATATTTTGTGAACTTTCTTCAAAGTGTTGACATAATATATCCATAGCCCACTTTTCTATCTTGGATTTCTTTTTAGACTTAGTGTATTTTAAAAAGGTTCTACTTTTGGGAATTATATCGGTGTAGAATTGATAAACTGATTTTGGTTCTAATTCCCAATATTGTTGTATTTCATTCACTACTTCAATCCACTCTGGTTTCATTGATAGAAATCTATGAACCATATAGTTTGACCAAGTCTTTTTATCCGCATCAGAAATATCTTCCCAATAATTTGGGTTCTGTGAATTCGTAATTTCTTTTATGTGGTCAAATAGTGTTTTTGTTTTCATAGTGAATAACCTTAGATATAAATAAATATCTTGTATAAATCTGAAAATGTATTTTTTTTAATATTGATTTGTCATTTCTGTTCTTGGAAATGATACTTTGTATTTATCATATCTCTGTGAATCTATATAGTTTAAATCTTTTGATTTTAGCTTATAACCCTTTTCATTAAAATTGCCAGATTGAGAAAATTTATCTTCATAATTTAAATCATCTGACTTTAAAGATTGATGAATTTCTAATCTATAATTATTGTTGTATGACTTACAATGAACTTTGTATTTGAATTGTGTATTTTCTAAAAGTTGTGGAATAAAGTTTTCCGTAAACTCAAAGTCTATTATAAAGTTTCCTTTAATTTTGTATAGTGCCCAAATCCAAACCTTTATATCATCTATGATTGATTGCTTTATACTTTTTTCTTTATCTTCAACTGAATCCATTTCCTTTTGCTTGTTTGCAAACTTTAAATAAGAAGTGTTGTAATCAATATTAGTAATATCTTTTTCATTATCATCAAATGCCATTTTGTTTAGTTTTATGTTATTATCAATATCTTGCATTGTAGTATTTTGAACATCTAATATATCTAACATCAAGTGTGTTAAGTGTCCTCTAATATTACGATTTAGCACATTGTTCTTGTAATCATTACTTACCCAATCCCCTACGAACCTATCATCTGAAATAGAATAGTGTGATTTGTGAACACTCATAGGTGTTCCCTCGTGAACTTCCACTGGAACCATCATCTTCACCCTACTGACAAACCTTTTATGTTCATCTTCACTTTCAGACTTATTATCAAAATAGTTTCTTGTATCGTATAAAAAGATTAGGTTTTGTAAGAAATCCATAGAATTTTCTCTTGCGTATGCTGGTATCCAATTTGCAGCCAATTTTACTCCATTATTATGTGAATGTTTTAACACATCTTTAATTATGTCTGGTGTTTGTCCCTTTTCCATTAATCCTAATATTTTTGGTATACCATTCTCTACTCCGACCTCTAACCAATTCATACCACTACTCTTTGCTCGCTTCATCAAATCGTCATTCATTTTTGTAGAAGTTCTACCATAACCACCCCAATTAATTTTAAATGGAAGTTCATTTAATAAGTCAATCAGTTCCTCAAATTGTTTCATTGAACCATTAACTAACGAGTCAACAAACCAAAAGTCTGTATATCCGTATTCATTATGAAGTTTTACAATATCATCTCTAACTTTCTTAGCTGATTTGTATCGATATAATCTTGTTTCACTACAAAATGTGCATTTAAAAGTGCAACCTCTTGCGGTCTGAATTGGTAACATAAAATATTCTTCACTATTTATCTGTTCATATAGTTTTAAAGTTTCTTTATCCCAAGTTGGAACTTCTAAATTGTTCATATTTACCAATTGCATTGGTCTTCCACCATATACTGGATTTCTTCCACTCCTCCCTTTTGGTAGGACTGATGCGAAACTTGGCTTCATTTTATCCCAAGTCCAAATACCCGTAACACCATTGTAGTTTTTATTTAAACTATATTGATTTATTAAATCTTTTATTATAACTTCACCTTCGTTTAATCCACAACCCACATCTACAAATTCTCTATACATTTCTATATCATCCTTTGTACTGACCAGACCACCAGATTTTGCATACCAACAATATGGCCCACCATACCAAATCTGAATGTTTGGGTTTTTCTGTTTTAATTTTCTTGCGATGTAATCTGTGGTAGTAATATTAGAACTATAAGTTGTGAAACAAACAATATCAAACTTTGACATTTTGTCAATCCAAACGTTCCAAAATTTATCAAATCGTTTTGTGATATCCACAAAGTTTGCTTGAAATACTTTTCCGTCATATATTGGACTTTCTTTATTGGACAATCTCCAATATTTATGTCGTTCATCACCAACATAAATTGCTGTCAATAAATTTAAATCTATTTGTTCTACTGAGTGACCTTGACTTTCTAAGACCTGAGATAAACTACCAAGAGCGAATGATGGTGTTGTCAATGACCATTGTGGACATAAACATAATGCTATTTTCATACAAAACAATCCCCGTTCATCCAAGTTATCAATGAATATCTTCTACCTTTTGTGATTGGTGTAACTCTATGTGATAAAAATGATGGGAAGATTATTATACTTCCTCTTGTTCTTGGTGCAGTATAGTTTTTCTCACCTGAATCATCTGTGATTCCAAACTCTAAATCTCCACCCTCATATAATGTTTCATCTGATAATTGAACTACCGCTGTTAATTTTCTTGTGGAAGTTTCTTTTGCTCCTGTATCAGTATGCCATTTGTATTTACCACCATTTTCGTATCGTAGTATTTTTACCTTTTCCATTTCTTGTATATTGTATTTGAATATAGAGTGATTTGCTAACTCAAATACCATTTTTAGTTTGTTGTTTAATTTTTCATTATTGATTACAACTTCTTTGTTATCACGAACTTTTTTATTTAGTAAGTTATCGTCATAATTGCCAGCAAGTTCTGATTCTGTTGGTTGGCCAGTTTCTGTGTATCTCATTAGCTTCTGGCATTGACTCAATGATAGGAAGTCCTCTTTGTGAACTACAAACTCAAATGTATCATTAGTAATCATATGTGTAAAACTCCTTGTTTAATTTATAGTGTTTATTTAACTCGTTTATATTTTCTATTTGAGTATAGTGGGTATTAACTTTCTCTCCAACTAAGATATTCTTTATATTTTCATAAGTCAGTATACTATTCTCATCAACCATATTTAAGAGTTTATCATTTATTTTTCTATTTGCTATAACTCTTTTTTGTAAATCATACAAATTTAGTTTACGGACTGGTTGGTCTGTATGTTTGTGATAAACATTAGTTTCATTTGCTATGTGTAATGACAATACTTGCTCAAACAAATTACTTCTTACTAACAAAAAAACCTTATCGTGATAATCTATTACTTCCTTTATAAATACATCATTATCTTTATAAACTATTTTTGTTCCAATGAAACCACTTAACTTATAACTCTTATCGAGAAATCCTTTGACTCCCAATTTATCCATTGGTGACTTAAAATTATTAAAAAGTGGGTGTTCCCAAAACTTTCCATTTTGAGTTAGTTCTAAAGTTTTCATAAAGTTTGTAGAACCACACCTTTCAGTAGACACTACAAGTATTTTAGACAAAGGTATCTCCAACACCCCAAGCAACACAAGAATATCTATTTCCTTTTGTTACTCGTTTAACCCCGTGTCCTGCAAATGTTGGGTGTATAACTAATTTACCCACTTCGGGTTTGATAACTTTTCCATCAAAAAAGTGAAACTCTCCACCCTCATAGTCATCATTTAAAAATACAATCAATGTTAGTTTATTTGTACTATACTCATCTAACCAATGAAAATCTGCGTGTGGATTATAATATTGTCCTACATCATATCTATGACATTGAACTCTATTGTTGTAAATACCCTTACAATTATAATGGTAAGTGGTTAGGTCTGCTAATTGTATTGCATTCCAAAATTTGTTCAATATTTCTGGATTACTATTTGTCTTTATATTTAAAATACAAGAATTCTTGTCATCATTTCCAAGAGTATCTCTGTTTTCTGTTCCACGGTGATACCCACTTCTAAGGTCTGCTTCCTTGTCGACCAAATCCATAATCTCTTGACACTCATCTTTACTAAAAAAGTTTTTCCTCTCCAAAAACCACCTAAAATTAGGATTGGTTTTAAAGTTATTCATATCTACTTCTTTATACATTTTAATCCTATCTGAAATGGTCTCCGACAAATAATTCTTGAATTACATATCGTTTACCTTTTGTTACTGGCGTTACATTATGACATAGAAATGCCGGAAATAATGTTAATGCACCCTTATTCTTTTCCATTGTATACCATTCTTTTGTATCTTTGTCTTGGATACCAAATTGAACATCTCCACCCTCATATTCACTCGGGTCTGTCAATTGAATAATCCCTACAATCTTTCTGTTGGAACAACTACCTGCATTAAAGTCTGTGTGCCAACCATAAAAACCACCATCTTGGTATTCTATTAGTTTTAATTCATCATCACAACCGTCAACATCAAAGTGAAAAACACTATCATTGACTATGTTTACCATTTGAAACATTTTGTTTTGTAACCACGACCAATCTTTATTAACCTTATCTGGTCTGAACTCATTATTTGGTTGGTCTCTTAAATACCACTCATTAGTTTTTCTAATCTCTGGCAATATCGCTGTTCCGTTTTCATCTCCGACACAACCAATCACATCTTGTTCTGATTCCATTATGTCTTTTTTTAATTCATCACATTTTTCTGGTGATAAAAAGTTTGGAATTTGTATTGAAAATTTTAAGTCATTGTTGTATCTCATTATAACCTATCTCCCATTTATTATTTTGGTGGAATGTTGTGAACTAATATATCTGATGTAAAGTATGTATCAATATCCTCTACATCTAATGAATAAAAAGTTTCTTCTTGTGCAACTTCTGATATTGAAGTTATTTCCACTTCATTTCCGTCTTTATCTAAAAGATAATCACCTGTTGACATATCATCTGGCATTTTCCAAGTCCAAGTGCTTCCTTGTTTCAAGAAATATTTTCCACCAACTTTATTTCTTGCCATTTTTATAGAACCATTAACTAAAGTATATCCGTAAGACTTATCACTAAAAGTTCTAATAACTATTGAACCTGATGCTACTGAACCACTTAAATCAGTTGAACTATAACTTAACCAATCATTGTAAAAAAACTCATCTGGCATACCTACGGGTAAATATGATTTAACTATGTCGCCAGTTTCCACATCTTGAACTTGTTTGGTTGAATCATCATACATTCTGATTAAACTTCCACTTGAAGTTGAGAGTAGTAAAGAGTTATTCACGTGATATCTATCACCACTTAAAATAAGTTTAGAGCGTGTCAATACATTATAGTCTACATTGTCTCTCAATAGAATTTGTTTGTCTGGTGTCATTAAATAATCACTTTTATCTACCTTTAGATATCCTTGTGTTCCTATTGTTGAACCACTCGGAACAATATAGGTTTCAATTAATGAACCACTACTGACTGCTTTTTGGTGTGTGTTATTCTCTGCTACATACTTATGGAATAAAATTGTGCCATCAAATAAAGTTCCATCTTGTCCTGGATTTTTAACTACAAAATCTGGATGATATGCATTTGTGTCTGAAAATGAACTTGTGTTAAATATTGGAATCACACTACTACTTTCTGGTGATGAACCCAAAATAGTTCTAAATGTATTTTTGTTAAATGAACCACTAACAATTTCTAATAAGTTATCATCACTATACCAAGGTGAACCTACAAATAAATGGAAACTGCCCGTATATTGATTTTGTCCTCTTTGTGAAAAGTATGTTATTGAAGTGTTATCATTGTATTCAAAATTTACTGGAATATTGTGTCGTGCAAAACTTGCACTTATTACTGGTTCTTGAGAAGAGTGTGGTGTTCTACCACCAGCGTCATTGTGTCCGTAAACATATGCAGTTGAACAACCTTTTTCGTTTGCATAGTTTGCAACCAAGTTAAATGATGCGGATTGTTCATTGTATGAACCATAAATACCTGGACTGGTGTTCATTTCGTTAAAATATATATCGTTTGAACCACTTTCCTTGATGTAATCAACACCGGACATAATACCAACATTAGTATTTGTTGGCCAACCACCTGCGCTTCCTGTGATGTAATTTAATAAATTTGTTATTTTTGTTTGTAGTGACATAATTTTCTCCTAAGAATAAATATCATTTTTCTAATAAATCAATAATATCTGACTCTAAATATTTAATACAATGGATTATTGTGGACTTATTCCACATCTCAACATCGTGAATTATAGACCTTTTACCCAATTTTTCCATTTCTCTAAATGACCTTAAGTTCATATGTTTCCCCAACCCTCTGTATTCATCACAAATCCAAGTATTGTATGAATAACTATTGTCCTTACCAACATTCATAGTTTCAACATTATTACTTTTAAAGAAACTTGGTGTGTCATATACGGGTGAACCTGTCTTATTCCAACTCTTTTTAACTTTACCACCTGGTGACTGCCAAACAAATGATATTATCTTATCATCTTTGGTAATGTAATGAAACTTCCTACCATTTTCTACTCTCCAAAAGTAATCATCAATGTTCCACATTCCGTCATAATTATTTATCTGTTTTCTAAATAACTTTAAACCTGATTCTAATAATTCTATCGTAGGTTCTTCGGTATGGTATTTCCAACCTTTAGGTAATTCTTCTATTGGCCATTGACCATTACAAAGTCTTTGAAATCTTAGTTGCTTCATATCGTTCACCTATAATTTTCTTTAATTTTTCTGCATATTGTTTATGAGCCTTTATACCTGGATGTAATCCGTCTTTTGTATGGTCAATACACTCAAATACTACATCAAACTTATCTCTTGATATATCATTTTCCCAAGTTCCCCATATGATTTTATCACGACCTATTAAACGATTTAAGATTTCATAATTGTGTAAGAAATTAATGTAATGATTATACTCATTGATATCAGTTTTTTCTTTTACTTGCCAAGATGGGATAATATTTCCGTCATCATCAAACCATAATCTTCTAAAATAGTGTGGAACCGTGATGATAAATATTTGTCGTGTTGATGTTGGTATATAAACTTCTGATAATGTCTTGACTGCGAAATCTAAACCTGTTCCACCTGCTCCGTAATTATGAACTGCTGTGTTTTCATCTCCGAGTAAATGAGTAAAGGTTTGAGTTTGTTCTATGTCCCAACCATAAGTCCAACTACAACCAAAAGTATAGATTTGTCTTCCAGCATTTTCGTCATTATAGATTGGGTCGTGTTGTCTTCCACCCTCTAATCTACCATTATTGTTTTGGTATATGTTTATGCCAGTTTCGTGTGAGTAAACATATTCACCCTCATCATTAGTGTAGACAACATTACCTTCATCATCTTTGTGTTGATAAAGTTTTAGTCCGTGTTCTCCTTGAGAATAAACTTCACTTAGTTCTGTCGTTACTCTATAATTGTCGTAGAACAATCTTTCTACATTGTATTTAACTTTCTTGTTCATACCAACCATTTCCTCTCAAAATATCCTTTATCTTCTCTGAATATAATCTATGTGATTCTATTCCTGGATGGTCAGGCCCTGCTGTATCGTGTATATCAAAAAATATATCTATTTTGTCTTGTGGTATTTCTCTATCCCAAGTTCCCCATATGATTTTATCTCTACCGATTAGTCGGTTTAAGATTTCATAATGATGTAAGAAATATAGATAATGATTGTATTCTGTTTCTTGGATTGCTGTTGTTTTCTTCCAACTTCTACGACCAATATTTTGTTCATCAAAATACATTCTACGATAAGTATGTGGAATAGTTATGACATATAGAAAGTCATCTTTGTCTGAGTGATTGTTTTCGTGATAAACCTCACATACTTTTTTTACCGTATAATCAAGTCCAGTTTTACCCGCACCATAATTCCATACCGAAGTATTTTCGTCTCCGAGTAAGTGTGTGAAAGTTTGTTCTTGTGGTAAATCCCAACCATAAGTCCAACTACAACCGAATGTATAGATTTGTAGTGGTGCACTTTTGTCGTTATATTTTTTATCAACCTCTCTATTTTCGTGTTGACTCAACCATAACTTTCTTTCCCCGAGATATTCTGGGTCATCTGCGGTTTCACGAATCTGTATATTATCATAATAATACTTATGAACATACTCCAATACCTTTTTAGTAAAAAAAGTATCTTCTTTAGTTAAACCTATCTCTTTACTCGTAGGTGGTCTCCACAAGTTTTTAACCCAAGACATACTATTGTGCTGCTTGGTCTATCATATTCTTTGGAATTGCTCCACAATTTCCACAACTGAAAACTTGCATTGGAACAATGGCTTCTTTACCTGTTGGTGACATCAGTGCTGATATTTTCTTTAAGAAAAATGCCTGTATGAAAGATGCGTTTCCACAATCATCACAAGTGATTGTATCTGCTTTTGATATATCTATTTGTTGTTGACCTTGTGGCATTCCTCCGTCTGGATGACTACTCATTTTATACTCCCTATTAATTCTACAAACATAGCCATAATGTTGATTTCTTTATCAACCACTATTGCGTCTGATTGTTGATACTTTGACAAGATTAAAATACACTCAGCGATATGTCCTTGACCCCAATCATCAATTGTATCAAACATCAATCTGAATAAATCAGAGAAGTCCGTTACTTTTGAGTCTGCTATCAGTTGCCTTATGTTCTGAAATGATGACTTTTTATCTTGTGTCTTCATAATTTCCAAAACTTTTGTTTTGTAATCGTTTTGTGTAATTGTATTTTCATCAATCACTAAGTTTCCATTAACTACCTGTCTTTGAGCACCATTGATTACTCTTCTGACATCTGGATAACCACCATTTACTATGGTTGCTATGTCTTTAATATCATACTGAACGTTTTCATTATTCAATATATTTGCCAGATGTTGTGCCACTTGTTTTCTATCAGGTGGAATTATCTGAAATGATTGACAACGACTTTGTATCGGGTCAATAATTCTTTCCACATAATTACAAGTCAACACAAAACGACAATTCTTTGAGAAAGTTTCCATAAGATTACGAAGTGCTGCTTGAGCGTTTGGTGTAATGTAATCACACTCGTCCAAGATTATAACTTTCATATCTTTGAAACCTAATGTTGATGCGAAGTTCTTGACTTTCTCACGAACCACATCTACACTATTCTCATCAGATGCGTTTATGTATAGATAATCACAATCAATATTGTTAACCAACAATTTAGCAAGAGTGGTTTTACCTGTTCCTGCTCTACCGAATAACAATAGATGTGGTATATCTCCTGATTCAAGATATACCGACACCTTTGATTTTAAATGGTCATTACCGATATAATTATCTAAGTTTTGTGGACGGTATTTCTCCACCCAAAGCGAGTGTTTTACACTCTCCATTAGTTAACTGCTTGTGTTGATACCAAGAAGTATTCTGAATCGTAATTATCGATTGAGAATTGTATTCTTGATAAACCTGCGGAACTAACTTCTAATGTTGCGCTTTCACAGTCTTTGTTTGCACTTAAGATTGATGCGAACATATTTGCATTGAAACTGATTGGTTCAATGTCTGCTGACTTAGTGGTTTCTACTGGAATTGTTACACGATTAGATGCGATACTTGCATAACCGATAACTATTTTAGTTTCTCCATTTTCTGTCAAGATAGTAAAGGTTTCTGCTTCGGACAAAGCACCCTTACCACTAATAAATGTATTCACGAAATATGGGTCTACCTTGATACCTAACTCAAATGAATCTGGAAGATTCTTTAGTGCTGGTGGTGTTGGTATAACCGATAAATCACTTAACATATATTTTGATTTTGTTTTTCTGTTCGTGTCCTCGAACTCCATTGAGATAAACTTATCACCTGATTGTGATAGATTTACATCAATATCATCTCCCAATACTGATAACAACGATGTTAATTGTCCTGTATTGTAAACACCTAATTCACAAGGTGATAGATGACTAAACTTATTCAACTCTACTTTACCCACAACTGACTTATCTCCTGAGATAAATCTTGTTGATAGTGAAGCTCCGTCTGAAGTCCATTTAGTTGATTTGATTTCTCCACCCAAAGTATACTTTGTAATGAAGTTTGTCAATTGCGATTTGTTCATAACCATTTTCTCCTATTATTTTTCAATTATAAATATCATTTATTAATCCGAAAATCAAAAAAACTTTTCAATGTCTTTGATTTTTTTATTTTCTACCTCAATAGTTTCTATTGGTGGTATAAATTCTTCTTTGTTCTTTGGGTATGCTTTACAATCGTGTTTCAATTGTGTTCTCATCTTTTTGTTTTCTCTTGATGAACCCAAGAAATATAAATATCTGTGTTTAGGTGCTTCTTTCTTACGATAAAATGTCTGTCCTATTTCATTTTTTAAGTGTTCTACATTATGACTTCCGTATCTTGAAAATACCGTACGACTATGTATCCATTTGTGTGGTTCACTTAATGATACTGAATAGTTTGGCATTAATTGTATATCACGACAATCTTGATACAACCAATTTGTTGCCTGATAGATTGTTCCCAAGTGCATTTGTTCAGGGTCTGCGTAACTGATTAACATTTTGATGTTGCTGGCATTTTGTTTCAACCATTTAAATGATTGACCCATACTCAATGATTCAATGTTCTTTCCGTATCCGTCATCAATGTATAATCTTGTCAATTCTAATACTTGTTCTTTCTCTAATGTAGGTATCATAGACTTGATTGCTGAACGAC
>Ga0315315_10006360_pt1 | contig 10928 bp, 7 predicted proteins | sample M140m3416metaG_FD_203699 | JGI IMG/M metagenome (GOLD analysis project Ga0315315, IMG submission 203699) | Ammonia-oxidizing marine archaeal communities from Monterey Bay, California, United States - M1 40m 3416 | ecosystem: Environmental > Aquatic > Marine > Intertidal zone | place: USA... | reverse complement strand
ACGCAATGGAAGAGACCATGAGTCGCATTGTTGCAAAATTTGGCGGCACCTCCGTCGCCGACCTGGATCGCATTCGCGCCGTTGCTGCGCGGATCAAGCGTGAGCATGATTCCGGACACCAGATCGCAGTGGTGGTTTCCGCCATGGCCGGGGTGACCAATGATCTTGTCGATCTGACCCGGACGGCCCATGCGATGCATGACGCCCGTGAATATGACGTGGTGGTGTCGACCGGCGAGCAGGTCACAGCGGGTTTGCTGGCGATCTGTTTGCAGGAAAAGGGCGTGCCCGCCCGGTCCTGGCTGGGATGGCAGGTGCCGATCCGGACCTCTGACGCCCATGCGCGGGCGCGGATCGAGGGAATCGAAATCGAGGAAATGGAACGTCGGTTCGACGATGGTCAGGTCTGCGTGCTGGCCGGATTCCAGGGAATCGGCCCCGACAACCGGATCACAACTCTGGGACGGGGCGGGTCGGACACGACCGCTGTGGCGCTGGCGGCGGCACTGCGCGCTGATCGCTGTGACATCTACACCGATGTCGACGGTGTTTATACCTCGGATCCCCGGATCGTGACGCGCGCGCGCAAGCTCGATAAAGTGACCTATGAAGAGATGCTGGAGATGGCCTCTCTCGGCGCAAAGGTTTTGCAGACCCGCTCGGTGGAACTGGCCATGAACCATGGCGTACCGGTGCAGGTGCTTTCATCATTCGATGACGCGGTGGGCAGTGAACTGCCCGGCACGATGGTGGTGGACGAGGAAGATATCGTGGAACATGAAATTGTCAGCGGCGTGACCTACAGCCGCGATGAAGCCAAGATCACCCTGATGCGGGTGGCCGATCGCCCCGGCGTGGCCGCCGCCATTTTCGGGCCGCTGGCCGATGCGAATGTGAATGTCGACATGATCGTGCAGAATGTGTCGGAAGATGGGTCGAGCACCGACATGACCTTCACGGTCACGCGCGGTGATCTGGACCGGGCCATCGAAATCCTGAACGATCGCAAGGATGAACTTGGCTATACCGATCTGGTCCCTGACGCCAATGTGGTGAAGGTCTCCGTGGTTGGCGTTGGCATGCGCAGTCACGCAGGCGTCGCCCAGCGTATGTTCTCATCCCTGGCCGAACGCGGGATCAACATTCAGGTCATCTCGACTTCCGAGATCAAGATCAGTGTCCTGATCGCCGAGGAATTCACTGAGCTGGCCCTGCGTGCCCTGCACACTGTCTACGGCCTGGACGCCGCCTGAACGAGACACTGATGATTTGCTTCGCCCACCCCGACCCCGGTCGAAGCCGCGCTTCGGCGGGGCGTGGCGAGGGTCTGTGGTCATGACGACGGCGGCGGCGAATCCCGGATGGGTCGGTGCCCGCCGTCTGCTGCGCCAGTTGCGCGATATCATGGCCGGGCCGGGCTCTGCGCAGGAGCAACTCGATCTCATTGTGACGCTGATTGCCCGCGAGCTGGTGGCCGAGGTCTGCTCGATCTACCTGCGTCGCGCCGGTGATGCGCTCGAATTGTTCGCCACCGAAGGCCTGCGCCCGGATGCGGTTCACAACACGCGCCTGATGGTGGGTGAAGGACTGGTCGGTTTCGTGGCAGCACAGGCCATGCCCGTGGCGCTTGCAGACGCGCAGAAACATCGTCTCTTCGCCTATCGTCCCGAAACCGGTGAGGAACGTTATTCCTCGTTGCTGGGCGCGCCGATCCTGCGTGGCGGACGGGTGCTTGGTGTGGTGGTGATTCAAAACCAGACCGCACGTGAATATGGCGATGAAGAGGTGGAGATTCTCGAAACCACGGCCATGGTACTCGCCGAGATGGTGGCTGGTGGTCAGATCATGGACATTCGCGGAGCGCGATATGACAGCGAAGACGCCGCGCTGCCGCAGCGGCTCGAGGGCAGGGCGTTGAGCCCGGGTCTGGCCAAGGGGGTGGCCTTCATCCACCAGCGTCGTGTCGCCATCGACCGGATGCTGAGCGATGATGCGGTGCAGGAGGAAGCGCGTGTCCGCGTGGCGCTGGAAGCGCTGCATATTCAGCTCGATGCGGCGCTGGAGCGACCGGACCTCTCTGCGTCGGGTGAACATCGTGAGGTGCTGGAAACATTCCGGATGTTTGCCGAAGATCGCGGCTGGGTCCGCCGGATCAACGAAGCAATCCATCAGGGTCTTTCGGCCGAGGCCGCCGTGCAACGGGTGCAGGAAGAAACCCGGGTGCGCATGTCTCAGGCCAGCAGCGGGTTGCTGCGTGAACGTCTGCTGGATTTCGAGGAGCTTACCAACCGGTTGCTGCGCCAGTTGATGGGCGGCGATGAAGATGTCGGGTTGCAGCTGCCCGAACACACGGTGCTTGTCGCGCGTTCGCTGGGGCCAGCTGAGCTTCTGAACTACGAAGCCGGAGCGCTCAGCGCAGTGCTGCTGGAAGAAGGTTCCGCCAATGCCCATGCGACGATTGTGGCGCGGGCGCTGGGCATCCCGCTGATCGGGCGCGTGAACGGATTGCTGTCACGGGTCGATACCGGTGACGACGTGTTGGTGGATGCGGCCAATGGCGTGGTCTATCTGCGTCCCGGAGATGAGCTCACGGCGAATTTCGACGTGGCCCTCGAAGCTCAGGGCGCCCGTCAGGAGACTTATCGCAATCTGCGGGATGTGCCGGCCGAAACCCGGGATGGACACCGTGTTTCGCTGCTGCTGAATGCCGGACTGCTGGCGGATGTGAACCATCTCGCAGAGACCGGCGCAGAAGGAGTCGGTCTTTATCGCACCGAGATTCCATTCATGATGCGCGCGACCTATCTCGATGTGGCGACGCAGACGTCCTTCTATGCGCGGGTGCTTGATGAAGCAGGTGACAGACCGGTGGTGTTTCGCACCCTCGATATCGGCGGCGACAAGGCCTTGCCGTATTTGCAGAGTGGTGCGGAGGAAAATCCGGCCATGGGCTGGCGGGCAACCCGGATCGCGCTCGATCGGCCGGTCATGCTCCGGCATCAGCTGCGTGCGCTGATCCGGGCGTCGGGCCAGCGCGAGCTTTCGGTGATGTTTCCGATGGTCGCCCAGGTGTCCGAACTCGATGCGCTGCACCGGCTGCTGGATATGGAGATGGAGCGGGCGAGCGGGCTCGGACAGGAGCTTCCCGACACGGTGCGTGTGGGCGTGATGCTGGAGGTTCCCGCTTTGGCGATGCAACTGACAAATCTGCTGCCCCGGATCGATTTTCTCTCGGTGGGCAGCAATGATCTGGTGCAATTCCTGTTTGCCTCGGACCGGGGTAACCCCCGGCTGGAAGGGCGCTATGATTCCCTCGCGCCGGCGGCTCTGATTTTCCTCAAAAACGTCTGTAATTCCTGTCATGACGCGGGCACGCAGCTGACCGTGTGTGGCGAAATGGCCGGCGACCCGGTCGCGGCGATGGCGTTGCTCGGGCTGGGCTACGAGCGCCTTTCCATGACGGCTGTGAGTGTCGGGCCAGTGAAGGCCATGGTGCGATCACTGCCGCTGGAGGACCTGATGGCCTATCAGGACCGGATGCTGCATTCGAGCGCCCCGAGCATACGCCGGTACCTCCAGGGTTTCGCCCGGGACCACGGGGTCGAGGTCTAAAAGATTGCAGCGCCGATTCGGTTTTGGTAGGAACGCGGATGGTTGATGTGAATTGCGTTTTATTTTCGATACTTACGGCGTAGTTGCGTTGACTGAAACAGAACTTTACGTCGCACAGGGACGGTACTTTCGCACCCTGTGCGGCCAGGAAACCCGATGGTACGTTTGAACCCACGATCGCTTCGTGTGTTGAATCAGGATGGCGCAGCCGACACGATTCATTCGGTCGAGGGCGTGGATCATGTCGGCGCATATTTGCGTGAAGCGCGGGAAAACACCGAACGATCTGTTGCCGATGTTGCGCAGACCCTGCGCATTCGCCGGGTTTATCTTCAGGCCATTGAAGATGGGCGGTTCGATGAACTGCCCGGGACCACCTATGCAGTCGGGTTTGTCCAATCCTATGCAACTTATCTACGGCTTGATGTTCCGACAATCGTCGAACGATTCAAACGGGAAGCCAGTGGCATTGACAGTGCCCAAGAGCTCGAGTTTCCCACCCCCGTGCCCGAAGGCAGATTTCCCGGTGGCGTGGTCGTCACGCTGTGTCTGGTGCTGGCTGCGGCCGGATTTGGTGGCTGGTACTGGTGGCAGAACCAGAACAGCATCGTCGTGGCGCGGGTCCCGCCGCCGCCTGAATCTGTGACCGGGGCTTCCGAGCCACCAGTTGATCGCGACGCCACCGTGTCAGAAACCAGCGCCGCTGCAACCGTTACCGCAGATGCGCCGAGCCCGGCACCGGCCGTCTCGCAGACTGCTGTCGCGCAGGAGGATGGCCCGCCGGTCGTTATCTATGCTGCGGAACCGGCGTCTGTACCCGAACCGGTGCCCGCAGTCACACCTGAAATCGCAGCTGAGACTGTGCCCGAGCCGGAACCGACCCCGCCTGTGATCGCGCGCCCGACAGGTCCCAATACGGAGCTGAATGTCGGTGTCGCACTGCCGCCTCAGGGCAGTATCGCCGCGCTGCCAAGTATTCCTGCCGGTTCTACCTCAACAGAAGGTGCGACCGATGGCCGGACCTACGGCACGGTCAATCGCGATGCACGGATCGTACTGACGGCACGTGATGCGGGGACATGGGTCCAAGTGATGGACAGCCAGGAGAATGCGTTGCTGACTCAGATGCTGCAGCCTGGTGACCGTTATCTGGTGCCTGATCGCCCCGGATTGCGGTTGCGGACCAACAATGCCGGTGGCCTCGACATCCGTGTGGATGACGTCGCTGTGCCGACGATTGGCCGACGCGGTGATGTGCGGCACGATGTGCGTCTGGACCCCGATTTGCTGAAATCGGGTGCGGCCGTCATCGAATAACCTCGTTTACCCGGCGGCGGGTTCCGGTTGAAATTCCGGGTAACCGCGCGCATGTTACAGGCACTTTCTTCGACTGAATTCAAGGACTTCGATCAGACCATGAGTGTGCGCCCCTATCGCGATGTCGATCGCCGTCAGAGTCGGCAGATCATGGTTGGTGATGTCCCCGTGGGCGGCGATGCGCCGATCACGGTGCAGTCGATGACCAACACACGCACCACGGATGTGGCAGGAACGATCGCGCAGATTAGAGAACTGGAAGCGGCCGGTGCGGATATCGTGCGGGTGTCGTGCCCGGATGTGGAAAGCACCAAGGCGCTGCGCGAGATCGTGCCCGAAGTCACGGTTCCAATTGTCGCCGATATTCACTTTCACTATCAGCGCGCCATCGAGGCTGCCGAATCCGGTGCGGCCTGTCTGCGCCTGAACCCGGGCAATATTGGCTCGCGCGAGCGTGTGCGCGAGGTCGTGCAGGCCGCCAAGGACAACAACTGCTCCATGCGGATCGGCGTGAATGGTGGCAGCCTGGAGAAGGAGTTGCTGGATAAATACGGTGAGCCCTGTCCCGACGCCCTAGTCGAGAGCGCGCTGAACTCGGTTCGTCTGCTCGAGGATGAGGACTTCTTCGAGTTCAAGATATCGGTCAAGGCCTCCGATGTGTTCCTCGCCGTAGCGTCCTATCAGGGGCTGGCCGAAGCCTGTGACTACCCGCTCCATATCGGCATCACCGAAGCCGGTGGCCTGCGCAGCGGCACGGTCAAATCCTCGGTCGGTCTGGGCATGCTGCTCTGGTCGGGTATCGGCGACACTTTGCGGGTTTCGCTCTCCGCCGATCCGGTCGAGGAGGTGAAGGTCGGGTTTGATCTGCTCAAGTCGCTCGGGCTTCGTCATCGCGGCGTGAATGTCATTTCTTGTCCGTCCTGCGCGCGTCAGCAATTCGATGTGATCGAAACCGTGCGCGTGCTCGAGGATCGCCTCGCGCATATCACCACCCCCATGACCGTGTCGGTGATTGGCTGCGTGGTGAACGGACCGGGAGAGGCGACGATGACCGATATCGGCTTCACCGGCGGCGGTCGGGGCACCCATCAGGTTTATCTTGCGGGACAACCACATCATCGCTTGCAGGACAAAGGGATCGTCGATCACCTGGTCGAGTTGGTGGAGGAAAAGGCGGCCGAGATCGAAGCCGCCGATGCCGAAGCCGATGACGAATTGTCCTCGGCGGCAGAATAACCGACAAGTCGGAAGCTTGACTGTGGCCAAACTTCAACCAGTGCGCGGTACCCATGATCTGATCGGCGATGACGCGCGTGCGCATCTCGCCATTGCGGAGGCCGCGCGCAGCGTGGCGGAACGCTACGGGTTTGTTCCCATGGCGACGCCGATTTTCGAATTCACCGAAGTCTTCCAGCGCACACTGGGGGACACCTCCGACATCGTGACCAAGGAGATGTACACCTTCGATGACAAGGGCGGCGACAGCCTGACCCTGCGTCCCGAGGGAACCGCCGGGATCGCGCGCGCCTTTATTTCCGGCGGGCTGCAGAACGAGCTGCCCCTGAAGTGTTTCTATCATGGGCCGATGTTTCGCCATGAACGCCCTCAGAAGGGTCGCCAGCGCCAGTTTCATCAGTTCGGGGTCGAGCTGATCGGTGTGGCCGAACCGGCCGCGGATGTGGAAGTGATCGCGATGGCTGCCGATGTGCTCGATGCGCTGGGCATTCTTTCGGAGACGAAGCTCGAACTGAACACGCTGGGCGATGCGCAAAGCAAGGAACAGTATCGCGCTGCCCTGGTCGAATATTTCTCCGATGTTTCTGACCAGCTGTCAGAAGAGAGTCAGGATCGCCTGGTGCGCAATCCGCTGCGCATTCTGGATTCAAAGGATCGCGGTGACCGTGAATTGGTCGCCGATGCCCCGGTGTTCGACGACTACATGACCGAGGAAGCTGCGGCGTTCTTCGCAGCGGTGCAGGACGGGTTGTATACGGTGGGCGTCGCCCATACGCGCAATCCGCATATTGTTCGCGGCCTTGATTATTATTCTCACACCGCCTTCGAGTTCACGACCGAAGCACTGGGCGCCCAGGGGACCGTGCTGGCCGGCGGACGTTATGACGGCCTGATCGAAACCATGGGCGGGCCGAAAACCCCCGGCGTAGGTTGGGGTGCGGGGATCGAACGACTGGCGATGATGGCGGGTACGGCTACACCAGCCGCCCGCGCGATCACCCTGATCGGACTGGGCGAAGCCGGAGAACATGAGGCGCTGCGCCTGTCGCGAGAGTTGCGGCTGGCCGGACTGACCGTGGAGCTGGTCTACAAGGGTGGGCTCAAGCGGGGATTGAAACGCGCAGATCGGATCCATGCGGCCGCTGCCGTGCTGATCGGAGATGACGAGTTGGCGAAAGCGTCTGTCACGGTGCGTAACCTGGACAGCGGCGAACAGACCGACGTCGCCATCACCGATCTCAAGGACCACCTGGCAGCATACCGTTAGCGACGAGGCGAAATGGGCCACCCTCCCGAAGATCGGGCGGCGCCGGCCGACTTCCTCGTCGTAGGCGCCAGCCATAAAACCAGCAGTACCGCGTTTCGGGATCGACTTTTCGTCGAACCCGGTGACGAGGCTGCCCTGCTGGAGCGCCTGCGTGCGCGTGGCTTCGAACAGGCCATGGTGATTTCCACATGCGACCGGGTGGAGATATTCGTTGCAACCCGCGCCGTGGATGAAAATATAAGTGTTGCGCGTGAACTTCTGGAATTGCGCCTCGGCGGCGAGCCTGCGGAGCCGGGTGCGTTCTACGCGCGACACGGCCGGGAGGCGGTCCGGCATGTGTTCGGTGTTGCAGCCAGTCTTGAAAGCGCGATTGTCGGCGAAGCGGAAATTCTGGGCCAGATCAAGGATGCGCACGCGCGCGCGCGTCGCGCGGGCACCCTTGGCAGTGAACTGGACGGGCTGTTGCAGAAGGCCTTTTCGGCGGCCAAGGACGCGCGCACGAACACGGCTATCGCCGCAGGGCCTGTGTCCCTGGCGAATGCGGCAATTCAGGCTGTGCGCGGTCTGTTCGGCGACCTCGATAAGGTTTCTGCTCTGCTGTTGGGGCCGGGTGAGATGGGCGTGCTGATGCTGGAGCATTTCCGGCGTCACGGTTTGCGGCATATTACGATCGCAGGACCGACGCCCGGGCGTGCTGATTCAGCTGCTCATGCCTTTGACGCACACGCGGTGACCTATGACGAACTGGCCGGTGCGCTTGAACGCGCCGATCTGGTGATCGGCGCTGCGGGAACCGGACGGGAGATCGTGACATCGGAGATGATGCGCGATGCCATTCGGGCCCGACGCCGGAAGCCGGTTTTTATCCTCGATGTGGCGATACCGGCGGATGCCGAACGGGCGATCGCAGAGATGGATGATGTTTTCCTGTATGACCTTGATGATCTCGAGTCGATTTCACGATCCAATCGTGCGACGCGGGATGAAGCCACACGCGAGGCATGGCGTATTGTCGAAGGCCACGTCGATAGGTTTCTGGGTTCCCAGGCCGAACGTGGGGCGGGACAGGAATTGGCTGACCTGCGCATCTGTTTCGAGCAGATGCGCACTGATATTCTGGCTGAGTCCGGCGATACGGACGCTGCGGAAGTGACGCGGCGTCTGATCAACCGGTTGCTGCACACACCGTCCGAGGTGTTGCGGGCAGAAGCTCGAAGTGGCGACAACACGGATGCCATCGCGCAAGCGGTTCGCCGTCTTTTCGCGTTGGATCGTGACGTTCAATCCGGGGACGATGAACCGCCCCAAGGGAGCAAATAGAATGAGTCTGGATGACAAATTCAACCGGGTCGTTTGCCGGCATGAGCAACTTTCTGATTTGCTTTCAAAAACCGATGGTAGCGATCCCCAGGAATTCGTGCGCCTGTCCAAGGAATATGCCGAGCTGAACGAAGTCGTGGAATCGATCCGCGCGCTTCGCGATCTGCGAGAGGAGATGGCAGGATTGCGTGAGATACTCGCAGACGATGATGCGGACGCGGAAATGAAAGAACTCGCCGAGCTTGAACTGGTTGAGCTGGGCGAACGCGAACCCACAGCGGAGCAGACTCTTAAATTCATGCTTCTTCCCAAGGATGAAGCGGATGCGAAGAATGCCATTCTGGAAATTCGGGCGGGCACCGGCGGAGACGAAGCAGCACTGTTCGCAGCGGATCTGTTTCGGATGTATCAGCGTTATGCGGAGAACCGCGGCTGGAAGGTCGAGGTCATGGATGCCAGCGACACCGGGATCGGCGGCTTCAAGGAAATCGTCTCGAGTATTTCAGGCAGCGACGTGTTCGCACGGCTGAAATATGAATCGGGGGTTCACCGGGTTCAGCGTGTACCTGAAACCGAAAGCAGCGGGCGTATTCACACTTCGGCCGCAACAGTGGCGGTGCTTCCGGAAGCCGAGGAGGTGGATGTGGACATCGCGGATTCCGATTTGCGGGTTGATACCTATCGCGCATCGGGCCCGGGCGGTCAGTCGGTGAACACCACGGACAGTGCGATCCGCATCACCCATTTGCCCACCGGTATTGTTGTCACCCAGCAGGATGAAAAGTCCCAGCACAAGAACCGGGCCAAGGCGATGCGGGTGCTGCGCGCTAGGCTGTATGAGCATGAGCGTCAGCTGATCGATGCCGAGCGCGCTCAGGCCCGAAAGAGTCAGGTGGGTTCGGGGGATCGCTCGGAACGTATCCGGACCTACAATTATCCGCAGGGCCGGGTGACCGATCATCGGATCAACCTCACCTTGCACAAGCTCGAGCGTATCCTGGATGGTGAAGGGCTCGATGAGCTGATCGATGCACTGGTGACCGAAGATCAGGCTGCACGTCTGGCGGAAGACGAGACCGCTGATGCCTGAAGCTGAGGGTCACTCAGTTCGCAAGGTGCTGGCGCAGGCCAGAGAGCGTTTGGAAACCGCCGGTGTTGAAACCGCTGCTCTTGATGGCCGTGTTCTTCTTGCGCAGGCGATGAACTGCACCCAGACCTGGTTCTATACAAATCCTGACGCGGTTCTGTCCGCAGATGATCTGGCGCGATTTGACGCGATGCTGGCACGTCGCGAAATGCGGGTGCCGGTTTCCCATATTCTGGGCGCGCGCGAGTTCTGGTCACGGCCATTCATTGTGAGCCCGGATGTTCTGACGCCACGGCCGGACAGCGAAACCCTGATTGAGGCAGTCCTCGATCATGTGTCGGACCGGACGTCACCACTGCAGATACTCGATCTTGGCACGGGCAGTGGGTGCCTGTTGTTGACCCTGCTTTCGGAAATTCCGGGCGCGCGTGGAACGGGCGTCGATGTCTCTCCTGCGGCGTTGCAGATCGCGGCACGGAATGCCGAACAGCTTTATTGTGACGATCGGGTGCGCTGGGTGGAGGGAGAATGGGAAATCGAACTGTCGGATGTTTTCGATATCGTCATCTCCAACCCGCCTTATATCGCGACGGGAGACCTGGCCGGTCTTGAACCGGAAGTTGTGACCTTCGAACCGGGTCTGGCGCTCGATGGTGGTGCGGATGGACTGGATGCCTATCGACGGATACTAGCGTGTGTCGGTGCAAAAATGAGCGAAGACGGAACGGTGTTTCTGGAAATCGGATCCGGTCAGGAAGCGACCGTTACGGAGATCGCACGCGAAGCCGGTCTCGCGCGGCAGGACGTTCGTCATGATCTTTCTGGTACCGCGCGCGTTCTGATTTTTGCGTCCTTGTGAACCGTCCGAAAAACGGCGAAAAAAATGCTTGGAAAACAGAAGCGGCCCGCCTAGGGTGCGCTTGTCAGATTTAGCGCACGCCGCTCGTGGTGATCACAATCCCATAAGCTTTCTGCGAAATATCTGAACTCCCGGATCCGAGTTTTGAAGCGTTGTCCTCACGGGCAACAATCTTTGAAAAGCGTGCGGTCCCAGAATGGGACTGATGTGTTCGGATGGGCGATAACCGT
>Ga0315315_10006359_pt1 | contig 10928 bp, 5 predicted proteins | sample M140m3416metaG_FD_203699 | JGI IMG/M metagenome (GOLD analysis project Ga0315315, IMG submission 203699) | Ammonia-oxidizing marine archaeal communities from Monterey Bay, California, United States - M1 40m 3416 | ecosystem: Environmental > Aquatic > Marine > Intertidal zone | place: USA... | reverse complement strand
TACAGCGTTTCGCCCAATATGCGTGCGTACCACTCCTTTCGAACCAACATCACCTCAACCCAGACACACAGGCTTATGCGTTGTCTTTGTGTTCGCAGTAATTATTCCTCCTCAGCTCGCGCTGTACATGTCGCTCGCGCCGGAGGCCAAGCTCACCTACCCGCTCGGCGGCCCCGCGGCGGCCGCGGCGTTCGAGGCCGGCATGCAGGGCTTCGAGGCCAAGGCTTTCCGCGGCCTTGGCGTGCTTACCAGCACTCCATATGAGGTTTCGGATGGTGCGCGCCACTCGGCAGCTCCGAATACTCTTGCATGTGGTTTGCACGTGGACATGCTCACGTTTCGTGTTGGTGTTGTGCATCGCAGACCAGGACTCTGTGCAGATGCTGCAGCGCTCGACGCAGGTCGGCGAGTTCTACCGCATGTCGCCCCCGCCGGTCTTCAACGCTTCGCAGCGCCTTCCGCCGTCGTACATGGACATCATGTGAGTGCTGCACGCCCAGCTGCACATTCGGCTGCACACCCGACTGCACACCTGGCTGCACATTCGGCTTACTCGTCTCTCCATTTTTGCCACATAGGATCTACGACGAGGAGTCGGACCGCCACATCCACATCCCCTTTGAGCAGGCCATGAAGGCCACGGGCTACGGCGCCGAGAATGGACCGGTTGGCGACATGTTCAAGCTGAAGCTTGTCAGCGCCGACGACGTGTCCAAGTCCAATGAGCACGCCAAAGCTCGCCCTGCGTATGGCGGCGGCGTTGACGCCGTGGCATTGGGCAATAACTTCACTGCGCTCAAGGGAATGCCGACGAGTACGTCGCAAGAGTGCCAGCTTGTTGCGCAAGCAATCGAGGAAATGGTGGCGGCGGGCGTCTGGTGCCCGGTCGAGATCGTGATCGCTCGCCCGTTCATCGAGCACCTGATGTTGTCGGCCGTCGTCGCCGTGGCGGGCCGCGACACCGGTGCCACGCTCTTCGGCCCGGCTGATATGTCCGCCAACTTGATGTTCAAACCCGTGCCCGCCCAATGCTACACGATTCTTGTTTCTGACACCACTCGCGTTTGTTTTCGCAGGCAAATCTCGGCCAACACCTCGGTCAAGACCATCGAGGGTGAGTCTGCGCCCTCGCCAACCGCGCCAACTGCACCGACCACTAGTCCTATTTGATCGCCGACTGACCATCCCATCCCCTTGTTCGTTTGCTCACAGGTCACTACACCTGTAAGCTTTGCCTTTCGAACTCTACTCACACTTCCTTGGATCCCTTCCCTGCATACACACTGGCACAACATACCCCTCTGGCACAACTCCTCTCAGGCCACACCAAGTCGGTCATCACCAAGCCGCAGAACGTGTACGTGATGCGCGACGTCATGTGCTCCGGCTACGTCGCGGGTGGCAATACGCGCTTCTTCGGCCAGCCCCGGGGCGGCACGTTCGGCGGCCCGGCGACTCCGATCGATGTCACTGATGCCCTTGACAAGCGCCTGTCGTTCCAGAACGACGCCGAGGGCGAGTACGACTCGATGCTGGCGTTCGCGTGCGGCTATGGCGACGGTGCCAAGCGCGACCAGGTTATTAGCATCACCGATCGTCTGCTTCCGTGGGAGGTCGCCCGCTCCGGCGGTGCCCAGAAGGATTACTTCCCGGGCGGCGACTCCAACTACCAGGAGTACAAGAAAGCCTTCCGCCTCAACACCATCCACTTTGGCGAGGACGTGCGCGCTGCGGAGAACATGGAGTTCATCTCGCAGGTACCTCCAGAGTTCAACACATCTTGTGCACACATGTTGCCTGACAGTGTCGCATCCACTGACGCGCATCTTTACGTTGTTTGCAGGGCTCCATGAACAACGGTCTGTGCTTCGTCGGCCCGCACCGCAAGTTCAACCCCTTCTCCAACCAGTACCACGAGCTCACGCCCGGCCAGGGTCACTTTGGGCCGGACGCGATCCCCGGAGTAAGTGCTGCACACATTCGAACTCTTTCATTGTTCCCTTTACACAGCTTCAACTACGCTGACACTTGACACGCACTCTCTCTCTCTCTTTCTATGGCAGGACGCGCGTTGGCGTCGTGGCGAGGCCGTCAGCCTCAAGGCGGCCCGCGACTCCATGGTCTCGCTCGAGGTCGCTGCCCACTCGCAGATGTACATGACCAAGGCGCCTTAAGAGCAACCGCGTGCACGGGGAATGAAGAGGGGACAGACTTTGTATGTCCCAGACACACAAAGTGTGTCGATATTCCAACGTCGCGTGTGGATGCTGAATAATAGGCATCTATTGTGGTATCGGCGGGGTTATTGGTGGGGTTATTTGTGGGGTTGTAGGTTCACTGCTGCCCTTACATGCACCGGGTTCGGGTGTGGGTTAAAGGGGTCAAGCTAACCTCCTTGATCAGTTTTGACTGAACGAGACCGGATGTACTGAGAGGGACAGTTTTGTGCTGAACTGATTAGTTTTGTCCATTGTAGTGTAGCTGGGTTGTCTAACTTGGTATGGAAAGTCACAAACATGGCTCTTGGCCGGCTCTATTAAATGTGCAAGAATCTGGCTTCTACCAAACCACACACTCGGCCAAACCCTTCAATCACCCTTCCACCCAATGAATGCCCTCTCATTTCCACCACACGGCAGATGTCGGTGAGCCGCCCCACCACTCGCGCACGCTGTGACTCTTGTCAAAAACAGATGGAGTAGACGTCGACACATCGTCGTCCAAGGTAGCACTCACTCCACGGGGCCGCTTAGAACCGAGTACACCAAATGTTTGGTTTTCCCCCTCCTCCTCCTCTTCATCCTCCTCCTCCTCTTCATCCTCCTCCTCCTCTTCATCCTCCTCCCCCTCTTCATCATCCTCCTCCTCTCCATCCTCCTCCTCGTCGTCCCAATCGGCGTCTTCCTCATCTTCCCCCTCATCTTCCTCCTCTTCCTCCTCCCCCTCGTCGTCTTCCTCCTTGTAATTATCGTCGTCTTTATAGTCGCTACGGTCGGCTGCCTTACTCGGGGGATCAGGCAGGAGTTGCTGTAAGAAGCTGAAGCCGGGTTCGTTGTCCTCGCCGTCAACCTCATCGTCGTCATCGTCGGAACGTATCTCCGCCTGTACCATTTCCTCATCCCCCTCGTCGTCTGTCACGTCGGTGATACCAGACGGTGTATGCTGCGCATCTGGAGCTCTCACGCCATTAAGGGCGTCGTCTTTTTTGTCTTCATCGTCTAACTCTGTCACGTCAAGCCCCGCCTGTACACGATTCTGTCGGACTTCTTTGTGCATCATGTCAAGAATGGCACTATTGACAAACGCGGCATAGCTGGCCTTTTTATCTTCTGACCATTTGTTATCGTACGGTGCGAAGTAAACGATATCTTTGTCATCGCCAGTTACCAGAAAGCCATTTTCAATTGCTGAATCGAGCACCTTTTTGTCGGCGAACTTGTCGACGTTTATAGCACCTTGCAGTGCTTTCATGCTCTTAAACGCCTGGTCGTACAAGTTTGTCAGTCTGTTAAACTCACTCTCCGCATAGCCGCTAATCCAGTTTCCGTTCTTGTCGACGTAAAGGATCTTGTGCGGCTTGACGTAGTTCACGTAGGTGGCTGGCTGTTGGTGATCACTTCGCAATATAGACGCAAATTTTGAATCAAAACCACTCGGCACTTTGTTCTTTTTTATGCGAATGATCTCGGTAGTGCATGGTACCCTGTCAATGTCGTCCTCGGTCGCTTGAACGCTATCAGCACCTTGCTTTGCATATACTTGCTTTCCATCGGCGTCACGCACGTTATCAAATGTAGAAAAAAGTCGTTCGCGTTCGCGTTCGTCGACAACGTTGTTCAACGTCTGTGTTCTCCAACCGCTGCTATTGCGTGCGCCCTCGCCACCAGTGCTTTTGAACTCCCAGTACATGTTTTGTTCATTGCCTGCGTATTCCGGCGACCTCGCCCACGTGCCGACCACCCACTCCCACAGATTATACGTAGTCGGAGCCTTGATATCGAACACGTCAGGCGGTTGCTCGGTTTGCCAGGTCAAAAAGTCAGCAGCTCTTGCCTCTTTCCATTCATCTTCGTTTTGGAGTGTGCGAGCCACTTTTTCACCATTCTCCATTCGTTCCACTTCGCCGCCTACGCAGTATGCACTCATCTGGCTCAAGCTTTTGCGTGCAAAATCGTCCATTTCACGAAGCGTTTCTAAATCGAGCTCCTCGTCTGCCTTTACGTACTGCTCTTTCATCAACTTTTTCATCGTCTCCGGGTCCAACTTATCCACATCGGTTTCCGACATAGTGCCGATTGTGCCATGCAACGGCCGCAAGACCATGTTTGGGCGAAAGGCACCCTCTCTTTCAAATTCCTCCTCTTCCATGATATCCTCCGCCTCCGCCATGTATTCTAACGCCTTTTGCTTCTGGTCCTTGGCACGGAGTTCCTGTTCGTACTTTACATTTTTGGATTCCTCCTTTCTAGCCACAATATCATCGAATATGACGTGCAGGCTATTATTCAGAATCTTATGAGCAAACAAAGACGGCATGTTGGCCTGCGAGTTAGTCGGCGCGTTGACGAGCTGCTGCGCCATTGGGCTAAGAATGGATTTCATTTGCTCGGTGGCTAACTCGACCGCTTCGTCTTGCTGGTGTTCTCCACTCCCACGAGTATCGCTGTATAAGCGCAGAAGTTCATCCACACCGTCTAGAGCGTTTTGAAGTGCATATGCCGATTCCACGACTGTGCGAATGCGGACCTCTGCCTCAGACGAGTACTTGTTCCAAAGCTTTGCACGATCTCTGTCCTCAGTTTGGGCTTTAATCGTCTGCTCTAGCAAAGTGATTTCGTCATTGCTTGCTTTTCCATCTTGCTTCATTGCCACGAGTTTACGCTGTAGTAACTCTATGGCCTTCGTCGCCTTTCGTGTCTGCTCATCCTGCGCCCGTTTGTTCTCATAAAGTTGTACAAAGCTTGCGTGGATGTTTGACTTTGGGTCTTTCATCAAGCCGATAAAGTATTCGTGCTTCTCCTGCGCCATTGCTTTTCCGTTTTTTATCAAAGTGTCGGAAAGCGACGGAAAAGCCGATATTGCCGGATCCACATCTTCACCGGCGTCTTGCGCTCTAACTTGCTCAAGTTCCACGGCAGCGAGCACGCGCTTCGAGTAATGGCCTTTTGCAACGTACTTCATTCCGATGAGTTTGTCAATGCAACTGGCTGAATCGGAATTGCCCCCTTTGCCGTCCATTAGGCGTCTGAGCAGAGCCACCCTTGCTTTGTCGGTAATGGTTTCCTCTGCACGTTTGTTCATGTCAACAAAAAGTTCGGCCCGTTTTGACTTGATTAAATCGTCCAGTTGAGCAAGAGTGTTGTTCATTTGTTCCTCGTCATACTCGACCTTTTGCTGAAACGAAAACTGTTTGTATTGTTTGATTGCCTCACGTTTCTCCTTTGCTGCTTTTTGTTTCGCCTTCTCTTCGTCGCTGACTTTGTTGTTCTCATACCAGCGCTCATATTCTTCGCGGAATTTTGTTTGGAGTGCTGCGTACATGTGACGAAAGAAAATGTAACCGACCTCGTCTTCCAGATCTTCAGGAACGTTGATTTCCTGCTCCAACTGCCAGAGCTCTTCGTAGAGCGAGGCCCTCGCCGTCTCGGATGCCTCATCAGTGGTATACCGGCGCACCACGGCTTCAAGCTTATCGAACGTCACTGCGGGTGGATACTTTTCGATCGCACTCTTCTTTTTCTGGTATATGCTACGCGCGGCTTCCTTCTGATCAGAGTCGCCGATGAACTGTGGCTGCGTCATCTTCTTTTTAAACGCTTTGAACAGCGTTTCCACGGTGGGAATCCGACTCCGGTAATTGTCGCGCTTCTCTTGGTCTTTTGCCATTTGCTCCTTAAAGGGCAGGACAAAGTATTGATCGCCGAGCGTCTTTTTGGACTTTTCAGCCTGACGCTTGTCCAAAAATTCCACCCGTTCGCGTTCGTTCATTTTGATGAGACTTTCCGTGCGTTCACGCTGCGTCTGTTTCAATTGCAGCAACTTCTGTGCAGCATTGTGTTTGTCACCTGGGTCCGTTTTGGACAACGCTATCTCGAGTTTTTGAATTTCCTTATTCTTGGCATTCCTCCACACTGAAAGCGCCGTTTCAACGTCGTCCGCTGTCATCCCACTGTACGTGCCCTCGCCGCGAAGGTACTGGACGGTCTCTTTAAGCCTCCGAATGAGCCTGCCCTCTCCACTCGTCACCTGGCGTAGTTGGTATGCAAACTGTTTGGCCCAGTACGACTTCCTCGATGCTTTCGACATCGTTGATACAATCGCTTTCTGCTCACGGGCCTTGAGATCGAAATATGCTGGCTTGTCGTTTTCCTTCAGCTGGTCAAGCGTCGTGTTCCAGTCCATGCGCAGATGTTCCAGCTCGATTTCCTCCTCACGTCTCTGTGCAACATCCTGCTGCTCCAAAACAGCATACGATGATGGTGATGTGTTGGGGTCAACAGTAACCTTCTTAGATTTCCTTGCTTGGTATGTCATTGCGCTTTTGCGCCTTGCCCGTTCAACTTCCACCACTTTTTGACACTTGAAGTATGGATGTAGGTCTTCGAGGTCATGCAGTTGCTTTTCTGAATTGGCAGTCGCCTTCTCTTTCTTTTCTTTCCGATCCAACTGCTCTTGTGTCATTTCCGTGGGCATCCTAGGTTGCTTTGGAGGCTCGTACGGGGCAATCAAGGCGTCAAAAGAGGCATCTTTCTTATTGCTCTTCCATGTGTTGTAGCGCTTCCTAGCTTCTTCGAGTGTGTTGTTAGGGACTTGCGCGTAGGCAACCACCGCGGCCTCGTTTCCGGAATCTGCAATTATACTCGTTGACACATCAAACCAACCCCATTCGTTGAGTTTAGGGACGACACTACCGACCTCCGCGTCGACGTCGAATTGCAACTCTTGATACGTGGATGCGTCGCCGCCCTCGTTTTGAGGCATAACCACTCCCTCAGACGGAAAATTCCTCATTTTGTAGGCTTTGCGAAATATGTCGTTTGTGATGGCGTATCGGATTTGTGTTTCCACTTTTGCAAGCTCTTCTTCGGTTGGTCTGGGTGCCGCTGGACTGGCTTTAAACAGAACTGGCACATTCATGTCGAGTGTTTGGTCCCACCGCCACTCCTGCTGGGGAACGACATAAATGCTTGGCTTGCGCATCGCCATACGCATTCTGGTCATCCACGCACTCTTATTCGCGCTTTGCGAGTCGGGGCCGGGGTAGAATTCAACGGGCACAAGAGTGTTAAGATTTGGGCTATAACTTTCTGCATCGGCGGCGCTCTTCTGCCTCTTAGTTTTGAACACCGTATCTTTCCATCGCTTCAGGGAATGAGCACGCGTATTGAACGTGAAAGGGTGATTAGACCCGTATTCGTAGAATGGACGGTTCCCAAAGAATACCTCAGCATCATCTTCTGTGGAGAAGGCCTTTTGTTGCTGAACTGGCCCTCCAAGATTCTCAAATGGGACAAGACAACCATATTCGGTGGAAGCCGGCTGCCCAACAAATGTGAACGTTGGAAAGAACCTGCCCGCCTCTGTCTTATACTGCTCCGCCAGATCTAATCGACCTTCTTCGTTTATTGTCGACAGGTCACTTGTGTCGAAGTTGAAATTGATTTTGCAATACCGACTTATTTGCGCCTCGCGCACCACACCAGCCTTAAGCTCCCAATCTGCTTGAGTGAGAGTCGGGTATGGATTGCTGAAATATTCTTGACGTGTTTTTGCGTCGTGCCACGTAAGGCGGTAGAATTGGTCATCATCAACAGGCCTCCACACTTTCCAGTCTTGGACGTTGGAATTGACGCGCTTGTCTACGAGCTTGCATGGTGCCGAGTAAATAACACCCATTTGCTTCTTTGGTGTTTTGTTTTCGTTCACGGACGGAGCCTTAGGATCTGACGGGCCTTCCGACGAGCTCATGGCAAACGCTGGTCAGAGCCGTCCAAGTCTAGCACAACACAACAGTTGGATGCATGCCTTATCGGCACAGAGCTGTGCGTCGGCATGTGCAACTGCTGTTGCTCTTTTGATAAGCGAGCCATCCACAACCATAATTAAAGCACAAACATGGTGGATTCCATGTTTCCTGGCATCGAAAACAACGACCCCGAACACGTGTCGCAGATCTTAGAAAACGCAAGGCCACAGAAAAAAGAAGGAAAGGTGTACTTGAAGTTGACTAGCAGCCAAAGCGAGCCTGACTACATGGGCATTTTCATGGAGGGGGGCGGTCAGATTAACGCCGCTGCGACGCAGTGGCACACCGACTTTGCTATGACGGGATCGACCGAGACAACAGTCACCGAAATCAGACGCGGCGAGCTCAAAGAGGTCGCCATCGAGATACCACAGGACGAATGGCAGGAAACAGAGATGCTTTTACCAGACGGTAAAAGCATGCAGGTGGTAGCGTTGCCGGCGACCACGCGCGTTAACATCAGCACGTCGCGCATCGGTGCCGCGATCAACGGCACGCTCGTGTCCAGCGTATCGGGACAAGGCAGTGAGTACCTCAAGCGAGTTCTAAGACACAGCGGACACTCTCAGGTGGGTCTCGTCTATTCTAGCTGGTTGGCTCATGCTGCAAACGTCGGCATATCCGAAACGCGCATCGTGCGCATCATGGACGATGGAAGCGAGCAAGTGCAGAATGTTGTCTTTAACGGACGGACGTCAGAAGATACACTCAAGCTGTCAGAAGCGGCAAAAATTGTCAACATGTACGTACAGTCTGGATGGGACCTTCGCCAGAACGTGGTTTACCAACCATCGCCTTCCCTTACCAAAACGGTGTTCAAGGAAATTGTTGGAATCGACGCGCAAGGGTACTCGCTTGTGCACGATATAGTAGAGCGAGGCGCGCCCATGAGCCTTGAGACACTCGACTCACTCTTCGAGGCTGGCATCAAGACCGACTGCTGTCACGACAGCAAGGAATACGACACATTTATAGCGGCTACCGCACATCCAGGAATAATGGCAGCGGGAGAAGCGCGCACTGTTGCCAGCGCCGCGAATCTCGTTGTGAATTTTTTGATGGCCTACCGCGCGGATGGTCGCAATTTGGTCGCTGCAACCGGGGCGGACTTTGCGCCCGCAGAGTCATGGCTACGACAAGACATGCGCACGCCGATCGAGGCCAACGACTGCGACGGATCCGCGCTTTTGGCCGTGGGAATTATTCGAGCGGCAAGCAATCTGCAGGCGACAAAAGACAATTACGAGAAGTACCGCCATCTCATGTCTGTCAAAAATGCCGTGTCGACATACTACTCAGTCGCAATAGGTATCGTCGGCGCATCGGCGGCCGAAGCCACGAGTGCCGACGGCGATCACACCAATGTAGCAGGACACGCCGTCGCAATACTCATGCCTAACATCGCCCTCCTCAGAGGACTCGAGAAGGCAACGTCAATGAAGATTGGCAAGACGGGCCAGTTTGTTTGTGAAGATGAAAAGACGCGCGAAAGTTTGGCAACAGCGCGATTCGATGCATTGTTTCCGAAAGACGTGGTCGACAAGCTTAACTTGCCCGAGCAAGGCAAACTTGGCAGTTGGAACATTGCACGAGAGGAGTTTAAGTACCAAAATCCATACATCACCGATGGCACAACGCCGACGTCGTCAAACATTTGGGTCAAAAACCCCGTCGTGCGAAGGAACGCAGAAGCAGATTGCAAGAAGGATGACATCGCCCTTGCCAAGGTTTCTCCGAACGTTTTCCGGTCGGTTAAAGTGCTTCACGTTGGAAGTTCAGATGCGGAGAACACGCATCGTTTTTACAGAGATATTGTCGAGATCACGTTTCCACGGTCGCATCCTCTCTACCAAAGCACAAAGTTGCGCGATATGAAGTCGGCGGCCAGCCAATACGTGCTCTCGCGCCCTCAACCGTCCGACGCCATACAGACCGCAGGAGCGAAGCCAAAAGATCTCGTACTAGAAGATTATCTCGTCGTGCCGCTCGTGTCACTCGATACGAGCACGTCAAGCTTGCTCGACTTTGCGTCGAGTGTAGCAGAAAAAGATGTCATACCGCCCAGACCCCAAGGCCCAATGCAGCTCAACGAATTTCAAACAAAATCTTTAGAAAAAAGCATGACTGAAATCAAAAAGATGGGCAAAGAAATCAACAAAGGCGGTGTTGGCGCCGACGGCTCGCACGCAGTGCAATATATAGTGGCGTTCAGCACGCTTGTGCACAACCCGACCGGCGTCATGCACTTCTGCAAGAAGCTCAGAGAAGTGGCAACTGATGCATGCGTAGATGCTGTGCCGATCAAAGGACTAGCCCAATCGAGTGATGGAAAAGAAGTCGGTGAGTTTATCTCGATCAACGCATACATTCCAGTGTGAGAGATCATAAGATTAGTCTTATTTGCATACTGTCAAACTGCGCGTGTCGCTGTGTGTCGCTGCGTGTCGCTGTGTGTCGCTGTGTGTCGCTGTGTGTGTGTCGAATGCTTCTAATTCCCAAGGAAAGAGCAAAAAAGTCGGGCAAGAAAAATAGATATCGTAAAAGTTATCTTCGCCAAGAACAACACAAACACTGTGCGGCTGGTTCAATGCCTCGAGCTTCGTCTTCGTCTTCTCTGTCGTCTGCTGCCAGCAAGTGTAGCAAAGCTGAAGAGGCACAAGTCGCAGCGCCGTAAACACTGCGATCACTGAGACCAAACTGCCAATGTCCGGAAACCGTCCGGAAGTCGTCCGGTGGGTGGACGGTATCCGGACGGTTTCCGGACATTGAAGTCCGGAAGTCGTCCACTTGGTCACCGGGAAGTGGACGACTTCCGGACCTGGGAGGGCCCGGAAAATCTCCGGGTCGGGAGATCGAGTTTCCGTTACATGCAGAGTCCGGCACCGGAAAATATTTTTTTGAA
>Ga0315315_10006357_pt1 | contig 10930 bp, 9 predicted proteins | sample M140m3416metaG_FD_203699 | JGI IMG/M metagenome (GOLD analysis project Ga0315315, IMG submission 203699) | Ammonia-oxidizing marine archaeal communities from Monterey Bay, California, United States - M1 40m 3416 | ecosystem: Environmental > Aquatic > Marine > Intertidal zone | place: USA... | reverse complement strand
TAATCCTCTTCAAATAAACGTTCAAACGTAGCTGCATCAGGGTTTAACGCTTGGTCTCGGGTCAGAACAACTGGGATTTCCCAACCTTGGCCTGAATAGCGCATATAAACTTTGAACTCAGACAGGATTTCTGCCGTAGCGTCGCAGCTGCGCACAAATCCTGTCGCTTCTTCCTGCAATGCAGCTAGCAAAATCTGAATGCGTGGCGCATCAAACTCCGAGAGTTTCATGTAATCCGATCGGTTTGCTTCAAACGAAAATGGTGCGCGCAAGAACCCAATCGCAGATCCAACGCCCGCTCCCGGGGGAACCAGCATTCGCTCCACACCCAGCTTCTCGCACAACCGACCTGCGTGCAGCGGAGCTGCTCCACCGAAAGCAATCATAGTGTATTGAGAAAGGTCCTCACCGTTTTCCACCGCATGTACTCGCGCTGCATTAGCCATGTTTTCGTCTACAACTTCCGCCACCCCAAACGCCACCGTTCGCGCATCCATATCAAGTGTTTTACCCAAAACCGTTTCCAAAGCTGCTACAGATTGATCCTTATGGAGTTGGATCGACCCACCCGCAAAATTATCAGCATCCAGCTTACCCAACACCAAATCTGCATCCGTCACTGCAGGCTTATCCCCACCACACCCATAACACGCTGGCCCTGGTTCAGAACCCGCACTTTTAGGGCCAACACGAATTTGCTGCATCGAATCTACATGAGCAAGCGAACCGCCACCTGCACCAATCTCGACCATATCAATCACAGGAATTGATATGGGCATCCCAGATCCCTTCTTGAACCGATAGGTCCGCGCAACTTCAAAAACGCGGCTTGTTTTTGGCGTCTGATTTTTGATCAAACAAATTTTCGCAGTGGTCCCACCCATATCGAAGGACAGTACTTTACCCAGTCCATAACGCGCCGCAATGTTTGCTGCATAAACTGCACCGCCCGCTGGACCAGATTCCACCAAACGCACAGGAAAATCCGCAGCGCTTTCAAGGGAAATAATCCCGCCACCAGAATGCATTAAGAAAACGTTGCAATCGACATCCTCATCCCGCAGCCGCCCTTCTAAACGTCCAAGATAGGATTTCATTAATGGTTTGATATAAGCATTTGCAACTACAGTGTTGAACCTCTCGTATTCGCGCATCTGCGGCGAAACCTCTGATGAAATCGAAATCATCGCATTCGGCATTTTCTCCGCAACAACCTCAGCCACCATACGCTCATGCGCATCATTTAAATACGAATGAATAAGTCCAACGGCGACACTTTCGTATCCCGCCGCGGCCACACGCTCCACAACGGCTTCGACCTCAGCGCGAACAAGCGGAATCAACACATTACCGGTCGCATCAACCCGCTCTTTTATGGTATAACGCATCTGACGCGGCAACAGCGGCTCTGGGAGAACAAGATTGAGATCGTACTGTTCAAAACGGCTCTCGGTGCGCATCTCAATCACATCACGAAACCCATTAGTTGTGATCAATGCGGTTTTTGCCCCACGCCGTTCAATCAATGCATTGGTAGCCAAGGTTGTGCCATGAATGATCTGCCTGATCTCCGAGGGCATGATTCCAGCCTTGGTGCAGACCTGCTGCATTCCGTCTATTATGGCATTTTCAGGTGCAATATACGTTGTCAAAACCTTGGTGGAATAGCTCTCGCCACCTCGCTCAAGCACTACATCAGTAAATGTGCCACCGATATCCACACCCAATCGAACAGATTGCGCTTCCATAACAACCACCTTCATTTTGAATGATCTATTTTGACCAGCAAGCTGCCAATCTGCAAATCAATTGTCTTCTGCAGCATAAATTATTCGGAACTACATACAAATCCAAAGAACATCAAACCTTTGGGAGTATCAAAAAACGTCCAGTCTTTATTGCCACGTCGCAACTGATAAACATATGCTGGTCCACGCAAAGGTTTTTTAAGGCTAGGATACCACAGAATGCAAAATACCCAAAACACAGGGTGAATCCAAAACCTCAAATTGAAACAGCAAGTCCTCACAAAACCTGATAGGTTTGAATTTCCAACACCAGAAAATTTTGACCTGACCACAATTTAAGTTTCCTGAATTGAGATCAAAATTGAAGCCGCTAATGCGTTTTGTTTCCCAACGTCATAAGAGAAACAACTTCTTAAGCTATACAAAATCGATGCAATAAGATTTACTAGGCAGTCAAAAGTACAACAAATTGACACTGGCTCATACAGGAAATCAAAATGGCAATTTTTGAACTGCGAACATATCAAATTTATGTTGGCCAAATGACCGAGGTCATCCGGGTTTATCGGGACTTTGGCTGGCCTGCACTGGAAAAGGGCGGCTTTGACGCCAAGCTAGTTGGATATTTCACCTCAGATACTGGTGAATTACACCAGCTCGTGCATTTGTGGAAATTTGATGATGATGCTGATCGCAGAAACTTCTGGAGCGGTCTCTTCAATAATGAAGACTTCATGGTCTTTGCGGGCAAAATCAGACCTTTGATTATGAGCCAGAAAAACCAGTTGTTACAGGCTGCTCCGTGGGGGCCTCACCCCTGATCCGAAGCGTGTTAGATTTAGAGCTATTTAATATAGGTATTTCAAAAGGATAATTACAATGCAAGCTTGGGAAATTATTTCTGGTGATGGCGTAGATGCCCTGAACCTAACCGAGCGCGAAATACCTATCCCAGGTCCTGGACAGGTGCGGGTACGCATGAATGCGAACTCTATCAATTACCGAGACTTGATTACGATCGAGGGAGCGGGTGCTCGCAAGTTGCCGTTTCCAACTATACCAAATTCTGATGGAGCTGGTGTAGTAACAGCCATAGGTAAAGGAGTTAAATTGCAGGAAGGGGATAGGGTTACCTCTTGCTTTTTTGAAGAGTGGACAGCTGGGGAAATTGGCGCTTCAATCATGGCTTCGGCGTTGGGAGGCGCTCGACAGGGCGTCCTGGCAGAAGAGGTCGTTTTACCAGAGCACGGTGTTATCCCCACACCAACCAGCCTAACCGATGAGGAAGCCGCAACCCTTCCGTGTGCAGCACTAACTGCGTGGCATGCACTCACTCTTCCACGGCCAGTGAAAGCTGGGGAAACTGTGCTGCTACTTGGAACCGGTGGTGTTTCCGTTTTTGCCCAGCAATTTTGTTCCATAATGGGTGCACGGACAATCGTCACCTCATCGTCGGACGACAAATTGGAAAAGATGAAAGCGCTGGGTGCCAGTGAAATCATCAACTATCAAACAAACCCTGAATGGGACGCAATTACTTTGGAACTTACCGGCGGATCAGGAGTTGACCGCGTTGTAGAAGTGGGTGGCCCTGGAACATTTGACCGTTCAGTAAATGCCGTGAGAGTTGGCGGTATTATAGGTCTAATTGGTGTTTTGACAGGCATTTCAGGTGCGACCAACCCAACACCGATAATGGCAAAATCTGTTACCGTTAAAGGAATTTATGTCGGATCAAGAACTATGTTTGCTGATATGAACCGCGCAATTGAAACCCACAAACTTAAACCGGTAATTGATCAAATTTTTGATTTTAAGGACGCACGATCAGCCTATCACACTATGCGAGGTGCCAAACATTTTGGAAAGCTGGTTATTAAAATGTAACGATACACCGGCCCAATTTACGAACAATTGAAACTTGCTTATCCACTTCCCTGAGTCACTCAAAATTACAGTGAAAAAGGTACTATTGCGCGCAAGGCCCTCGATGTCTGCGCATAAAACGCAATCAAGATTTTGAAAAAGCGTACTGTGCGTGGCAGGCCTTAAATACAGGCCGCACCACGACACAACAAATGTTTAGTCATTGATACAGAAACACCACTTATTCTGCAGCTTCAACATATTCTACCATTGGCGGACACGTGCAGGTAAGGTTTCGATCCCCCCATACATTGTCTACACGGTTTACAGGAGGCCAGTATTTGTCCACGCGGAAAGCACCGCGAGGAAAGCACCCTATTTCACGGCTGTACGGACGGTCCCAATCTCTAACTAAGTCCTCCATTGTGTGTGGTGCGTTCTTTAGAGGATTATTTTTGCGATCCATTTTGTTATCTTCGATCGCACGAATTTCCTCACGAATACCCAGCATCGCATCGCAGAAACGATCCAATTCAGCCTTAGTTTCAGATTCCGTAGGCTCCACCATCAACGTCCCAGACACAGGCCATGACATAGTAGGTGCATGAAATCCACAATCGCTCAACCGTTTCGCAATGTCGTCAACAGACACGTCAGCGCTGTCTGCAAACGGACGCGTATCGATAATGCATTCATGCGCGACGCGGCCAGTTGGACCTTTATAGAGAACATCAAACGCACCCGCCAATCGCTTGGCAATGTAGTTGGCATTCAAAATAGCGACTCGTGTCGCTTGAGTAAGGCCCTCACCACCCATCATAAGGCAATAGGCCCACGAAATTGGTAACAAAGACGGCGACCCAAATGGTGCTGCACTGATAGCAGTGCCACCAGCGTTAGGATCACCTGGCAAATGCGGAATAAGATGATCTTTCACACCAATGGGTCCCATGCCTGGCCCACCACCGCCATGTGGGATACAAAAAGTTTTATGTAAGTTTAGGTGAGACACATCCCCGCCCAGATCTCCAGGGCGACTTAAGCCGACCATTGCGTTCATGTTTGCTCCGTCAATGTATACCTGACCTCCCGCATCGTGGGTGATTTGGCACACATCAATGACAGTTTCTTCAAACACGCCGTGGGTCGATGGATAGGTAATCATACAACCCGCCAGATTTTTGCTATGTTCAGCAACCTTAGCCTTGAAGTCCTGCAGATCAATATCACCGTTTTCAGCAGATTTCACAGGAATAACTTTCCAACCGACCATTTGTGCAGATGCAGGGTTTGTGCCATGCGCACTCATTGGGATTAGGCAGATGTTACGCTGTTCTTCCCCATTTGCACGGTGATAGCCCACAATCGACAAAAGGCCCGCGTATTCCCCCTGCGCACCCGAATTTGGTTGCATCGAAATGGCATCATACCCAGTCACATCACATAATTTTGAAGATAGATCATCGATCATTTCAGTATAGCCTTGCGCCTGATCCTTCGGGCAAAAGGGATGAAGAAGCGAAAACTCACGCCAACTCACAGGCATCATTTCCGCAGCAGAGTTCAACTTCATCGTACAAGATCCTAACGGAATCATGGCACGGTCGAGCGCAAGGTCGCGATCTGCCAAACGCCGCATGTAACGCATCATTTCTGTCTCAGCACGGTTCATATGAAAAACAGGGTGGGTCAGAAAATCAGATTTACGGATTAAGGCATCCGGTATGCGATATTCCGCCGTCAAATCAGTGTCGCGATCCGTAATCCCAAAAGCCCGCCAAACCTGCACAATTATGGCAGGCCGTGTACGTTCATCGAGTGTTATTCCAACCTTAGTATCACCAATACGACGAAGGTTAATGCCTTCATCTACACCCGATTTCATCACCGCTTCCTGTAGCGGGCCAACCTCAACCGTAATCGTGTCAAAGAAATTCTTTGGTCCAATTTGGAACCCTGCATCCTCTAATCCACGTGCCATTCGCACAGTTTTTCGATGAATGCGTTGCGCAATTGCTTGGAGGCCTTCTGGCCCATGAAACACGGCATAGAACCCAGCCATCACAGCCAGCAGCGCTTGTGCCGTACACACATTCGACGTCGCTTTTTCACGGCGAATATGCTGCTCCCGGGTTTGAAGGCTCAAACGGTAAGCACGGTTTCCATGGCTGTCGACAGACACGCCTACAATCCGCCCTGGCATATTGCGCGCATAATTCACCTTAGTCGCCATATACGCTGCATGCGGTCCACCATAGCCAACAGGCACACCAAAGCGCTGCGTCGTCCCAACAGCGATATCCGCTCCCATCGCACCCGGTTCTTTTAACAAAGTTAACGACAGCGGATCAGCTGAAATAATTCCAATAGCTTTATTTTCATGCAACTGTGTAATTTCATCTGTGAAGTCTCGCAAATGCCCGAACGTACCGGGATACTGAAAGATCGCCCCAAACACGATGGTAGGGTCAAGATCATCAGGGTGGCCGACAATCACATTTATCCCTAACGGCTGCGCGCGTGTTTTGATTACTGCAATGTTCTGCGGATGACAGTTCTCATCCACAAAAAAACCATTGGCTTTGGATTTACCCACCCGTTGCGCCATAGTCATCGCCTCAGCACAGGCTGTGGCCTCATCCAGCAGAGATGCATTTGCGATCTCTAGCCCTGTTAGATCAGACACCATAGTTTGAAAGTTCAACAATGCCTCTAGGCGACCCTGACTGATCTCAGGCTGATAAGGCGTGTAAGCAGTGTACCACGCTGGGTTCTCCAGAATATTACGCTGGATCGCAGGTGGCGTCACTGTGCCGTGATAGCCTTGCCCGATTAGTGAAGTCAGTACCTTGTTCTTCGATGCAGTGACCCGCATGTAATGCAGAAGTTCACTTTCAGATTTTGCTTTCCCAAAATCCAAACTTTCTTTCTGACGAATTTTCGCAGGAAGCGTTTCATCAATCAATGCATCGAGGTCCTTCGCCCCTAAAAAATTCAGCATCTCTTCCATTTCACTTGGGCTAGGCCCAATGTGACGACGGTTGGCAAAGTCGTAAGGCAAATAATCTGTAGGGCTAAAGGTCATGGCAATCATCCGTTCAAGAAATGTAGGATTTGTAGGCAGCTTCGTCCATGAAACCGTCCAGCTGAGATAAATCAGAGGCTTTGATCTTAAAGAACCAACCTTCTCCCATGGCGGACGTGTTGGCCAGCTCTGGGTTCGCAACCAACTCTTCATTGATCGCTGTGATTTCTCCGTCTACTGGCGCAACAATGTCGGACGCAGCTTTTACACTTTCAATAACAACGATCTCGTCACCTTGGGATACTTCATCGCCCACTTCTGGTAGTTCAACGAATACCAAATCTCCCAACTGTTCCGTGGCATGTTCAGTGATTCCCACCACAAAAACATCACCTTCAGCTTCCATCCATTCGTGCTCTTCTGTAAATTTCATTTGGCTCTCTCTTTCTTTTAATGTTTGTAATTATGGGGGACAAATGGAGGCTTCGTCCGTGTCATGGGCACACGTTTGCCCCTCATGTCTGCAAAAATTGGTGCATCTGCATTCGCCACGGCGATCAAACCCAGCGCCATGGGGCCGTCAATTGAAGGACCAAAACCACCCGATGTCACAAGCCCAATTTCTAACCCTTCCGCGTTCACTAAAACGGTGCCACCACGCACAGGCCTCCCATCAGCTCTCAGACCAACTCGCATGCGGCTTCGTCCAGCAATAATCTCCTGCGCCAGTGCATCCGCACCGATAAAATCACCACCAGCACGAAAATCTTTCGGAATGGCCCAAATGAGGCCAGCTTCTTGGGGGGTGATGTCTTCAGACAAATCTTGGCCGTACAAGGACAAACCCGCTTCCAAACGCAACGAATCCCGGGCAGCTAATCCAATCCATTCTACGTCACTGTGCGCAAATAGCGATGTAATAAAAGTATCCAACTCACTCACGGGCAAGCCAACCTCAAATCCGTCCTCACCCGTGTATCCCGAGCGCGACAGAAACCAGTCCTTTTTTGGCTCCATAGCCGTCATGAAAGTCATATTCGCAACATCAAACCCAAGGTCTGCCAACACCACCTCTGCTTTGGGACCCTGAACCGCGAGGAAACCACGCTCAATTACACGAACACCTACAGAAAAATGTTGCGCACAACTTTGGACGTGAGCCAAATCCTTATCCGCGCAGCCTGCATTTGCAACAATTAAAAACCGGTCAATCGCCAGGCGTGTTACGATCAAATCATCAATGATGCCTGCAGCTGCGTTTAACAAAAAAGTATACTTCGCCTCACCGACTTTCTGCGTAACAGCGCTGTACGGGCACAAACGGGAAATCATCGCGCCAGCTTGCACACCTTCGACTTCAATGTGAAGCATATGTGAAATGTCAAAAAGACCTACTTTTGCTCGGGTATGCAAATGCTCTTGCTTTACACCAAGCGGATAGAACAACGGCATTTCGAAGCCGGCATATTCTCCCATTTTTGCACCTGCATCGACATGTGCTTGATAAAGTGGCGTTCGTTTCATCTCTGTTCCAGTCTCAACACATAGGGTTTGCCCCGCAAAATGCGCGACACTTATCCCCTCTGTCTTGAGCCTGAGAGACTCGGTTTCTCCGCCAGAGAAACCTTACACCTTCGGCGCGGGCAAGCCCGTCTTTCCAGAGCGCTTAAAGTTCACGGTCCTTTTGCCTGAGAGATTTCGGGTGTTTCACCTTCGGCGGCAGCGACTTTGTCGCCACACTCTCCCGCGAACAGTTCTGACATTTTGTCAAATAGCATATCTCTAATACCTAAAATTTTTGATTAGACAAACAGATTTTTTTAGGGCCCCGTAAAGCAATTTACCAGACATCACCCCAGACCACGGATGGCCGCGTAAAAAAGAGGTTACCGTGAAGCAAACTACGGATGAAACCATCCTTTAAATGATAATAATTACGGCAGAAGCGAAGACGCTCATTTTAATGTTATATTAAGAAAAAACAAATGTATGTGGCCTCTAAAATTATTAAAAAATGATGCATTAGTTAGCTAATTCCATCAATTGGAATTAAGACTAGTGACCCTCCACCAAATCTATTTTCCAAGGCATCATGTGCTCGATGTGCATCCTGAAGTGGGACTTCTTGAACGTCTTCAATCGACAGGTAACCAGACCCAAATGCGGTGAATGCCGCCGTTGCCATTTTTTTATATGACTCTGGATTCTGGAGATAATGAAACAGGATAGGGCGAGACACAGTCAGGGATTTAGCAGCCAATTGGGGCATCTCCAAAGGTTTAACAGAACCCGAAGATTGTCCAAAATTAACCAATTGCCCGGTGGATTTGAGCACATCCAAAGAGCCATAGAATGTGTCAGCACCAACAGAGTCATACGCCACATCAACGCCAATACCATCAGTAATATCAAGGACGACTTTCGCAAAATCCATTTGGCGGTAAAGAATCGTGTGTGTACATCCTGATGCCTTCGCCTGTACCGCTTTTTCTTCACTTCCTACGGTGCCAATGACTGTGACACCAAGATATGACGCCCATTGGCACAGCAATCGGCCGACGCCGCCCGCTGCGGCCTGAACCAAAATGGTGTCGCCTTCTTTGAGCTGTGCCACCTGCGAAATCAACATATTTACCGTCATCGCTCTCAATAGATTACTAGCAACCACAACATTTGGAACTTCATTCGGAACATGAAGAGCCAAGCTGGAGTCGAGAAGCCTGTCGGAAGCATAAGCCCCATATCTACCAGTCACATAGGCAATTCTCTCCCCCACCGAGAAGCCATTCACACCCTCACCAACCTCCTCAATAACACCCACAGCCTCGCAACCCGGAGTGCCCGGTAGTGATAGGGTCTGGTATAGACCTGAACGGACGTATACATCATGAAAATTAACACCAATTCCAGTCTGCCGAATGCGAAGTTCGCCAATAGCCGGCGAACCAATCTTTACCTCCTCTGGGGCCATGACATTTGAGTCCCCATATTCCCGGATAACGATTGCGGTGGGCATAACTTATTTCCTCAATTTATTTTCCGTAATGATCGGTTCCAGAATTAGCTCATCGTAGATGTTTGAACTCGGCCACCTTTTTCCATTCGTTGTGTTCAGGGTTTCTAAGATGGTGCTTTACAGTTCTCAAATCTATCTCAAGTTTTACCAAACAACCTGTCATTTTTAGCTCTTTTTAGGTATTCAATTTACTTCTCTGAAGGCACAAGCAACCCTAAAACACTGGAAATAACAAACAGCACAGCAGCAACACAGACAATCGATGGTCCTGCTGGTGTATCAAAAATATATGCTGCACGAAGGCCAACTACAGAAGATATCATTCCGATAAAACCTGCCGTGAAAGCCATCCCCTCTGGCGTTCGTGACAATGGGCGCGATGCGGCAGCGGGAATAATCAACAAAGCGGCAATTAATAGAACACCGACAACTTTGATCGCTACTGCGACTGTAATGGCAAGTGCAAGGGTCAGTACCAGCTGTTCGCGCTTGGGATTTAAATCACTGGCATAAGCCAGATCTTCGTTCAACGTCGAAGTAAGCAAAGCCGACCAGCGCCAGCCTATCAATAGAACAACGACTAAAGCGCCCCCCCAAATGATAGAAAGATCATTACGAGATACAGCGAGAATATCGCCAAACAGATACGCCATCAGATCAATCCGGATACCCGACAAAAACGATACTGCAACAAGTCCAAAGGCTAGAGCCGAATGAGCCATAACGCCAAGTAAGGTATCCATTGCATACCCACGTCCAGACAATACGTTCACTAGCAAGGCCATCATCAACGCAACAGCTACCGTCCCAATAAATATTGATACCGAAAAGGCTAGGGACAATGCCACGCCAAGAACCGCAGCATGCGCCGTTGCATCCCCAAAGTACGCCATGCGTCGCCACACGACAAAGCAACCCAAAGGCGCAGCAGCGAGTGCCACACCAATGCCGGCAAAAGTTGCACGCACCATAAAATCGTCAAACATTATTCGTTTACCTCCACGTGATCGTGCGAATGGTGCACATGGTCGTGCCCATGATCATGTTCATGCCGATACAGAGCTAAGGCGCCACCCGTCCCAGTGCCAAACAGTTCGCGATACTCAGGTGCGGAGGCGACAACAGCTGGCGTGCCCTCGCAGCACACGTGACCATTAAGACAGATCACGCGATCTGACGCGCTCATGACCACATGCAATTCATGACTAATCATCAAAACTGCACAGCCAGTATCTTGGCGCACCCGTTCTATTTGCTGGTAAAAAGATGCGGATC
>Ga0315315_10006355_pt1 | contig 10931 bp, 10 predicted proteins | sample M140m3416metaG_FD_203699 | JGI IMG/M metagenome (GOLD analysis project Ga0315315, IMG submission 203699) | Ammonia-oxidizing marine archaeal communities from Monterey Bay, California, United States - M1 40m 3416 | ecosystem: Environmental > Aquatic > Marine > Intertidal zone | place: USA... | reverse complement strand
TAACATCAACACATATATCTAATATCTTTCCTTGAAGAACAGTAATAAATATTTTTTGTTTTTTCTTTAATTGCAAATGTAATCCTCTAATTACATTTTTTTTAGAAAAAGATAGTGCAGAAAATACAGGATTAAATTTAATTTTTTCTTTTTTAAAACATTCCTGAAAAAAGCCTCTATTATCTTTAAATATTTGTCCTTTAATTTTTTTAGGGGTTTTAATTTGCATTTAACCCAACCTCTTACCTTTAAAATTTAATAAACAGGAATTAACCCATTTATTATTCGCAAAATACCAATTAACTGTTTCTTCAAGTTTTTTTATTATGTATTTTTTATTAACTTTTGTTTTACAAATACTTTTATTAAGCTTATTTGAATTAATAGAATATGACCTATCATGACCTGGTCTATCATAAACTTTCTCTATTATGGTATTAAAGTTTTTTAAATTTTTAAATTTAGCCTTATAAATTATTTTACACAGATCAATATTTTTTAATCTTACTGAAGATCCAACATTATATATTTCATAAATTTTTGATTTTAGACAAATTTTAAGAATAGCTTTACAAGTATCCTCAACGTTTATCCATTCCCTAAAATTATTACCATCACCATATAAAGGGATTTTTTTATTTTTTGATATTTTGGTAATAATTGTAGGAACAAATTTTTCTAGAAATTGATAAGGTCCAAAATTATTGCATGGACGACATATGATATAAGGTAAATTGTAAGTTTTTCCATAAGATCTCAATATGTTATCTATAGAAGCTTTTGATGATGAATAAGGTGAGTTTGGTCTTAATTTAGATTTTTCATTCAAAGGTACGAAACTGCTTCCATAAACTTCATCTGTTGAAATATGAATAAATTTAAAATTATTTTTTAATTTATTTTTATCTTTTAAATTTTTTAAAGTACTCAAAAGAGAAAGTGTAGAATTAATATTATCTCCTATGAATTTTTTAGGATTATCTATTGATCTATCAACGTGAGACTCTGAAGCAAAATTTACTAAAAAATCAATTTTATATTTATGGAAAATTTTTTTTATTATTCTAGTATTAGAAATATCCGATTTAATAAATTTATAATTTTTTTTATTTATTTTCTTATACTTTTCTGGAACAGAGCAATAAGATAACTTATCTAAGTTAATAACTTTATATTTTTGCGATAACAATTGACAAAAATTTGTACCAATAAAACCTGATCCACCAGTAATTAAAAAAAATTTTTTACTCATTATTTTACCCTTTAAATAAAATGATTAATATTAATGCGGATGAATAACTTTTTATTTCTTATAAAAATTTTTTTAGGCATATTTATTAATTTCTGAACATATTTTTTTTATATATTCATTTTTTATATTAGGATAAATTGGTAAAGATATAGTATTATTCGCAATCTTTAATGTATTAAAAAGCTCTACAGGTTTGGCACTTAATGCCTTCTGTTTAAAAAGTGGCCTTTCGTAATGCACTAATATTTGTATACCTTTTTTTAAAAAAGATTTAATTAATTTTGACCTATCTATTTTATTCAATCTTATTACAAAATGATGAAAAACATGATTATCAATTTTAATAAATTTAGGTAAGATTATTTTTTTTGATTTTTTTATATTTTGAAAATATTTTTTTGCTATTTTTCTTCTCTGATTATTTAAATAACTTATCTTTTTCAATTTAATTAATAGAATTGCTGCCTGAATTTCATCTAATCGTGAATTCATTCCAAAAATTTTACTATTATCACGACTAGTCCAGCCATATTGTCTAATTTTTTTTGCTAAATTAAAAACACCTTTATTATTTGTGGTGATCGCGCCTCCATCGCCAATACAATTTAAATTTTTTGTTGGGTAAAAACTAAAGCAACCTATATCACCCAGGTTTCCAGTATATTTATTATTTAATTTTGATCCATGAGATTGTGCACAATCTTCAATAATTTTTATTTTGGTATTTTTAATTATTTTTTTAATTGATAAAACTTCTGCTGACAGGCCGTGCAAATGAACTACAATTATAGCTTTAGTTTTTTTTGATATTTTTGATTTTACTGTTTTGGCAGTAATATTATATGTGTTGATGTCTAGGTCTGCATAAACAATTTTCGCCCCAACATTTTTAACAGCAATTGCTGTTGCGGATGCACTTAAAGCAGGTACTATGACTTCATCATTTTTTCCAACTTTAAGAGCACGAAGGGCAATTATTAAAGCATCAGTGCCACTATTTACACCAACACAATATTTACTTCCAATAAACTTTGAAAAATTTTTTTCAAAATTTTCAACTTCTTGTCCTAGAATGTATTTTCCTGAGTTTATTACAGATTGTAATTTCTTTATTATATTGGAAAAAAAAAATTTATTTTCTAATTTTGGGTTGGCATTTAATATCATAATAAATTTTCAATATGTGAAATCCATTTTCCACCATTATCAGTATATTTTTTTTCTTTATTCAATATCTCATTTTTGTGATTCCAACCAAATAATAAAGAAACTTTGGGATTGTCCTGACTGAAAAATTTATGATCTTTAATTGGAATATGTTTGCCTGGTGAGTACTTGTTTATTTTTATTGGTGTAGTATCATAAATGGATTCAATCAAATCTGGTCCAATATTACAGTAGTTAAGTATTGTTGTGCTTTTAGAAGTTGCAGCATAACCAGACACTTTTTTATTTTGATCTCTGTAGGATTTTAAAATTGACAATAGGCGATTTTTAGATTTTTCACAATTTTTTTTAAATTCCATATATGTCGCAAAATTATCAAGGCCCTGTATTTTTTCATAACTTAAATATTTTTTAAAATTATAACTTATTTCATGTACATTTTTTCTACCAATAAAATATCTCATTGAGCCGCCATGAGTAATTTGATGCTGAACATCAACAATCTCTAAACCAAAAAGATTAGAAATATTTTGTATGGACATAATTGAAAAAAGGTAAACATGTTCGTCATATATCTGATCATAAGAAACTTTTTTTATCACATCACCTAGGTAAGGTTCTTCAAAAACAAAAAGTCCTTTTTTATTTAAAAGATTTTCAACACCTTTAAATAAATCCAATACATTGGGTATATGACAAATTACATTTGCTGCACATATAATATCTGTCTGACCAACATATTTTTCTAGTTTGTTTGTAAAATCATAAGAAAAAAATTCATTAGCGACATTAAGATTTTTTTCTCTTGCAATTTTAAATACATTTTTAGATGGTTCAATTCCTAGATGTTCAAACTCTTGTTTGTCCATAAAATTTTTTAACATAATTCCATCATTACATCCTATTTCAATAATCTTTTTTTTTCCTAATTTTGTTTTAAGTTTAAATTTTATTTGATCCGCAAACTTTTCAAAATGTGATTTCATGTATTTTGAGGTGCCAGAAAAAAAGGCATAATTTTCATCAAACATTTTTTTTGGATCAGGAAAATTAGTAAGTTGAAATAATGACAATTTTTCATCAAAACCAACATTCATTTCATAAAATTCTTCATCGTCAAAATTTTCTCTATTTAAAAATTTATTTGCTAATGGCATTTTACCAAAAGACATAATTAACTTTATTTTGTTATTATCTTTATTTGAATTCATTAACTTAAATATTCCCTAGTTTTTTCAATATCTGAATAAATATCATTTGATAGTTTTAATCCAAGTTTTTTAATTTTATCACCATTTACTTTATAACTTAATTGATTCATAATTTTAGAATTAATAAATTTAATCTTTATTTTTTTTTTAAATACTTTTTTTATTTTCGAAATAATTTCTTTTACTGTAAAATTATTAGTAACAACGTTATATATTTCGTTATTAATAAAAACTTTATTTTTTATGAAAAAGAACAAAGTTTTATTTGCATCATTGATTGATAAATAGGGTCTATTTTGATTATAAGCTGTTTTCCAGACAGGAATAGCTTTATCAAAACTTGCAGACAAACAAAATTTATTTACAGCAGTGTGAAATCTCATGCCTTTGGATCTTCCAACTATAGTCCCAAATCTTAAGGAAACAAAATTTATTTTTTTATTTTTTCTTAATATTTGTTCTTCTCTGAGTTTAATTTTTGCATAAGGACTTTGCGGTTTAAGATATTTATTTTGCAAATCCTCTTTAACGGTATTTGATGACAAACCATAAACACTTGTAGATGAAATATGAATAAGTTTAGAATTGAAGTGTTCAGAAATTTTAACTACTTTTTTAAATATTCCTAAGTTATTTTTTTCATACATTTTTTTATGATGCAAACTAAGTTCGGCATTTGTGATGGACGCTAAATGAATAATTATGTCGATTTTTTTTAAATTTTTTTTATAATCAAAATTAATAACGTCTTCTAGGAAAAATTTAAAATTTTTTTTTTTAAAATGAAATAAAGTATTTAAATTATTATTTAAATTTGAGTCTATACCAATAACATTAATTTTTTTATTTTTTACAAGACCCTCTATCAAATTTGATCCTATATGACCTAAACATCCTGTTACTAATATATTCATTTAAAATCTTTTAATTCTTCCAAACGATAAATATAGTCGTCTGGTTCGTATTTTCTATTTGCAAGACAGGCCGCTGTACTATTTTTAACTAAAGCGGTTAATTCAACCCATACTAAAGGTTTGATATATAATCCTTGATCTGCTTTAGATAATAAAAATTTTTTTTTAATATTTTTTTTATCTATACTATTTACTAGTATTTTTCCCGAGGTACACACTATAAACTGAGAACATTTCCTATGAGCATGTTTTCCTCTTGTTGCATTTTTTTTTTTAAAATTAATAAAGAAAGATCGTCTAATTTTAAAATATTTAAATCTTTGGTAATCTATCGAAGATAAATATCCTTTTTCTTCACATAGATATTTAATTTTTTTTAAATAAATCATTAATGCTAATTATTACTAATTTAAAATTTTTTCAATTTCAAAATAATTTTGAATTATTAAAATGAAATGAATCAATAAACAATAATTTGAAATTGTGATTTAAATTGCAATAATAATATTTAAGTTTATGTTATTATCACTGTGATAGCCAATTATATATTAAATTCGAGACTCATTAATATACTACCATTTAAAATTGTTAAATTTATTTTTAAAAGGATTATTTATTTTGAGCAAAACTTAGATAAAAAATATCAAAATAATTACAAAAATAATTATTTAACAGAGATTAAGTTAAGAGAGAGCCTAATTAATTTAAAAAAGTATAAAGACTACTCAGAGCAAAATAAAAAATATCAGATTTTGAATGTATTAATATCTACTTACTTTAAAAAAAATAAATTTAAATTATTAGATTACGGATCTGGAAACATAGAAAATTTTTTTTATTTAAGTAAATTTTTTCCTAAAATGACTTACTTTTACCATGATAAAAAAGAAAATAATTTTTTTTACAAAAAAATTAAAAAAAAATATAAAATTAAAAATTTTGAAGTTTATAATAATCAAAAAACTGACATTATCTATTTTGGATCTTCACTTCAGTATATTCCAGATTTAAAGTTATTAAATAAAATTTTTTCTCAAAACAGTAAAATAATTTGTATTACTGAAACTCCTTTGATTACTGATAGTAAATACAAGAATAAAAAAATTCTAATAACTCAAAAAAATATGTTGGTAAACATTAATTCTATTTTTCATTCGAAGTATCAATTAATCAAATATTTCAAATCAAAAAATTTTAAGTTAATATTTGAAAGTAATTATAGTTATGATCCTCATATAAATTTTAAAAATTTGAATTTTGATTGTTCAGTTTTAAATTTTATTTTTATAAAAAAATAATGAAACAAAATATTATATTAACCATTTGTATAACTTATTTTTTTGAAAGAGATAATATATTTAAGTTACTCAACTCTCTAAAATCCATTAAGGAAAAAGAAAAAATTGAAATTCTCATAAGAAATGACAATCCAAAAATAAAACTTAAAAAAAAAAATTTTAAAAATTTTAGTAATTTGAAAATTTTTAACACAAACAAGAAATCAATAGGTGAATTTTTAAGTTTAAGATTTTTAACAAAAAAATCATCAGGAAAATTTATATGTTTTTTGGCAGACGATGATCTTATTTCCTACAAATTTTTTAATATTTTCATGACACGAAGAAAAATGAATTATAACTTTTTATGTCATGCAACTCCTTATAGAGAATTATGGGGCACAAAAAATAATTACAGATTTTCAAATAAAACAAAACTATTGAATGATTTTTTTGAAAGAAAAATTTATTTAAATCCTTGCGTTGGTATGATATTTCAAAAATCTCTACTGAATTTTGAAAATATAAAAATCTTAAAAAATTATAACTTTGATACATATTTATTAATTTATTTGGTCAAAAATTTTAATTTCAAATTAATTAATTATAATTATGGATATAATAATGTAATTGATTCGAGAATTTCATCTAAAGCTTTAAGTCCTAAAATCTATTATAATGGATTGAGTTTTATAATTGATATCTTAGATAAAAATTTAATATTAGTATTTTATAAATTTTTTATGGAAAACTTTTACTCAAACACATTTAGATCTAACAAAAAAATATTACAAAATGTAATTTTTGCCACAAAATTTCATATTTTAGTTAAGAAAAAAATATCTGGTGGTACTTTTTTGAATTTCTATTTGTTTAAATATTATATTAAAGTTTTTTTAAAATTAGTTGTTTCTAGGAAAATTTATAAATAGTATTATAGGGTAAATATGGACTTTGTAAGAACTCTGCTTTCTTAAAGTCTAATTCCTCCATAGCTGCTATTGTTTCTCCTGGAAAATGTGGGCAATTAAACTCATCGAAAACTATAATTGACCCCTTATGTAAATGTGGTTTAATTTTTGATAAAACTTCTTTTGTTGGTTTATAAATATCCATATCAAATATAACCAAAGAGATAACCAGATCAGGACGTTTTTTTAATAACTTTGTCAGTGTTGAAATGGCATCACCCTTTAAAAGAGTGAATTTCTTCATGTGCTCTTTTGGTGCTAAAGACTCATGAACTGTACATATCTTTTCAACATGCTTTTCAAAATTTTTTTTTATTTTAAAGTCTTTTTCTTTCGCAGATCCATCTTTATTAGAAATATTAGTGAAACCATCAAATGTATCAAAACCATAAATATGTCTTGAATAATTATATGGCTCAAATATGCTTCTAAGATTAATCAATTGAGCTAATGATGAACCATAATGAACTCCAAATTCCATTACACAACCACTACTTTTTATTTGAAGTTCATAAATCCATGCTAAATTTAAAATTCTCTGAATAGTTGGCAGCGTAAGATGTCCTACTATTGGCCAGTTCCAAAAGCTTCCACTTAATTTTAAACTTTTATCAAGTAACTTTCTTAATTCACGATAAGACTTCTTATCTTTAGTTGAAGATAAATTAATTTGACCATCTTTAAACTTCATGATTAACCTATATTAAAAAATACTATTAATTTAAAAAATTTAACCTTTATTAAATTTAATTATAACAGTTTTTAAATAAAACCTCTTTTTTCAAACTTATTCTTTAACAACTGAATTTTAAATACTCCACAAGTATCTAATAATCTTAATAAATTTGACATTCTTTTTTTTGCTTTTTCAATTTTCCATTCATCATTATTATGTGTATCATCAATACATTTGGATATAATTTCTTTAGAAAATCCAAATTTAGATAAAGAGTAGAAATAAATATCAGTTCTTGGTTCTGCGAAAACATTCATCGCATCAATTAAATTTTGTCCCATAATTTCTTTTTCTTTATCAGACAGTTGAGGCCATATAATTTTAAATATGGTGCCAAAAAAGTTTGAATGAAAGTATTCATCATGAAGATGTTCTTTAAACATTACTCTTATTGGTTCATAAACAATTCCTTTCATTTCCTCTGAAATATCATTGCAAATCATTGACTCTGATACTATGACAGAAGATAAATCTGATAAGTAATGGTATTTTTTGTCAAATTTTAATTTAATGTTATCAACTTTGTCAAAAAATTTGATTACGTATGGCATTAAATCATCTTTGATATTCAGATAATCCATAATTTGGTCAGAAATTTTTTGAGAGAAATATGCGTGATATCCTTCATCTGTATATATTTTTAATGCATCAAGCTTTAAAACTTTAGGAATATCAAATTTATACTTTCCTAAAGCTATACTATTTGCAACTCTATTTACATGATCAACCTCAAATTTAGTAGTTTTGATTACAAATTCTAATAACTGTAATCCCGTTACATATTTTTTTTGTCTTTTATCAAGGTGTTTAAATTTTTCATGATTTAAAATTGGACAAAATGTTGAAAATTGTAAGCCAGTATCATTATCAGAGTCGATATTATTTAATTTTAAATCATATGTCTCATCACTTGATCTAACACTTGATCGTTCATCCCAGTTTTTCTTTGTTTTAATGTAAGTTGCCAGTGGCTGCATATTAATATTTATATTTTAATAAGTCTTAATATTATAATCTCTTATAAATTTCAAATTCTAATTTATAAAGAAACTTCTAAAACTTATTCAATTATGAAATTTTCAATAATAAGCACATCAATTATTCTATTTTTAAAAGCATATATAGCGTCGTTTATGCTCTCAACAATTGGTTCTTCATGTTTATTAAAAGAGGTATTAATTAATGCAATCTCACCTGTATTCTTAAAGTATGATTTTAAAATCTTATATAATTTATAATTATTTTTTTTGTTAATAATTTGAGGTCTTGCTGTTTTGTCAATGTGAACTGAGGCTGGACATTTTTTGATAAACTCAGGCATGCATTTATATGTCATCGTCATAAAATTTGTGGCCACATGATTCTTTTTCCATCCTACAAAACATCTACCAGCATATTCTTCAATTGTAACTGGTGCAAATGGCATAAAATCCGATCTATGCAATTTTTTATTTAACCAATTATTAATATCTTTATCTTTTCCATGATACAAAATAGATCTGTTACAAAGTGATCTTGGTCCAAATTCCATCTTTCCTGAAAAATATCCAATTATTTTATTTTTTTTCAATTGCTCTTCTAATACTTTTGATATGTTTTTAATGCTTTTATATTTTATCTTTTCCTCATTTAGAATTTTTTCTATAGCATTTTTTTTATAACTAGTGCCTAAAGACATTGTGTTCAAAAATTTAGGATAAATTTTTTTTTTTTTTGATAAAAAAGCATATATAGCTCCAATCACTATACCTGCATCTCCCATAGCTGGTTGAATATAAACATTTTTAACATTTTTAATTTCTCTTATCTTCTGATTTAATTTCACATTTGCCATTACTCCACCGGAAAGACAAATATTTACTTTTTTATTTTTTGGTATGTTATTTTTAATTCTATAAATTATTGTTTCCTCTAATATTCTTTGAGCTGCATATGCAATATTTTCTTTAGAGTAATGAGATAATTTTCTGAAAAAGTACGGTAATTTTTTTTTTTCCAAGAACCATGGTAAGTAATTTTTACCAAATTCAATATTAAAAGTTCCATTCTTTAAACAAATAATTTTTTTAAAATATTTAACTAAAGAAGTTTCTCTTCCGTAAGCAGCTAAACCTGTTACTTTACCCTCATGCTTTTCTGATTTAAATCCTAATGCTCTCGTTATGTTACCGTAAAAATAACCTAAACTGTCAAATGTAGTTAAATAGTCAATTCTTTTAAAACTATTATTTTTACCTTTATAAATTGAAGAAGATTTAAAACCACCTTTGCCATCAAATGTAAAAATCATTGAGTCTTTAAAAGGACTTGTAAAGTATGCGCCTGCTGCGTGAGACTCATGATGGTCAACTAAAATTAGCTTTTCAGTAAAATTGTTTTTTTTTGCGTATGTAAATAATTCCTTTAAATGTTTTTTATTCCACTTAATCTCACTTTTAATTCTCTCTTCAAATTTTTTTTGATAATTAATTGGTATTTTTTTTGATTTCTCCTCTATTTTGGTAAACGCAGACTTGTCAGGATGAATTGAATCAATGATTCCATAAATCACATAATCTACTTTTTTAAAACTGAGTTTAAATTTTTTAAATAAATAATCTATAGATCTGTCTGGAAAACCATGAAAATTTTTTATTCTGTTAAACCTTTCTTCACTTACGGCCGCTTTTATTTTTCCATCAATATAAATAGCTGCGCTTGCCTCTAAACTGTTATGAAAACTCAATATTTTCATTGTTACTGAACTTTACTTTGTTGCATACAAATACCCTTTTGGATGATTTGTAAATAGCAGTTTATTGCAAATGTTGTTGTCTACTTTAAACCTATTTTTCTTAGATTTTAAAAAAAATTTTAAAGCTGTATAAGGATTGTTTCCTGGACCCCAAGATCTTTTTCTATGAGTTTGTTTTGGAATAAAATCAACAATAGTATCTGCACATATCAAATAATTTCCTTTTGTAACAAATTTAGAATAAAGATTCAATTCCTTAAGCACGTGATCGTGAGTGTGATTAGAGTCTAATATTACCAAAACTTTCTTTGAATTGCCTAATACTCTTTTTATTTTTCTAATTGTTTTATCTGAGATACTATCATCATTAATAAGCTTAATACTATTTGACAAAAGCTTATGTTTTAAAATTCTTTTTTTTACATTAAGAGGCATATATGTGTCCACTCCTATTATTTTTTTTCCTCCTATCAATTTAAGTAAGGAAGCGCCAAACAAAATACTACCGCCCCAAGCTACACCAGTTTCAATTATAAAGTCAGGCTTTGTATTAATTACAATTTCTTGCAAAGCAAACATGTCTTCTGGTAAGTTTATACAAGGTTCACCAAGCCAAGACTGTTGATGAAGCCATCTATATTTTTTATCAGCTTCAACTAAGACTCTCCT
>Ga0315315_10006354_pt1 | contig 10931 bp, 8 predicted proteins | sample M140m3416metaG_FD_203699 | JGI IMG/M metagenome (GOLD analysis project Ga0315315, IMG submission 203699) | Ammonia-oxidizing marine archaeal communities from Monterey Bay, California, United States - M1 40m 3416 | ecosystem: Environmental > Aquatic > Marine > Intertidal zone | place: USA... | reverse complement strand
GATCCCGGCTGATCGGGTGGCTGGGGTCCTGAATCATCCGTTTGATAGCAAAACGCAACAAATTGATGCCGTCCCGAGGCGAGAAATCGAGTTTCAGCTGATGGGACTGCTGCAGAAACTCCACCGTCATCGCCAACATTTCTGGCTCCGCAAACGGCAAGTGGTACTGCAAAATGGACATTTCATCCTGCTTGTTTGGAAAACCAACCTCCAAAGTGGGCTGCAAACGGCTGAGGATATAGTCGGGAATCTCGAATGTTGACTCATCCTGATTCATCGTCACGGCCGCCCGAAACTCACGATCCGCCGGAATGGTGATTCCCGCAACAATCGATTCGACGAGTCGACGCCCATCAAACAGGGGAGCCAGAGAAGCCCACGATTTTTCATTCATCCGATTCCCCTCGTCCAGCAAGCAGACGCCACCAGAGATCATGGCGGAAACGAGCGGTGAGGCGTGATAGGAAATTTCACCTCCCTGACTGAGCACTGGCGTGACCAGTAAATCTTCGGGGCGGGTATCCGCAGTACATTGATAAATGTACAGCGGTCGTTCCTGAGCTTGGGCTGCGGCAATCGCCAGTTGCGTCTTACCGATACCTGGAGATCCCACCAATCGCGGAGTAAGAGGCAGATCGAGATCATCGACCGTGATCCAGCATGCAAGCAATTGCATCAGAATCTCTTGCTGACCGATCCATTGCCCCGGACAGGTGTAAGGACGGGACAGCTTCAGTTGGACGCCCTCGATTTCAGCGTAGGCTACGGCTTCGTTCTCTTCGACTGGTTTCGAATCAGATTCTCGAGCGTGCATTAAATTCGTGACCGAGATGGGTAAATATTTGAAAAGTCGCCCGGCTAAGATGCTGAAAAAGCAGGCTTAGGCATGAACGAAGGACGAGACCACCGAATCAGCGGCTAACCTGCCTCTGTTGTATCGCACTGGAGGTGTCAGCTGGCACGCCGAGACGAAATAATTGGGATCGGGTAAGAATTGAATCCTCTGGGAGTGACGAATCTGCTAACCAGATTGAACCTTCAAAAATCGATTAAGACAACAGGTACGAGCTGGAAACACGATTGACCGCGGAGAATCACAGGGCTGGCTGGGCGATTTCCAACACCGACCGCACAGAAATCCCGTTTCGGCACTGCGTCTATTCCCCACGCCTCCGCAGCTGCTATTCCCCACGCTTCGCGGAGCCCCGGCTGCTTTCCTCTGGCTCGTCTGGTTTTTCTGACCATCACCCGTTTCGTTTCGATCGCCGTTGGGTATGCGGAAGAACCTATCGGTTGACGGAAGAATTCTGACCCATCGACTTCGTCATCATTTGCTTTGGCTTGGGTGGACCAGATTTGATTTTGTCCCTGCTCTTTGTGTTCCTCAATTCAGCCTGACTTTCTTCATCCAGTGCCTGCGCAATCACGGTGATGTATTGATGAATGGAATGGTCTTCAAACGGATCGATTTTTCCATTGAGAAGTCCTCTCCAAAAGCCAATCCACCGATCACGAGTTTTTCCGGCAAACCCGGACTTCCGAATTTGGCCGCGCCGATCGAGGTAGATCTCATTTCCACAATGCCGATAGCCAAACCACCCCGGTGGCACCCTCGTGACGATATCGTTGTTGTTGACATAGCGCAGGTGATCCAACTTGGTGTACTGCGTGTATCGCGGATTCCCCACTCGCGGACTGCCAAAGGAAAAGAGTCGCTCCGGGTTGCTATCGATATGGGAAAGCAGGCAGCGTCCAGCGCAAATGGTTGCCATCGCACCGCCGAGTGAGTGGCCACAAAACCAGAGTGGTTGCTGGTTGCACATCAAAGCTGTTTCCAGCATGGGCCAGAGGTCATCGACCTCACGTTTGAAACCACGATGCACGCGTCCTACGGTTTCCGACAGAACACTACTCGCCCGTGCATCAGCACGGATATCGTTCCACTCGTTTGCTTCGGTTCCACGACAAGCGATCACGCAATCGTATTGATTACGAAAACGATAAGCCTGAGAACCATCTCTCTCATAAAACGCGAGATCTGGAAAACCAAGACTCGCGGCAGCCCGCCCCGCTTCATTGGGGTCGTTATAGGAAATCATGGCCAATTCAGCCATCAGCAAAGATTGCTCGAGCTGCGTCATTTCGGTGACAGGTCGATTTGCCATTGACCGCAAGATCAACGGTCTTTCATGACGATCAGAAATTTTCTGCGTGGCCCGACTCGATCGTTCCTTCTCGTTGCTTCTATTCACTCGAATCCTTTTCGCGTGTTTTAATTACTGCACTGGGACAACAGGTACTAACGACAATCTACCGTCGGCAACAAGCGGCAACTCATACTTTCACCTGGTAGCATCATTGATTGGTGGGAATCCCCACTTCGACTGACTCTTCCGCTTGTAACATTGGCTCCACTCTCGGGTGCCCCCCATCGACATCAATCTTCATCGACAGATGACGTCGCCAGTTCTGATCATCGGGTTTTGGGAAGTCACTTCGGAAGTGAACCCCTCGTGATTCTGCTCGCACCAACGCCGCATCAACAATGCAGGATGCCGTCAACAGCAGATTTTGCAATTCCCAGCCTTCCACACCGTCGAACTGGTGAGGCATCACATACGCTGCAAACGAGCGAATGGAGTCGGCCGCTTCCTGCAATCCCTCCGCATCACGTTCCACCCCAGCCAGTCGTCCCATCAAACTTTTAAGTGAGACTCGAACATCAGCCACATCGAACGATTCGTAGGAAGCACGCACGGGGTGTTGAATTCGAGGCACGACCATGTTGGTTGGGACTTCAGCAGCCGCACGAGCCGCCGCTTCCCCTGCATGGGCTCCGTAGACGAGTCCTTCGAGCAAGCTATTACTCGCCAGACGATTGGCACCATGGAGTCCGGTACTGGTAACCTCACCGGCCGCCCAAAGTCCGGGCAAACTGGTCCTACCTTGGCGGTCGACCGAAACTCCACCGATCACGTAATGGGCACCGGGCCGCACAGGTATTCGATCAGACGTGATATCAAGACCGAATTTCGAACACGCTTTGGCGATCCCGGGAAACCGCATCATGACATGATCGGTATCCAGATGGGAAAGATCCAAAAACACATTGGAATGTCTGGTCTTCGTCATTTGCCTGATGATGGCCTGACTGACCACATCGCGTGGTGCCAACTCAGCCCTCTCGTCGTAGTCGGGCATGAAGCGTTTGCCATTGCAGTCGACCAGATGAGCACCCTCGCCACGAACCGCCTCGGTGATCAGAGATCGTGAAGCCCCCGCGATGTACAACACGGTAGGGTGGAACTGAATAAATTCCATATCTCGCAATTCGACGCCCGCGCGATAAGCCAGCGCCGATCCATCTCCCGTCGCCACGCTTGGGTTCGTGGATTCGCGGAACACCTGACCGGCTCCACCGGTGCACAAAATGGTCTCCTTGGCCCAAACCATGATTGGCTGTTGCCCTTCGTTGAGAATCACCGCGCCGCGGCACCGCCCCTCATAAGTCAACAAATCGACCGTGAATGCGTTTTCCCAAATATCAATATTGGATCGCTCACGTGTTCGTTCAATCACTGCCCGCATGACCTCTTGCCCGGTCGCATCACCCCGAGCATGAACAATACGCTCGCGACTGTGCCCACCCTCGCGTCCCAGTGAGATCTCACCATTGTTCTGATCGAATTTCGTTCCCCATCGAATCAGTTCCTCAATCCGTCTTGGTCCGTCGCGGATAACCATATCAACAATCGTCTGATCGCAAAGATTTCCTCCCGCTGCCAGCGTGTCGGCCACATGCGACTCAAAACAGTCGTCAGGATCCAAGACACCTGCAATGCCACCCTGCGCATAAACACTGTTGGATTCTCGCAGTTGATCCTTGGTGACGACCAGCACTGACTGGTTGGGCTCCACCGCGTTAGCTGCTCTCAGACCTGCCAATCCACCACCAATGACCAACACATCGGCAAACCGGTGCACAGCCCGTGTGGAATCGAAAGGCAGAAGGTATCGAGGCGTGATCATTCCAAAATTTTCCGTTCTTGATGCAATTTCTGCCAGAGCAAAATCTGACAAAAACAGTGCCAGCTAGTCCTGGAATCTACCATCGATTCGTGGGATTTCACTACAAGCTGAATCACCAGAATAGCGCAACACGACTTTTGACTCAATTACCATCAATTTCCACCGTCACGCCCCAACCGCGGGCAGAACCGCAGTGGCACCACCATAGTCCGGCTTATGGCCTGTCCCATTGTCTTTCCCATCACCTGCCCCATTGTCTTTCCCATCACCCGGCCACAGCACACCGTCCAGTCCCACCGCTCGAACTGAGCATCTGCCCCTACCGAGGAGGGCCGCCCCAACATCGCTGCAGCAGCACTTTCCGACAGCTGCAGTCAGAGGGGGGCTGTTTCCCAACAGTTTGAAAAATCGCAATTTTCGGATTTTGGGAGCCGTAGCGATTGGGCAAGACCAGAAACAGGCTCTGGCGACGGCATCCATGAAAACCATTGTTTCGGTATTTCGTGACTACGTTATGCTTTGAAGCGTGGAGCAGGCGTGACATCAGCAAGACCACCGCATGCGATTGGGCGAGTCGACACGTGCGTCTGGCCAAATCGGCGGACAGACGGGCAATCGTTGTCAATGCTCTGACGCGCCAGACTCCACCAGTATTACCGCATCCCAGCACCTGCAATACGTCCATGAGTGAACTGAAACGCGAGCTTCATCCAAAGCCCGATCAAGCTACCGACGGTGATTCCTCAGCGAAATCAACTGACGGTGCAGACCTGCAGAATGGCGACGGAGATACCGACGAAATCGTGGCGGGATCGATACCCGGCCGCAAACGTCGACGCAAGAAAAAACGCAAACGCCGCCTAACGCTTGCAGTGCTTCCCACGCTGCTCACGCTCGGCAATGCCGTGTGTGGGTTGGCTGCCATTTCAATTGCGATGAGCGTGAATCTTGAATGGGAACTAGAAAACCAATTACTGGTCGCTGGTATTCTGATTTTTGCTGGCATGCTGTTCGACGCACTCGATGGCTCAGCAGCAAGGATGACCGGACAAGAGAGTCAATTCGGAGCAGAGCTGGACAGCCTTTGTGATGCGATCACCTTTGGAACCGCACCTGCCGTGATTGTCTGGCAATACAGCGAAGGAATCGGCTTACCCAGAAAGGTCACATGGGCGATCGGCGCGCTGTTCACGCTATGCGTGCTGATTCGGCTTGCCCGCTTCAACGTCGAGACCACGGAAGATGATCCACACGACGGGTTCGAGGGGCTTCCCAGTCCTGCGGCAGCGGGCACAATCGCAGCTTTTGTGATTGCCATGCCCGAGTTGACTGCCTACACCACCGAAACAACGTCCGAAACAGGAAAGCGACTTGCCGAGCAATTCCTGTTGGGTTCACAGATATTTGTAGCAGGCTTGACCCTCACCCTCGCCTATTTGATGGTGTCACGTTTCCAATATCCCCATGTCTTCCAGCAATTACTGAGAGGACGTCGTGCGCCGCACCAAATTGGACAGGCGTTGTTCGTCCTGATCGGTGCCTTCTTGCTACACTGGCTGGCATTACCGATTGCCTTTTGCTACTACGCATTCGCTTCGCCTATCAAGACGATGTTTCAACGATGGCGACACAGAGGAAGCGTTGAAACGACACCTAACGCTGAATAAGCCAACGGTCACATTGCATTGAAATGCATCATGAAGGAGTTGATTGCATTTGCTGCAATGCGTCTCGAATCTTGGCAACATCCTCGGACGTGACATCACTCAACATGGGTTGAATTGGTCCAGTGTCTGCAATCGCGGCAAGTTCAACTGCCCGATGCAGAACTTTGATGGGATTGATTCCATTCCGAAGATCTTCAAGAGGACAAAACCACTCACGAATTTTTTCAGCAGTGTCAAAATCCCCAGAATGAATCGCGTGCATCATTTGCATGGACCTGTTCGGTGCCACACATACACAACCACTGGTAAAGCCACCAACGCCGAAGTCCCGCAAGTGAATAACAGCTGGCTGTTCACCAATTCCACTGACGATCCGGTCAGCAGGAAAGACTTCGAGTACCTCTCTCAAGTAATCATCTTTCGCGGGATCATCTCGCACGACCGCGTATTTCAGCCACGAAATGACGCCATCCTCTTCCAGTGACTTGATCAGTTCAGGATTCAACCAGCGATCGAATTTCAGATACAACACCAAAGGTTTGCCGACAGCCTCTGACAACTTCCGAACCCCGGTTGCAATGCCAGCCTGGTCAACAGCATCGCGTGAGGGCAACAACATGGCTGTGGGAAAGTCGTACTCACTCAAGATCGCGGCTTGGTCCATCGCCAAACCAAACGCTGGCCCCAGCGATGGCACCACTACGGTTTCCTCTGATGCAATGTCACCGAGCATCTGCAGCAAGGAGGCATACTCAGAGAGACGAGCATGATACAGCACGGCGTTTCCACCATACAAAAGAGAACGGATCCCACCAGCTTCGAGAAAGCGGATGATTTTCCGATTCTCCTGCTCACAAATCGCGAGCGATGAATTCCGTGCCAACGGTGGAACAGCAATGACCGACTCACGCAATTGAGCGGCAGAGAAAGGAGCAGTTTTCATGGATCGCCAATTCTAAAACTTTTGAGGTTTATGCTATTTGCGTACTTTGGATTTTACGGATCACACACCGAAACAATTTCAAGCAGTTTTGCAGCAGACTTTCCACCACGATCACCGTCTCTCATCACATCCTGTGCGTCAGTGAATACTGGGTTCAGCATTTGGCGTGCGCCCGGTCAGGAAATCAAAATCACAGCCAAGATCGGCTTGTGTGACATGCTTGGCATACAAATGCTCGTAGCCCCGTTCTGGCACAGGCTTCAGTGGTGGCATTGCGGCGCGACGGCGAGCGATCTCGTCTTCACTGACATGCCAGTGGATGGTGCGGTCGGGGACATTGATTTCGATCTCATCACCATTCTGTACCAAGGCAAGTGGCCCACCCGCTGCACTTTCAGGTGCGATATGCAGGACACAGGTACCGTAACTAGTACCACTCATGCGTGCATCACTCAGACGAACCATGTCCCTGACCCCTGCTTCGAGTAGTTTCTTGGGGATCGGCAACATGCCCCATTCTGGAAAACCAGGTGCCCCCAAAGGGCCAGCACTGCGAAGAATCAGAACGCTATTTTCATCGACGTCGAGATCAGGATCATGAATCCCTTCCTTCATGGCAGGGTAGTTGTCAAAAACAACAGCGGGACCTCGATGCTGCAAAAGATCGGGATCGGCGGCAACCGATTTAATCACGCATCCATTGGGAGCAAGATTTCCTCTTAGCAAACAGGTTCCTCCAGCATCAGCGACTGGATTTTCCCGAGTCCTGATCACGTCGTTGTCAATCACCTCAGCACCCTTGATCTGATCTGCAAGCGTTGTGCCGCTGACAGTCAAACAGTCAACATTCAACAGATCAGTCATACGAGCCAGCATTCCGCTAAGACTGCCTGCGTTAAAAAAATCTTCCATCAGATATCGTCCACTTGGTCGTATGTCTGCCAATACAGGGGTCGTTCGCGACAGTTCATCGAAACGATCCAAGGACAGGTTGATTCCCAATCGCCCTGCAATCGCAATCAGATGCACAATCGCATTGGTGCTGCCACCGATCGCCAAGGAAGTCATCAATCCATTATCGATCGATTTGTCAGTCATGAAATCTGACGGTTTCAAGTCCTCCCACGCCATATCAACTGCTCGTCGCCCCGTCTGCACCGCCAAGCGGGAGTGCTCAGCAACGACCGCAGGAATATTGGCTGCCCCGGGCAAACTGAACCCCATGGCCTCAGTCACACACGCCATCGTGCTTGCTGTCCCCATGGTCATGCATGTTCCAGCTGAACGACCGATGCAGTTTTCGATCCCTTTCCAATCCTGATCACAAAGATTTCCAGCCAAACGCTCGTCCCAGTACTTCCAGACATCACTTCCACTTCCCAAAGTGACTTCTTTCCATCGGGCAGTCAGCATGGGACCAGCCGGCATGAAGATGGCAGGCACATTGGCACTGATCGCTCCCATCAGCATCGCCGGTACAGTCTTGTCACATCCGCCCATGAGCACTGCTGAATCAATGGGATGGCACCGCAAGACCTCCTCGACCTCCATCGCAAGCAGGTTGCGATACAGCATGGTGGTCGGCTTCATCAACATCTCACCCAAAGACATCACCGGCACTTCGACGGGAAATCCGCCCGATTGCAAAATCCCTCGCCTCACCTCATCTGCCCGATTGCGAAAGTGGGAATGGCAGGTATTCAGTTCGCTCCAAGTATTCAAAATCGCCACGACAGGACGATTTTTGTAATCAATGTCATCGAATCCCATCGCCTTGAGTCGCGAACGGTGACCGAAAGACCGCATATCATCAGGGCCAAACCAGCGATGCGAACGAAGTTTCGACGGGTCGCGCGATTGCGTCATGGCAAATTCATTTCGTGAGTTCGGTACGTTCAAGCCGACCGCAAATGCAAAACAAAATCCTCGCGGTCGGCCGGCAGTTTAGCAGGAATCTACCTCGCTCACGAAGCGGGCCACTTTTTGATCCCAGCCATGGATAATGCCAAGATTACATTGCCGTAATTAAAGCGAGTGGTGCTCATCAAGGCTCCAGCAGAGCAAAGATCCGGCTTGCCAATCGATGAGGCAAGCCAGCCCACAGATCCCCTTCGGTCCATCTGCCTCAATCACCACGATAATTGATTGCCAATACAGCAAGAACCAGACATAAGTGACTCGCTTACCAGCATGTTTTTTCAGCTGCTTCGTAAGCCCGGAGCCAACTGTCTTTTACTCGTGGCATTCCGCAGAAACCTCTTCTCATATACCTGAGATGATTTGAAAAATTGACGCGACCGTACAGCACACTTTACGATGTAGGCCCCCATTCCTGAGGATCGTCCTATCCATTGAATACCTCTGCAAGACTTGCCAGACTTCGCGGTTTGCAACTTCAAGACAGAACTGGCTTCCCTGAAGAACTGGCTTCCCTAAAGAACTGGCTTCCCTAAAGTTGATCAATCCGCAATTGAACATCAACCGACGTATCCTATTGCAACACGCTGGCGGCGGCATTGGCTTGCTAGCGTTGCAATCGCTTTTGATGGCAGACCAAAGCAGGTCCGCGGAGAAAACGACCCCGCCGCACTTTACGCCGCACTTTGCCCCGCGGGCCAAGCGAATGATTTGGCTATTCATGCATGGTGGTCCCAGCCATGTTGACCTGTTTGATCCCAAGCCAGAACTTTCCAAGTATGCGGGTCAATCTCTACCGGACAGTTTTGGCAATGTGATGACCCGCCGGAAGGTAGCCAAAAACCCGTTACTGGGTCCGATCAGGCCATTCCGACCTCGGGGCAAATCGGGGCTACCGATTTCCGATTTCATGCCCCACTTGGCGAAGCATGCGGATGACCTATGTGTGATTCGTTCTTTGCATGGTGACAGCGTGAACCATCCGCAGTCGGTCTACCAGATGAACACGGGCAGCATTCTGATGGGCCATCCCAGCTTTGGAAGTTGGTTGGCATATGGCCTTGGCAGTGAGAACGCGGACATGCCCGCCTATGTCGTGCTTCCAGATCCCGGAGGAGGACTCAAGGGCGGCCCTTCTGCTTGGGGCAGTGGTTTTCTGCCACCAACCTTTCAGGGTACTGCGATGCGACCAGGAAAAACCCCCGTCCTGAATCTTAAACCTCCCAACGGCATCTCAGATTCCCAACAGCGTGGAACACTCGACTTTCTCCAACACCTCAATCAACGTCATCTTCTCAATCGAGATCATGACGAGGAACTTTCCGCGCGAATCGCTGCCTACGAATTGGCCTTCCGAATGCAGAGTGCTGCACCGGAAGTATGCGATTTTTCAACGGAATCAGCGGACACCCTTTCAAGGTACGGCATCAACCGCCCCAACACACAGGACTTTGGGCAACGCTGCCTGCTTGCCCGCCGCATGCTTGAGCGTGGTGTCCGCTTTGTGCAAGTGTACTCGGGCAACACCAACGGCTGGGACGCTCACAAGGATGTGGCTGCCAACCATGGTGAATACTGTGAAAAAACAGATCAACCCATTTCAGCGTTGCTGACGGATCTGAAACAGAGTGGATTACTGGAAGACACTCTGGTGGTGTGGTGTGGAGAATTTGGACGCATGCCCATGAGCGAGCAGGGCAAAGGAAGAGACCACAACCCGTGGGGCTACAGCGGATGGATTGCCGGGGCCTCAGTCAACGGTGGTCGTGCCTATGGTGCAACGGATGCGATTGGCTTACGTGCTGAGACAGATCGCGTTCACGTGAATGAATTCCATGCCACCTTGTTGCACTTGATGGGCATGGATCATCGCAAACTGGTCTACTCGCATAACGGGCTGGACGAGCGTTTGACCGGCCCCGCCGAAGTCGACGTCGTGAAAGGGTTATTGGAATGATTCGGCGTCAGCATGTTTTTCCCCAATCCAGTCGTCCACCAAACCAGCCATTGGTTGGACGCAGTCGATTCTCACAGTGCATTCGACTACTCATTCTCTGTTTTGCACTTACCGGCTCACCATTACTTCAAGCAGGCGAAGACGCACCGACGACAGCAAAACAAGCTGACGCCGTTGAGGCGACCGAAAACAAACATGCTGAACTCCTCGAACACGAATTACAGATCGACAAGATCGACCGTGGCCACTGGGCTTACCGAAAGATCACTGATTTCCTGCCACCTGACACTGGTCAATCAGGCTGGCCTCGCACCACCATTGACCAATTCATTCTTTCGAAACTGCAAACACAATCGCTGCTCCCGATGGCCGAGGCGAGTCGTGAGACACTGATTCGAAGGCTGAGTTTTGACTTGAC
>Ga0315315_10006353_pt1 | contig 10932 bp, 11 predicted proteins | sample M140m3416metaG_FD_203699 | JGI IMG/M metagenome (GOLD analysis project Ga0315315, IMG submission 203699) | Ammonia-oxidizing marine archaeal communities from Monterey Bay, California, United States - M1 40m 3416 | ecosystem: Environmental > Aquatic > Marine > Intertidal zone | place: USA... | reverse complement strand
GTTTTGTTATCTTCCTCAAAAACTTGTGTTCCCAATGGTACTTTCAGAATTAAATCATCACCACTCTTTCCTGTTCTATTTTGACCAGCACCATTATCACCTCTTTTTGCTTTATGATGTTGTTGGTATCTGTAATCTATTAAAGTATTAAGATTTCGTTCAGCCTTTAATATAATAGAACCTCCTTTTCCACCATCACCACCATCTGGTCCACCATATTCAATAAATTTTTCTCTTCTAAAACTTGGTGAACCATGTCCACCATTTCCAGCTTTAAGATATATTTTTACTTGATCTAAGAATTTCATAATACAACGCTATTTTAAAGTTGTACTATTAATTGGGCTTTACTGAAACAAATGTTCTATCTGATTTAGTTTTTTTGAAAACTACTTTACCTTTTACAACTGAAAAAATAGAATGATCTTTGCCCATGCCTACATTTTCTCCAGGGAATATCTTAGTACCTCTTTGTCTTACAATGATATTACCAGGAATAACAGTCTCGCCACCGTACTTTTTAACACCGAGTCTTCGACCAGCACTATCACGTCCGTTTCTAGATGATCCACCTGCTTTTTTTGTTGCCATAACTTATTCCTACTTATTTACTTGCTTCATTCTTAGGCACTTCTTTTTTTGAAGGTTTTAAGATTTTTTCAGCTTCAGATATTACTTTACCATCTTTTGAAAAAATTTTATTTATTCTTATCATAGAATATTCTTGTCGATGACCATTTTTTCTTCTTGAATTTTGTCTTCTTCTTTTCTTAAAAATCAAAATTGTTCTGTTTTTACTATTTTTAATTAGATCTGCCTCTACTTTGGCTCCTTGAATAATCGGAGTTCCAACTTCAATAAGTTTGTTATCACCGTAGGCTAAAATTTCTTTAAACTCAATTTTAGTATCAGCTTTAGAATCTGGTAGTTTTTCTATTTTGATAATTTCACCAGATTTTACCTTATACTGTTTTCCACCTGTTTGTATTATTGCGTATGACATAATAATAGATTTGTTTTTTGTATTCGCAATATAGTTCGAGTAAGACTTTAGTCAAGCTCTATAAATTAAAAATTATCCTTCAAATCTCTTAATTTTGAAAAAGCTTGTATATCTTTAGCCTTAAGAAATATATTGCAGTGTATTTCATCACTTAAAATAGTTGGTAAACTTGGTAGTCCATTTTCAAGTTTTTTTTTGATCTCAGCAATTTTATTTTTTAATAGCAAATTATTAGCATCATAGGTTATACAGAAATTTGAATTTTGAAGTGTATATTCATGCCCACAATAAATTTCTGTATCTTTTGGAAGTGTTTTAATTTTTTTTAAAGAATTAAACATTTGTTCATATGTTCCTTCAAAAATTCTTCCACAACCTAAAGAGAACAGAGTATCACCAGTAAAAATTTTTTTTTCTTTAAAAAAATGGAAAGCTATATGTCCAGATGTGTGACCAGGGATATGATAAATTTTTGCTTCGAAATTATCTTTTTTCCAAATTTTTAAATCATCAACTAAAGTGTCAATTTCTGGAATACGATTTTTATCACCCCTAAATCCAACCACTTTTGAATTATACTTTTTTTTTAATTCTAAATTACCACCTATATGATCATAATGATGATGGGTATTCAGAATATATTTTAGGTTAATGTTATTATTTTCAACAAAATCTATTATTGGTTTTGCTTCACCTGGATCAACAACACATGCATTGTTGTTGGTTTCATCAATTATTATGTAGCTGTAATTATCCTTTAGGCATTTAATTATATGAACTTTCATCTTATTTTTCAATTAAAAATATACCAAGTTCACAGAATAAATTTTTAAAAAATAAATTTGAACTACTTATAGATGATACATTTTTATTCATTAAAGCAAATGATTTATCAATTTTAAAATTTATTTTTTGAGAAAATCTAAAAAAATCCTTAATTGTACACATGTGAATATTAGGTGTGTTATACCACTCATTTGGTAATGTTTTAGTGACTGGCATTGTTCCCTTAGCTAATAAACTTAACCTGACTTTCCAATGCCCAAAGTTTGGTATCGTTACAATAGCTTTATTACCAACTCTTAAAAGTTCTTCTATAACTATTTCTGGATTTATAAAAGCTTGTAAAGTTTGTCCTAATACTACGTAATCAAAAGATTTATCTGGAAATTGTTTTAAATCAAACTCAGCATCACCCTCAATCACAGTCAATCCTTTCGAAATACAAGTTTGAACTTTTTCTTTTGAAATTTCAATTCCTCTTATATCTACGTTTTTATTTTTTTTTAAAATCTCCATTAAAGAGCCATCATTACATCCAACATCTAAAACTCTTGTATTTTCTGAAATTATATCTGTAATTATTCTATATTCTGATTTCATAATTATTATTCAATATAGGATTTATCTAAAAAATTTTTAAGGGCTTCTAAAAAATTGGGGACATTTAACAAAAATGAGTCATGACCTTTATCCGATTCTATTTCTACAAATCCTACATTTGCACCAATAGCATTTAAAGCAATGACTATATCTTTATTTTCTTGAGTAGGATAAAGCCAATCTGAAGTAAAAGATATCACAAAAAATTTAGCTTTTGTTTTTTTAAATGCGTCAGAAAGATTTCCATCAAATTGTTTTACTAGATCAAAGTAATCCATCGCACGTGTAATATAAAGATAGCTATTAGCATCAAAACGATCCACAAACACAGAACCTTGATATCTCAAATAACTCTCAATTTGAAAATCAGCATCAAATCCAAATTTAAGATCATCTCTTTCTTGAAGTTTTCTTCCAAATTTTTCTTGGAGACCTTTTTTTGATAAATAGGTAATATGAGCTGCCATCCTCGCAACTGCCAAACCTTTATCAGGAACAGAATTATTTGATGAATATTTTCCATCTGCCCAATTATGGTCAGCTGTAATAGCCTGTCTACCAAGCTCATTAAGAGCAATATTTTGAGCTGAATGGCTAGACGTACAAGCTATAGGTACGGCTGTTTTTGTTTTTTCAGGAAAGTTACTGACAAATTGTAAAACTTGCATTCCACCCATTGAACCTCCAACAATAGAAAAAAGTTTTTTAATTCCAAAATGATCTAATAAATTTACTTGAGCGTTTACAATGTCATTGATTGTAATCACAGGAAAGTCTGTACCGTATATTTTTTTTGTTTTTTGATTAATATGACTTGGACCAAAAGAACCCATACACCCTCCAATTACATTTGCACAAATAACAAAATATTTATTTGTATCAATGGATTTATTTGGCCCAACTGCATAGGACCACCAACCTTCTTTTTTGGTTATTGGATTTAAACCAGTAACGAATTGATCACCAGTCAAAGCGTGGCAAACTAAAATTGCATTATCTTTATTTTCACTAAGCGACCCATATGTTTCATATGCTAATGGGTAATCATTTATAATTTGACCACAATCTAATTTTAAAGGTTTTTTGATTATCAGAGTTTTTATGTTTTCTTTAATATTCATATCAAAAGCTCAAAATCTGAATTGGGAGAAAAAAAACTTTTTTAGCGGTTTTTTTAAAGCGCTCGCAATTCAGGTAAATCAGCGCATAAATTTTGTACAAGAAGTTATTAAGTATGTCAATTTTAAAAATATTTGATCTAATACTATATGAAAAATTGTTATTTTATTTATAAAGAGGCTAAAATTTAAAACATGACAATTATAAAATTTAAAAAACTAAATATTGAAGCCTACAAGCCAGGCAAATCAAGTGTTAAAAAACTAAAGAAAGTTATTAAACTTTCGGCAAATGAGTCAGCCCTTGGTGTGAGTAGCAGGGTTAAAAAATTATTATCTACGAAAAATATTAATTTCTTTAAATATCCCGATGGCAAATCTAAATTTTTAAGAAATCAAATTTCTAAAAAATTTCGCTGTAATGAAGAAAAAATTATTTGTGGTGCTGGTTCCGATGAAGTTATTCAAATGTTATGTCAACTTTTCCTTAATCAAAAAGATGAAGTGATTGTTCCACAATTTAGTTTTTTGATGTACAGAATATATGCTAAGATAGTTGGTGCAAATGTTGTTTTTGCTAAAGAAAAAAAATTTAAAGTTTCAGTTACAGAAATTATAAAAAAAGTTACAAAAAAAACTAAAATTGTTTTTTTAGCGAATCCTAACAATCCAACTGGAACTTATTTAACTAAACTCGAATTGATTAAGTTAAGAAAGAAATTGAGGAAAAATATTCTTCTAGTAGTAGATGATGCTTATGCAGAATATATGAGAAATATAGACTATAGGTCTGGTTTAAATTTATTTAAAAATAAAGAAAATGTTTTTATACTAAGAACATTTTCAAAAGTTTATGGTTTATCTTCATTACGAATTGGGTGGGGCTACGGATCGAGAAAAATTATTAAAGCTCTCAATAATATAAAACCACCATTTAATGTTAATGAGGTTGCACAGAAAGCAGCTGTGGAAGCTCTCAAAGATAATAAATTTATATCTCGTTCAGTTAAACATAACATCATTTATGCTTCAAAATTGAAAAATTTTTTAAATAATTATAATATTAATTCAAACAAAGTTTCTGCTAACTTTTTATTATTGGACTTTGCAAAATGTAGATTTAAAGCCAAATATTTTTACGAAAAACTTAAAAAAAAAGGAATTATTTTAAGATCGACTGAGGATGGTTATAAAATAAAAAACATGTTGAGATTAACGATTGGATCTAAAAAAGAAAATTTGGAATTTATGAAAGTAACGGAGAGTATTTTTAGAAAATGAGAAAAGTATTAATTATTGGTTGTGGGCTATTAGGCTCTTCTTTAGTAAGGAGAATTTCAAAAAAAAAAATAGCCAAAAAAATATTTATTTATGAAAAATCAAAATCAAATATTACTAAAATGAACAAACTAAGGTTGCCTGGAACTATTGTAAAATCATTAGAAGATGGTGTGGTCAATTCAGATTTAATAATTTTTTGCACACCGATGAGTGAATATAAAGGACTTATTTTAAAAATTAATAACTTTATTTCAACTAATACTTTGATTACTGATATTGGTTCTTCAAAAATAGACTCTTCTAAAATCATTAAAAAATTTTTAAAGAACGGTATTAATTGGACACGAAGTCACCCAATAACAGGATCAGAAGTAAGTGGGCCAGAACATGGTAAAGAAAATATGTTTGAAGACAAGTGGTGTGTTTTAATTAAAGATAAAAAAACTAATTTAAAAAGTTTAAAGTTTCTAAATTCTTTTTGGAAAAAAATAGGTTCAAAAACTGTAATTATGAACTCAGAAAAACATGACAAAATTTTTTCAATTACCAGTCATTTGCCGCATTTAATTGCTTATAATTTAGTTAAATCGGCACAAGATTTTGAAAAAATACTAAAATTTAATTTAATAAAATATAGCGCAGGGGGCTTAAGAGATTTTTCAAGAATAGCAGCCTCAAATGAGATAATGTGGAGAGATATTTTTTTTGATAATAAAGTTAATATTACACAGGCTATAGATCTGTTTATTAAAAACTTAAAGTCTTTTAAAAAAGATATAAATAAAAAAAATAATAAGTCGATTTTAAAAAAATTAGTACAAACTAAAAAGGTTAGAACTAAAATTATTAAACTCAAACAAGATATTGATAAACCAGATTTTGGTAGGGATTAATAGTTTTTTATATTACTTATTTTTTTAATCATTAATTTTGCCGTTTTTTGAATCGCCTTTATTGTAAAAATAGTTGGCATGATTAAAACCTTTTTCTTGGGTCCATAGGCGTGGATAAATTTTGATTGATTTAAGCACATTCCAACATGACCTTTCCAAAAAATAATATCACCTTTTGAAAATTTTTTATTTATTTTTTTTTTACAAAATTTAATTTGGTCTCTCGAATCTCTTGGAAAAAAAACCCTATTATAATAAAAATAAATTTGGATTAAAGCTGAACAATCAATACCTTTTGAAGTTTTTCCTCCCCATAAATACCTACAGCCTAAAAATAGTTTAAGAATTCTTATAAAATTAATTTCATAATGATCAATTTTTTTTGTATCAATTGTCTTAATCCATTTATTTTTTTCAAATTCAAAATAATTATTATTTTTTTTCTTAATTGATATACCTGAGGCGAAATAAAGAAAATTATTTGTAGGTAAAAATTTATTTTTTATTTTTTTAAATATTTTTGATCTCAATTTATAAATTTTGTTTGTTGGTCTGAAATTTTGATTAAATTTAGTATTTTTTATAAAACCAACGTAATTATCAAAGCTTGTTTTAATTTTGACCCAATTATTTTTTTTGTATAAAATTTTAAATTTTTCACCATATAAAATTTGTGAAGTTATTTCAGATTTTGAAGAGGGTTTTGAATAGACATTAGCGACAGAAAGATTAAAGAAATTATTTTTCACTTAATTTTAATTTACCTCTCATTATCCACAGTATGATAAGAGATGGAATTACCATTAGTGCAGTTAGAATGAAAAATATTCCCCAATCACCATTAAGCCAGTCTACAAGAGTTCCAGATGATGATGCCAATGTAGTTCTTCCAGCAGTGCCAATCGAGGCAAGAAGGGCATATTGTGTTGCTGTATAAGATCTATCAACCAATAATGAAATAAAAGCCACGAATGCCACAGTCGCAAATGCTGCAGCTATATCATCAAAAATCACTGCAATAGCAAATAATAGTTCTGATTTTTCGCTCCAAGCTAAAACACTAAATAAGAGATTTGTACTCGCCATAATTATACCTGCTAAAAACATTGCTTTTAAAACTCCAGATCTAATTACAAATAACCCCCCCAATAAAGTGAATATCACCGTCGTAATCCACCCTAAGGTTTTTGAGTAAATTGCAATATCTGATTTACTAAAACCTATTTCTTTATAAAAAATAATAGACATTCTTCCTAGAAAAGCTTCACCAACTTTAAATAAAAAGACAAATCCCAAAATTCCCAAGGCAATTGAAAAACCATTTTTTTTGAAAAAACTTAATATTGGACCACTGATAGTTCCACCTATCCAGGATATAAATTGAGTAAGAACATTTTCACTTTTGAACCTATTTGAAATTAATTTGTCACTTTCTTTTTGTTTATCATATCTTGCTTGATTTTCAGATTCTTTAACAAACATTAACCCAATATTCATTAAGATCACTAAGATGCCCAAAATTAAAAATGTTAATTGCCAGTAATTTTCAAAACCTCTGGTTTGTAAAATTTCAGCAGAAAAAAGAGATAAAACACCACCTAGTTTATATCCCGACCACCATCCAACAACAGCCATAGCCGCTCCTGCAGCCATTGATTTTCCTTCGTCTTCTCCGATTTGTTCAATTCTAAGCGCATCAACGGTTATATCTTGAGTAGCTGATGCAATGGCTATTATTAAACCAACAGTAATTACTAAAGCTAAATTTTCTGTTGGGCTAATGATGCTCCAAATAACTAATGAGAATAAAATTATTAATTGCATTAAAACAATCCAACCTCTTCTGTGACCAATTTTTTTTGTTAAAAAAGGTATTTTAATTCTATCTACTAAAGGTGCCCACAAATAATTAAATGCATAAACCCCAAAAATTAATCCAGCCCACCCGATAGTCGACCGACTAAGTCCGTCCTCTTTTAACCAGAGGCTTAAGCTGCTACCTATTAAAACCCATGGAAATCCAGAGATTGCACCTAATAATAAAATCCTTAACATTCTTTTGTCAAAATAAATTGAAAACATTTCTGAAAAAGATTGTTTTTTAAATTCTATCATTCTTAGTTTCTCCAAAAAGAAGGTAGAAATAATACTAGTATGGCGAATAGTTCAAGTCTACCTAAAATCATACCAAAACTTAATATCCATTTTGAAATATCAGGGAGAGATGCAAAGTTTCCATTTGGACCAATTATAGAACCTAGTCCTGGGCCAACATTTGATATAGATGTAGCAGCTCCGGAGATCGATGTTATTAAATCTAAGCCTGTTATTGAAAGTAGTGCAGTTATGATAAAAAAAATAACAAAATACATATATATAAAAGAAATTATTGAAGCAATGAATTTATTATCAACAGGATTTTGATCATATTTCATGACAAAAATACCTTTAGGATAAATTATCTTTTTGAGTTGATTTGATACAAACGAATATAAAATTTGTAATCTGAATATTTTAATACCACAGGTTGTTGACCCTGCACACCCTCCTATGAACATTAATCCTAAAAATAAAATTAAAGGAAAACTACCCCAATTATCAAATTGAGCGTTAACATAACCAGTACCAGTCAATATAGATACTACATTGAAAGATATTGACCTTAAATTAATTTGCGCAGAATCATTGATAGTTAAATAGATTAATAAAATAATAATACTAATAATTATAATTTTTAAGAAAGTTTTAATTTGAATATCTGAAAAAAATATTTTTTTATTACCATTCAAAAATTTTATGTAAGCTATAAATGGTAAGCTTCCTAAAATAATAAAAATCATTGCTGAAATCTCTATTGAAATACTGTTGAAAAATCCAATTGACTCATTATAATTTGAAAAGCCTCCAGTAGCGATAGTAGTCATTGAATGAGTCAAGCTATCAAAAATATTCATTCCAAGAATTTTATAGGAAATACCACAAAGCAAAGTTAAAAATGAGTAAATATAGATTAATCTCATAGCGATTTCTTTAGATTTAGGTAAAATTTTTTCAGAAGAATCGTTATTTGAAATTTTGAACAATTGCATACCACCAACACTCATTATTGGCATGAGTGTAATAGCCATAATAATAATTCCAATTCCACCTAACCATTGTAGCAAAGCTCTCCATAATAAAATACCTTTGGGCATATTTTCTAAATTAGAAATAATTGTAGAGCCAGTAGTAGTAATTCCAGACATGCTCTCAAAAAAAGCATTTGTAAAAGAAAATTCTATACTAGAAAAAACGAAAGGTAGAGAACCAAAAATTGCAACACTCAACCACGATAATGCAGTTAATAAAAAAGCTTGTTGTAAATTTAATTTTTTATCATGGTCTAGATTTGATAAAAAAAATAGTGTCCCAAAAATGATAGTAACGATTGAAGCACCAAAAAAAGATGAGTCAATTTCATTATAAAAAAATTGCACAATTAATGGAATCAACATAAAAATTCCAAGAATTATTTGAAGAATTCCAAGAGTAAAAAATACAGTTTTATAATTAGACATTTTGAGAGAACATTATTTTATGGTAAATAAATTTCAACTCTATAAGAATTAGTTAAATCGTTAATTTAAGATAATATTTGAATTATTCATGATTAAAAAAGAAAATTTAGACAAAACAAATGCATGGCCTTTTGTTGAGGCAAAAAAAATGCTTAGGGAAAGAAAATCATTAATTGAAAAAAAAGGAAAGATAACACTTCAGACAGGTTATGGTCCTAGCGGTTTACCACACATTGGGACATTTGGAGAAGTTGCAAGAACATCAATGATGGTTAATGCTTTAAAAAATTTAACTGATCTTCCAACTGAAATAATTACTTTTTCAGATGATATGGATGGTCTTAGAAAAGTGCCAGATAATGTTCCTAAAAAAGAATTGTTAGAAAAAAATTTACACAAACCGCTTTCACGGGTACCTGACCCTTTTGGAAAATTTAAAAGTTTTGGTGAACATAATAATGAAATGTTAAAAAATTTTTTGGATAATTTCAATTTTAAATATACCTTCAAAAGTTCAACATTATTATATAAATCAGGTTTTTTTAATTCTTCACTACAAACTATTTTAAAAAATTATGATGGAATAATGAACATCATATTACCAACTTTAGGAAAAGAGCGTCAAAAAACCTATAGTCCATTTTTACCAATCTGTCCTGATACAGGTCGAGTTTTAGAGATTCCAATTAAAGAAACAATTGTGGAAAAATCAAAAATTATTTTTGATAATAATGGAAAAGATTTAGAGATCAGCATTCTCGATGGAAATTGTAAATTACAATGGAAGGTAGATTGGGCAATGAGATGGTATGCTTTAGATGTTGACTTTGAAATGTATGGAAAAGATCTTATTGAAAGTGCTATCTTATCAACAAAAATAATACAACTAATTGGAAAAAAAAATCCTTCCGGGTTTTCATATGAATTATTTTTAGATGAAAAAGGGGAAAAAATTTCAAAATCAAAGGGAAATGGAATTACAATAGATCAGTGGTTACAATATGCATCTCCCGAAAGTTTATCATTGTATATGTATCAAAATCCGAAAAGAGCAAAAAAACTTTACAAAGAAATTGTTCCAAAAGCTGTAGATGAATATTTAGATTGTATTGAGAAAGTAAAAACTCAAAATGAATTACAATTACTCATGAATCCAGCATGGCACGTTCACAATAGCAAAGTACCTAAAGAAAAAATGATTATGTCTTTTTCCATGCTTCTAAATCTTGTTGAAACAAGTAATGCAGATAACAAGGACCTTTTATGGAAATTTGTAAAAAAATATAAAAAAGATATTTCAGAACAGGAATATCCTATTTTTGATAAGTTGGTTGGATATGCAATTAAATTTTACAATGATTTTATAAAACTTCAAAAAAAATATAAAAAACCAAGTAGTAAAGAAAAATTAGCTTTAGAAGCTTTAGTAAAAACTCTAGATAAGTGTAATGATAAAATGACACCAGAAGATATTCAAACTTTGATATATTCAACTGGAAAAGAAAATGGCTATTCAGAAAATCTTAGAGATTGGTTTAAATTGATTTATGAAGTTGTATTTGGGGATGAAAATGGTCCTCGAATGGGTTTTTTTATAAGTTTTTTTGGTGTTCAAGAAACAAAAGATCTTATATTAAATAAAATTAAATAATGTTTTCAAATTTAAGATCTTTAATTTTTAAATTAGATCCTGAGAC